>ERZ827108.2599-NODE-2599-length-18034-cov-4.108404_pt1 | contig 18034 bp, 17 predicted proteins | sample MGYA00519921_ERZ827108 | MGnify/ENA primary metagenome ERZ827108 (study PRJEB31778, sample SAMEA3449258) | human gut metagenome | biome: human gut; feature: human-associated habitat; material: faeces | place: United Kingdom | collected 2010/2012 ... | reverse complement strand
ACCCACGGCCTTTCGCTTAGGAGGCGAACGCTCTATCCTGCTGAGCTACAGAGACATCTATTCAATTAAAAATGGTAACAGTCACTTTTCATCGTAAGGCGGCTGGTAGAGCATAACCTTAGGAGGCGGTCGCTCTATCCAGCTGAGCTACGGAAACATCTTTGAAATCTATTCAATTTTAGGCTTAGATTAACTCATTGTCAATCACTTTTCTTCAAAAGGCGGTCGTTATAACATATTCTTAGGAGGCGGTCGCTCTATCCAGCTGAGCTACGGAAACGTACGAAGCGGATATTCGGTTTCAGACCGCGGAAGGTTCCGCGGATTCAAAAGCTTTCGGACGAAATTCCGTTTAGGCAAAGCTTTTTCGCAAGTCCCGACCTTTCGTCCTTTCGGCGCGATTTCAAAAAATCTCCGGCGGCGGTGCGATATCCCTGCTCTGTCCGTCCTGTGTGGGGCAGTCATGGCTTTTGCAAGCCGTTCCGACACAACATATATTATATCACAACCGCCGTTCGGTGTCAATCCTCTTCCCTGCCGAAACGGAAAGAATCGTATTCCCTGTCCACCGTTATGACGCAATTTGCGTTAGAACGGCGCTTTTTTATTTCCGAATCAAGATACTGCGAAATCTCCCGATCGGAAAGCTTACAGTCAAGTCCGACGGCAACACCGAATATCAGATTGGAATGTGTCGGTCCCTGCACCATACGAAAATCGTGCATAGTAATCTCCGATCCCGACTTTTTCGCAAGCTCAGCCACGATTTTGCCCGCGGTAATGCGCATTTCGTTCGTCTGCGCATCGGAAAGGCATACGGGATCCATATGAATGACGAGGTGTATCCCGCGATTTTCAAGGAAATCAGCCTCGATATTGTCTATTCTGTCATGCGTCAGAAGCACATCCTCGTCCGAGTCCACCTCGACATGGACGGTCGCGTAAAGTGCGCCCGTTCCGTAGCTGTGAACGACAAGATCATGCACGCCGAGAACGCCTTCATACGAACTTATCGAAGAAGCTATATCGGAGACGAGTGCGCCATCCGGAGCTTCGCCGAGAAGGGTGTCGGAGGATTCACGGACAAGCTTGAGCCCGAGGATTATTATATACACGGCGATCGCGCAGCCGAACAAAGCGTCAGCCGCCGATCCGAACACGGTCGAAAGAAGCATTCCGGCGATTACCGCTGCGGTTGCGATAACGTCTCCGATGCTGTCGGTTGCGGAGGCTTTGAGCGCCATGGAATTTATTCCGTTGCCGAGCCCGCGGTAAAAGAGTGCCAGAAGCACTTTGATTGCCATCGTAATCACCATTATGATGATCGCCGCAGCGCTCAGCGTACTTTCGCCCTCTCCCGAGAACAGCTTTTCCGCAGAACTCTTAAAAAGCTCAAGTCCGAGCACGGTTATGATCACGGAGATAAAGAGTCCGCAAAGGTACTCCATTCTCGCATGTCCGAACGGATGCTCACGGTCGGCGGGCTTTCCGGCGAGGACGTATCCGACAAGAACAAAAGCGGACGATCCCGCGTCCGACAGGTTATTTACCGCATCGGCGACGACCGAAACACTGCCCGTTATAAGACCGAGTGCAAGCTTGGCTGCAAAAAGAACGACATTGACCGCGATTCCGACACCCCCGGCGATTCTGCCGACGGCAAGCCGTCCCGCGTCTCCGCGATCTTTATATTTTGAAACTATATATTTCGTCAAATCAGTTTTCTTCCTTAATCAGAATAAGCTCCGACGCATACGGCAGCGAACGTATCCAATCGCAGAAGGTGTGCCATTCGTCAAGCTTATGGCTGCGCCGGGCATAATACATATTTATGAGATTCTCGTAATTGAGGGTCACCGTCCTCATCTGATTATATGACGAGGGGAGAAGCTGTATTATATCGTACCAATATTTTTTATCTTTTGTTTCGGTGAATTTGATTCTCGACTCCTCGAGGAAGGAGATCATGTTATCGAGCGCGCCGAGTGCGCCTTCGGTCATGTGATCGGTGCTGAAATCGTCGCGGGAAAAGTCCTTCGAATGTATGCGGTGCATGGTTGAAGTCGAATTTGCCGTTGTGCCCACCTTGTAGGTATCAAACTCCTTCCACCAATAGATCGGCGCCGTAATATCTACCGACACAAACACCTGACGGAGGTATTTTCTGTGATCGGATCCTGACACCGCAAGGCGGTGCGCAAGAGACAGATCGATTTCTCCTATCACAAATTCCCCGTTCTCGCCGTAAAAGCTGTCGCTCTTCGCCCAGCTTGAAAGCGGATTCCTCGCGCCGCGCAGCGCATTTTCAAAATTCATAACCGATGTTCTTTCAAGCTCTATCATAATATTCCTCCGTGTGAAATTCCGTTAAAATATTCTACCATTTATACGCCCCTTTGTCAACGTAAAAAACTGACGTCTGTGCAAATTCCCGGACTTTGATTTTTAAATGCAGACGCTGTCGAAAGACAATATACAGTATGGAGAAAACGCAGATTTTTCTATGCGGCGCATAAACGAAGAAAATGAGGAAAAAATATATGCAGTATCCCACTAAGGCAAAAGAAAGGAAGCATTATGAACAACCCGAATTTCAGAAACAACGACGATATGAAGAAGCAGAACCGTATAGTTTACACGGTACTTTCACTTTCGCTCGCCGTTCTTGCAATCCTTATCAGCATATCGGTAATCTCCCAGAGAAACAAAGCCGAGCCCTCTCCGGAAAAGAAACCCGAAACCACGGTCAAGGCTCCGGTCACGACCGAAAGAAAGCCCGAGACAACGGAGAAGAAAGACGAAACCACTGCCGCTCCGGAGTCAAGCGACACAGCCGATGCCGATGCCGGGGCCGACGCGGCGGCGGATGTTCTCCCCGATTTCATCGCGCCGGTACCGGGAGCGGTGATAAAGGGTTATTCGACCTCGGTTCCGGTTTACTCTCAGACAATGGACGACTACCGTGTTCACTCGGGTGTTGATCTTGCCGCCTCGATCGGAGACAAGGTTTACGCCGCCGCCACGGGAACCGTCGGCGCCGTATGGGAGGATCCGATGAACGGATGCTCGCTCACGCTGATCCACAAGGGCGGCGCGGTGAGCACTTACTCGAATCTCTCAAAGGAAACTCTCGAGACGGTGAAGCCGGGAATGTCGATCCTCGGCGGAGATGTGATCGCCACGGTCGGCGACACGTCGCTTACCGAAATTGCGGACGAAGCGCACCTGCACTATGAGCTCACGGTCAATCAGCAGAGCGTCAACCCCGCCGAATATATGACCTTCCCCGAAAGCTCCGAAAATTACGAAGGCTGATGACGCAAAAATACCCGCGTGATACGCGGGTATTTTTCATTTTCACGGCAGATCTTTCATGACCGTATTTCTGAGAAAGGATGCGAAATTTTCGTATTCGGTCTCGGAAAGCTCGCGAGGGAACGACATTACTTTAAGCCTATGGCCGTCATATTCCTTCCTGTACGGAGGATGAATGTGTTCGATGGAATTCACCCTGTATCCCGCACGGAGATAAAAATCGCGGCGGCGTTCCGACACGCTGTCCCCCGGAGGATCAATCTCGAGAATAACCGTTTTTCCCGATCTGCCGAGCAGTTCGAGAGCGCGTTTTCCGAGTCCTTTTCCTCTCAAGTCGGACACAATGCAGAAATGCTCGACATATATAAAGTCTTCGCTCTCCCAATAAAGTATGTCTCCGACGAACGAACCGTCTTCGCATATCAGGTCGAAGTTATAGCTTTCTTTCCCCATTACGACGCGCTGAGCTGCACCCGTTCTTTGCTCATGCTCCGGGAACGAGACTTTGTAAAGCTTCATCGCTTCGCCGTATTCCGGCTCATCCGGCGAACATATTCTGACAAACTCCATTATCAGTCGTACACAAGTGCCGTTTCGAGAGCGATCTCCATCATATCGGTGAAAGTCTTTTCTCTTTCCTCGGCGCTGAGGCTCTCCCCTCTCATTATGTGATCCGATATCGTGAAGATTCCGAGAGCGCGTTTTCCCGCGCGTGCGGCGTTCGCATAAAGCGCAGCGGATTCCATCTCGATCCCGAGGATGCCCATTTTGATCCACCGTTCGCTCGTTCCGGCGACATCGTTATAGAATCTGTCGGACGAGAGTATATTTCCGACGGTGTATCTCACGTTCATGGCCTCCGCAACGGTGCAGGCAGTTCGGAGAAGTCCGAAATCGGCGCACGGTGCGAAGCTTCCGGGAAGTTCAAACTGCGAGAGATATGCGGAATCCGTTGACGCCGCCTCGCCGAAAACTATGTCGCGCACACGGACGCTGTCCGCAAGTGCGCCCATAGAGCCGATGCGGATTATATTCTCAACGCCGAAAAAGTTGTAAAGCTCATAAGAATATATTCCGATCGACGGCATTCCCATACCGCTCGCCATGACCGATACGCTTTTCCCCTTATATGTGCCGGTATAGCCGTACACGGAGCGCACGTTATTCACTAAATGCGCGTCGGTGAGAAAGTTCTCGGCGACGAATCGGCTTCTGAGCGGATCTCCGGGCATAAGCACGGTATGTGCAAAATCCCCCGGATGTGCGTTTATATGCGGAGTCGGGCAAATTCCCATGATCGTATCTCCTTTTTATTTCTGATGTTTTATAAGTCCGACAGCCTTTGATATCTCCATTACAACAAGCGGAACGAGAGAAAGCCCGAGTGCGCAGAGATAGAGATAATACGGCAGGTAAGAAAGCGCAAACACCGTGTTTGCAGGCGTAAACAGCACGAGAAGAACAAGCACGAACGAAAGCAGGCACGAAAGATTCAGCTTTCGATTTCCGAAAAATCCCGCCTTGAAAAGCGAATGCTCCGTCCGCATATTATATGCCTGCACGATCTGCGAAAGCGAAAGAACCGTGAACGCCATCGTACGTCCGCCCGCCTCTCCGGCAAAGCGCTCGCCGATGACAAATCCCGCCAAGGTGAGAAGCGCGAACATAACACCCTGAAGCACCACACGGAGTCCGAGTCCGTGAGCGAATATACCTTCGTTTTTCGGTTTCGGCGGAACATCCATGACATCATTCTCGACCGCTTCCATTCCGAGGGAGACTGCGGGAAAGCTGTCGGTCACAAGATTTATCCAAAGAAGCTGCATGGAGAGAAGCGGCGTTTTGCGCCATAGTATCATTGCAAAGAACACCGTAAGAACTTCGCCGATGTTCGTGCCGAGCAGATATCCTACGACCTTTCGGATGTTGGAGTAGATTCCGCGTCCCTCGCGCACCGCGTCGACAATGGTTGCAAAATTGTCGTCGGTCAGTGTCATGTCAGCCGCGCCCTTTGCAACGTCGGTGCCCGTTATTCCCATCGCGCAGCCGATATCCGCCGCCTTCAGCGCGGGCGCGTCGTTGACTCCGTCGCCCGTCATCGAAACGATCTCTCCGGCGCGCTGCCATGCTTTGACTATCCTGATCTTATTCTCGGGTGAAACTCTCGCGTACACCGAAATATTTCTCACCCTGCGGTCAAGCTCATCGTCGCTCATCGCGTCAAGCTCGGCTCCGGTTACTGCTTCTCCTCCGTCCTCAAGTATCCCGATATCCCGTGCGATCGCGGAAGCGGTAACGATATGGTCTCCGGTTATCATGACCGGCTTGATGCCCGCGGCGTAGCACTGCTCCACCGCCTCGCGCGCCTCGGGGCGCGGCGGATCGATCATTCCGACAAGACCCGCATATGTGAGACCGCACTCGAGTGTTTCGCTTGTAAGCTCCGCAGGCAATTTTTCGATTTCCTTATATGCAACGGCAATCACGCGGAGCGCGCGCTCGCCCATGCTCTCGCAAAGCGCGGCGGCACTCTCTGGATTTCCCGCCGTGCATCTTCCCGCAAGCACGTCAAACGCACCCTTGACGATAACCGTAAGCTTTCCGTCGATTCGGTTGACCGTCGTCATGAGCTTTCGGTCGGAATCAAACGGAAGCGTCGCGGCGCGGGGGTATTTTGTGTTCAACTCTTCCTTGGTCATGCCGTTTTTCATTGCGGCAAATACTATCGCGGTCTCCGTCGGATCGCCGATATGCTTAACCTCGCCGTTTTCCTCGGTCACGCTGCCCTCGGAACAGAGAGTTCCGAACATAAGAAGCCGCTTTACGCTCTCGCTGCACGATGATGTGATCTTTTCTTCCGCCTCTCCGGAGGCAGCTGCCGAAACAAGGGTCATTCTGTTCTGCGTCAGAGTTCCGGTCTTGTCGGAACAGATAACGGACGCGGAGCCGAGCGTTTCCACCGCCGGCAGGCTTCGGATTATCGCATTGCGCTTTACCATCCGCTGAACGCCGATCGAAAGCACTATCGTGACGATCGCGGGAAGCCCCTCGGGAATTGCGGACACCGCCAGCGAAACCGCGGTCATGAACATCTCCATCACGGGGATCCTGTTCAGTATTCCGACGACAAATATCACGGCACACGCGCCGAGCGCGGCGATTCCGAGGTATTTACCGAGGGACGCAAGCTTCCTCTGAAGCGGAGTCTGAACCTCCTCGGAGGATTCGAGAAGATTCGCTATTTTGCCCATCTCGGTATTCATTCCGGTCGAGCACACAACCGCCGTTGCGGTGCCGTACGACACGGAGCATCCCGAAAAAAGCATATTCGTTCTGTCTCCGAGAGGCGCGCTCGCGTCAACCGTATCGACCGCGTTTTTCTCGGACGGAACGCTCTCACCCGTCAGCGCGCTCTCCTCGGATTTAAGGCTGAAGCTTTCGATTATGCGGGAATCCGCAGGCACGAAATCTCCCGCTTCAAGCCTGATTATGTCTCCGGGAACAAGCTCCGACGCATCGATCCGGATCTCGCGTCCGCCGCGTATCACGCGCGCATGAGGCGCGCTCAGGCTTTGCAGAGCCTCGAGAGCGTGCTCGGCGCGGTTCTCCTGCGCCGTACCGATTATCGCGTTTACGACGACGATAAAGAGTATCAGGCACGGTTCAAAAAACTCGGACGCCTCGCCCGACATGCAGGCAAGCACGAACGAAATTCCCGCCGCGGCAAGAAGTATCAGTATCATCGCGTCGGCAAACTGTCCGAAGAATCGCGCAATTAGCGATTTTTTCTTCTTTTCGGCAAGGCGGTTTTCGCCGTATTCGGAAAGCCGCTTTTTAGCTTCGTCCGCGGTCAATCCGGATGCCGGATCGGTTCCGAGAAATTTAAGTACGTTTTCCTTCGTTTCGGAATGAGGTATCAATTTTTTCTTCCTTTCGGTTTATGATTATTATTTCACCGCGCGCATGACTGTTCCGGGATAAATCTTCGGTAAATTCCTGCGGATACCGAGGTAAATCGGACGCACATACTGCGCGGTCGTTTTCTTTATTTTTTTGCGTTATATCCGTAAACAGTCGGACCGGATTACATTTTCTTCGTTTTTCTTATACCGAACGAGAATTCGGACACGTCCGCGCCGTCGTCAACCGATACTTCGCGGAAGGTCAGGCAAAGCGTATCACCGTCGATCGAGATGTGCGCGTAAGCCACAGCTCTGTCGTGCATGCTTTCGGAGACCTCAAGTTCGCTTGCGAAATCCTCGGTCAGGTCCTCGATCTCGCGGTTCTGATTTCCGCAGCAGCCCGGCTCAAAGTGTATCGGCCCCGCGGGGTCAATCATGATTTTTGCGTCAGTTCCGCCGATTTTTTCGGTCACATATTCAAAGTCTGTCTGCACGGTCGAGTTTGCACGTATGGGATAGGATTTGCCGAGCACATGATCGTGACCGCAGAGAACCATATCGACCCCGTAGGCAGCAAAAATTCCGTTTAGCTGTTTACGGAGAGAAAGCGCCGCATTGCAGACCGGGCGGCGTGCGCCGTATTTTCCGGGAGAGTAAAGCGGGTTGTGGATCATCACGATTTTCCATGCTCGATCGGCTGCCGCAAGATCGTTCACGAGCCACTCAACCTGTGTCGGGAGCAGCTTATCGTTGGTTTCCATAAGGTCTCCGCTTGACAGCACGGTAAAATGCACGGGACCGATATCGACCGAATAATAAATTCCGTGAGACGTATCCTGCGGGGCAAGATCGATATTGAAATGAGAATACAGCGTACTGCTGTATCCGTCCAGATAGCAGTGCCAATAATCGTGATTCCCGGCGGACGGCAGCATCGGATAAGCGCTGACAAACTCCTCGTTATTTCCGATCATATCGCGCCACATCTCATGGCTGCCGGAAAACTGGACTATATCGCCCGCGTGCGCGAAAAGACGAGTACCGGGAAAATGTCCGATCGCGTCTTTACACGCGCACTTCCACCAAAGTCCGTTGTTATCTTCGTCCTGTGAATCGGCGAACACAAGAAAATCAAGCTTGTCGCCGCCTGTCGGAGGAACCGTAAAAACCGCGTCCGCCGATCTTACGCCGCACTCGTCGCCGACTCTCCAGCGGCACCGCTGTCCGGGCGCAATTCCCGTTATCACGGCGCAATTCTTTTTTGCCTTCATCCCTTCGGAGCACTCGCCCTTCACTCGCACCGGATGTTCAAAATTTAAATCGTCCTCATCCGTGTACTCGAGGATCGGTTTTCCCTCCTCTTTCGTCTGCCATGTAACACCGAAGCTGTCACCGCTCTTTGAATAAAAATCGAGCGTTATTACCTCGGGAGTGAAATTTGACGAATCCATTTTCTCTTTTCCCAATCCTTTTGAATGCGACGGTCAGATAAGCTGCTGCTCGTTCATCTTGAGCTTGTATTCAAGCCCGAGCTTTGCCGCCGCCTTCTTGCAGAGCAGCATGCGGGCGAGAAATATTTCGAAATAATCCATAACCGAGCTGTATTTCGTGTCTATGTCGAGGGACAGGGTTATCGTATCATGCGCGGGATTTATCTCGAGGCGTGAATCGGTAACGGAATAGTTTACTCTGTCGTGGATATCAAAGCTTGTTTCGTCGTGATTTCTCACGCGCGTGCGGCGCACGTCGGATTTATCCGCAAGGATAAGCGCTGCCGAAACCGGATTCACGGGAACGCCGTTTGACTCGTCGTGATTTCCGATCGCTGACACGACGGTTGCAATATCACACGCGCTGAAGCCGAGGTTATCGAGTATGCGGAATGCCATGACCGCGCCGCTCTGTGCGTGCTCCTCACGGTTCACCATATTTCCTATGTCGTGGAGAAACGCCGCTATCTGCACTATCTCGATATCGTGTTCACCGTATCCGAGGGTTTCGAGAATATATTTCGCGCACTGTGCAACCTTCGTGACGTGACCGAAGCTGTGTTCGGTGTATCCGAGTGCGCCGAGGGAATCATCGGCTGCGGATATATATGTGCGTATTGCTTCATTTTTGCGAAGTTCTTCGTAAGTCAGCATTTCATCCTCCGTCGCGGTAAAAATCTGCACTTCCATTGTACCACTTATTTATTAACAATTCTACAATTTGTCAGTATCGAAACATTATCCGTAAAAATATGCGGTGTCGGCACAGAATGCCGACACCGCCTTTTTCGGTCATCCGATTCCAAAGCATCCTGAGCGGCTTCTCGCCGCATCGGGAAGGCGCCGCCTTTATGCGGACATCATGCCCATGCCATGGTGGTGGGCTTTGGATCGTGTATTATCATGGGTTTGAGAAATTCAACAGCCTTAGATAGTCCTTCATCAATGGACATGAGGCTGTCCTCATGCTCAATCGAGAGAACGCGGTCATAGCCTACGAGACGGAGCGCGGAAATAAGGTCACGCCAATACTCCTCACCGTGGCCGAAGCCGACCGTGCGGAATACCCACGAACGGTTGATCTCGTCGCTGTAATGCTTGGTATCGAGAACGCCGGTGCGCTCGGTGTTGAGTTTATCGACCTTCGTATCCTTGGCATGAACGTGGTAGATGGAATCTCCGAGATAACGGATAGCGGATACGGGATCGATTCCCTGCCATACAAGGTGCGAAGGATCGAAGTTAGCACCGATAACGGGACCGACAGCCTCGCGGAGCTTCATAAGCTTCTCGGGATTGTAGACGCAGAAGCCGGGGTGAAGCTCGAGAGCGATGCGGCTTACGCCGTGTTCGAGCGCAAATTTGGTTGCCTTCTCCCAATAAGGAATAAGCACGTCATTCCACTGATAATCGAGAACCGCAAGATACTCCTCGGGCCATGCGCAGGTCGCCCAGTTCGGCATCTTATCGCCGGGAGCGCCGCCGGGACAGCCGGAGAATGTGATCACGGTATCAAGTCCGAGCTTCTCGGCGAGAAGAACGGTGTTGACAAAATCGTCATGGTAACGCTTTGCCTCGGTCTCGTCGGGATGCACGGGGTTGCCGTGGCACGAAAGAGCGCAAAGCTCGATATCGTATTTCTTGAAAGCATCCTTGAATTTTTCGAAATCCGCGGGAGACGCAAGAAGCTTCTCCGGATCGCAGTGAGCCTTGCCGGGGTATCCGCCCGCGCCGATCTCGGCAGCCTCTACGCCGAGAGCCTTGAGCTTTGCGAGAGTCTCTTCAAGAGGATACTGTGCATAAAGATTTGCAAGTACACTGAGTTTCATATGTTTGTACCGTTCCTTTCGATTTTTTATTGTGCCATCAAAACTATGCAATCCCTAAGGATTGCATAGTCCGTATGTGTCAAACTCAGAACTTGTACACATCGCCGGTTGCGGCAGATGTATAAATTCCTTCAAGGATTCTTGTTACGCAATATGCCTGATCTGCATGAACGATCGCCTCGGTATCGTTTCTGAGAGAGTTGATCCAGTCGTTCTGCCAATCAAGCGCAGCGCTGTTGTCACCGTCGAAGAATGCTACGCCGCCTGCGCCGAAGTTGGGCTTCATTATGTACTGACGACCGTTGCGTACACCGTTTATCTGAAGTCCGTTAGCGAAGTCCGCACCTGCAAGTGTTCCGCAGATGAGAGTCGATGCCTCGAGAGAAGGCTCGTAGTTAAGCGCCCATGAGGACTTTACAAGAATCGTTGCGCCGTTCTCCATTACAACAAATCCGAATGCGCTGTCCTCGGCGGTATACTTGCTCGAATCCCAAGGACCCCATGTGTTGCCCTGAAGCTCGGGAGCAAGACCGTTGAGCTTGTGGTAGGAGGTTCCTACGCAGTACTTGGGCTTGTAGTTGTTTGTAATCCAAAGGGTAAGGTCGAGAGAGTGCGTTCCGATATCGATAAGGGGACCGCCGCCCTGCTCATACTCATTGATAAAGACGCCCCATGTAGGAACCGCACGGCGGCGAATTGCGATAGCCTCGGAGTAGTAAATGTCTCCGAAGGTACCGTCTTCCGCTTCCTTTTTAAGATAAAGCATCTCGGGTCTGTAACGGTTCTGATAACCGATGCAGAGCTTCTTGCCGGTACGCTCAGCCGCATCAAGCATCTTCTTTGCTTCCTCAGAGTTGATTGCCATCGGCTTCTCGCACATTACATGCTTGCCTGCCTCGAGAGCGTCAACGGTGATAAAGCTGTGCGAACGGTTGGGCGTGCACACATGAACAACGTCGATGGTCTTGTCCTCGAGAAGCTTCTTATAGTCCGTATATACCTTCGCGTCATCGGTACCGTAGTCCTTTGCTGCCTGCTGTGCCTTCTCCTCAATGATGTCGCAGAATGCAACCATTTCCACATTCTCGATCGATCTGAGTCCGGGCATATGCTTACCGTTTGCGATACCGCCGCATCCGATAATACCGATTCTTATTGTATCATTTGCCGAAATTGCCATGATTACCTCCAAGTAATGTTCGTCAGAACATTTTTATTCCCTATTATATTAAAATAAAATGCACCTCATTTCAAGGGGTTGAGGTGCATTTGATTCCGGCTTTTTAAACATTGGAGGAATGCACAAAAAATCCATTTGAATTTTGTGCAATTATTCCCGCAATTATCTCTTGATTTTTTCGAAAAAATCTGTTCCGGGGGTGTCGAGCGGAACGCCGAACGCCGTCGCCGCCGTCGCCGCGATATCGGCATATGTTGAACGTGTGCCGAGCATCTGCGGAGATGTTCCCTTTCCGTAAACTATGAGCGGTATATACTCTCTCGTATGATCGGTTCCGCTGTATCCGGGATCGCATCCGTGATCCGCCGTAATGATGAGAACATCATCGTCGCCGAGCTTTGAGATGAGCGACGGAAGAAATGCGTCAAATTCCGAAAGCGCGCGTGCGTATCCCGGAATATCCCGGCGGTGACCGTAGAGCATATCGAAATCCACAAGATTAACGAAGCACAGGCCGTCGAAATCACGCGACGCAATATCGAGAGTCTTATTCATGCCGTCCGTATTTCCGTCGGTATGGATCGACTCGCTTATGCCGCACCCGGCAAAGATATCGTGTATCTTTCCGACTGCGATAACGGTTTTGCCGTTTTCCTTCAGCGCGTCGAGAAGCGTGGGGGCGAACGGTTCGAGAGAAAAGTCGCGTCTGTTCGTCGTTCTTCTGTAATCTCCGTCGATTCCGACAAACGGGCGCGCGATGACCCGTCCGACGGCATTGTCCCCGGTCAGGATACCGCGCGCGATCTCGCAGCCGCGGTAAAGCTCGTCAAGAGGGATCACTTCTTCATGCGCAGCTATCTGAAAAACGGAATCTGCCGAGGTGTAGACGATCCACTTGCCGGTTCTTACGTGCTCGGTGCCGTAATCGCGTATGACCTCCGTTCCGGAATACGGCTTATTGACGATTACTCCCCTTCCCGTCTTTTCGGAAAAGGCGTTGATTATTTCTTTAGGGAATCCGTTCGGATACGTCGGCAGCGGCTTCGGGGACACAAGTCCAGCAATCTCCCAATGCCCGATTATCGTATCCTTGCCCATCGAGCGTTCGATGCATCTTCCAACTGCCGCTTCGGGAGATGCGGAGGTTCCGAGTGAGGACAGCCCCTCAATATTTCCGATTCCCATTTTAACGAGATTGGGGATCGAAAGCTCCGGTGAAAACGCAAGAGTGCCGAGTGTATTTGCTCCGACATCCCCGAAAAGTCCGGCGTCGGGCAGATATCCCGCTCCGACGCTGTCAAGTACGATAAGAAAAAGTCTCATGGTCTCCTTTCCGCCGCCGGGCGGCTGAAAACAGGTGAAATGCGAAATCAGGCAGTCACGCCGATGCTGTGCGGATATTCACAAAAGATCCGCTTTCGTCGCACCGCATCAGTATCCTGACGAATCCTCGTTCTTTACAAGCTTTACGATCCTGCTTGTGCCGAGCCGATCTGCTCCGAGCCTGAGAAAATTCTCGGCATCGGCGAGAGAGGATATTCCGCCCGCCGCCTTGATCTTAAGTCCGGGAGCAACATGCTCCGCAAAAAGCTTCACGTCGTGGTCCGTCGCGCCGCCCTTTGAAAATCCGGTTGAGGTCTTTATATAGTCGGCACCGCCGCGGTACACGACATCGCACATGCGCACCTTTTCGTCGTCCGTAAGGAGGCACGTTTCAACGATGACCTTCAGTATCCGATCTCCGCAGGCATCCTTTATTGCGGCGATCTCGTCCTGCACGCGGTCGTAAAGTCCGTCCTTGACCCAGCCGATGTTGATAACGGTGTCGATCTCATCCGCTCCGTTCTTCACGGAATCGGACGCCTGAAAAACCTTTGATGCGGTCGTGTCATATCCGTTCGGGAATCCGATGACGGTGCATATTTTCATGCGCCCCGCCGCATACTCCGATGCCTGTGCGACATAGGACTGCGGGATGCACACGGTCGCGGTCGAATATTTTATCGCATCGTCGATAAGGAGCTTTATATCGTCGAGCCGTGCGGCGGGTGAAAGCTCCGTATGATCGACGTGCGAAAGTATCTCCTTTATATCCATCTTTCCGTCCTTTCCGCGGTCGCCGACGTCAGTATCCTCTGACGAAGAGCTTGACATATGACATATATTCTCTGACGACCGATGTGAATTCTATATAGAAATTGCTTCCCGGCGCACGGTAAAAATATTCGCCGAAGTCAGCCTTTGAGGTAAGGTACATTATCCTCGGGATATGGAACCCGGTGGAAACGCACGCGACGGTGCGTCCTTCAAGCCCCCTCTCTGTTATAAGCTTCTTTGAAAATTCCACGTTCTGTATCGTATCCTTTGCCTGATCCTCCACAATTATACGCTCATCCGGAATGCCCTTGGCAACAAGGTATTTACGCATTGCCTCCGCTTCAGATTCGGGCTCGTCAACGCCTTTTCCGCCCGTGACGATGCATACCGAATCCGGGCAGTACGACATGAGCTCGATCGTTTTGTCGAGCCGGCGCATGAGCGCTTTTCCGGGCGTAGAATCCGGCTTGATCTTCGCGCCGAAGGTGACGAACACCGTATCAGGCGGCAGCTTTTCCGGCGCGGGTCCGGAAGAAACACCGGAATAAACAAACACCGACATCGCGGTAAAGGTAACCATGTAAAAGCACAGCGCGGCGCAATACACGGTCTTCAGCACGGGATACGCCTTTTTCGTAAGCTTCCGTATGTATTTGTCAAGCGATATCGGAAGACAGACTCCGAGGATCACCGTAACGCACGCAATGATCGGCAGCGTCCCTTCGGGATAAACAAACAGCTTTATGAAATATGAAACATAGCAGACCAGCGCAAACGCGCCCGATATAATTATAAGTATGCTGAGGATTTTATCGTATTTCTTCATTTTTCGGATACCTCCTTATCCGCGGAATGTATTATTCCGCGCGGACATTTGTCGGCGCAGATACCGCAGCCGCTGCACTTGGAATAATCGATCGAGGCGACGTAATCGCTTACGCTTATCGCCTCCTCCGGACAGTTTTTCTCACATATGCGGCAGCTTATGCAGCCGACATCACAGTATTTTCTAGTGGTCTTGCCGTCGTCGACCGACATGCAGCCGACCCACTGCCGGCTGTCGAACGGGATCAGGCGGATTATATGCTTTGGACAGGCGGTTATGCAGATGCCGCAGCCGCGGCACTTGCGGTAATCGACCGCCGCCACGCCGTCATTCACGGATATCGCGTCAAAGGGGCAGTTCTTCGCGCAGGTGCCGAGCCCGATGCAGCCGTTCGGGCAGAGCTTATCTCCTCCGCCGAGCTTAGATGCGGCTATGCAGTCCTGCTCACCCTCGTAGATATACTTTTTCTTTGCGCATCCGTCGGTTCCCGAGCACATGACCTGCGCTCTCATTCTGACCGACGACGCGTCCTCGGTTCCCATTATAGCGGCGATCTTCTTCGCCGTTTCTTCGCCGCCGGCGGCACACGCCGACGTCTTTGCATCTCCGCGCACGATCGCCTCGGCAAGAGCATGACATCCGCCATGCTGGCCGTGCTGCTGAACCGCCGCGGCTATAAGACCGGCGTGCTGGACGCCGACATCACTGGCCCCTCCGTGCCCAAGACCTTCGGCATCACCCAGAAGGCTCGCGGCTCTGAGAAGGGTCTGCTGCCCTCCGAATCCAAGGGCGGCGTGAAGGTCATGTCCCTGAACCTCATCGCCCGCAATGAAACCGACCCGGTCGTTTGGCGTGGCCCGGTCATCGCCGGTGTGGTCAAGCAGTTCTGGACTGACGTGTATTGGGGCGATGTGGACTATATGTTCGTGGATATGCCTCCCGGGACCGGCGACGTGCCCCTGACTGTGTTCCAGTCCCTGCCGGTGGACACCATCATCGTGGTCACCTCTCCTCAGGACCTGGTGTCTATGATCGTGGCCAAAGCCCTGAACATGGCAAAGCTCATGGACGTGCCCGTGCTGGGCCTGGTGGAGAACTTCTCCTACTTCCAGTGTCCCGACTGCGGCAAGCGTCACGACATCTTCGGCAAGAGCCACATCGACAAGGTGGCCGCTGAGAACGAAGTGAAGGTGCTGGCACAGCTGCCCATGGATCCTGCTGTAGCCGCCGCTTGCGACGCCGGTAAGATCGAAGACGTGGTCAGCGACCAGCTGCTGGCCGTTGGCAAGAAGCTGGCTGATCTGCTGCCCTAACGCTCGGACGTTTCCTAGAAACACAACTTGATTTATGAAAAAAACAGCACGATTTCAAAATCGTGCTGTTTTTTATATCAGTCCCCTTCCCTCACTATCCTCCAATCGCCCCAGTAAGATCAACACCATATCTATCCCCCAGCCTAGACCGCAAAATCCTCCTGTCAGCAGCCAAAGCAATCCTGACTTCCATTTTCCAACATAAAACCGGTGGACTCCAAGGTATCCCAGAAAAATAGCCAGCAAGAGCGTCACCCATTTCCGCTTTTGTGGAATTGAACTTTCTGTATGAACCACCACATTTTCTGTTATCATAACTGTATTCCCACAAGCAGGACAACAGAGCCAATCCTTTGAAAGCTCTTTTCCACACCGACAGCAGTACATATAGACATTCTCCCTTTCTTTATTAGTACTCCAAAGTACTAATAAAGTCATGATAGTCGCATCTCATGCTATTGTCAAGAGTACTTAAAAGTACTGTGAGGGATAGGATGTACTTCCAACGTCTGCGTGATTTACGAGAGGATGCGGATTTATCGCAAAAACAAGTGGCCGCTCTGCTGGGGATTCAGCAGACGGTGTATTCCAGGTATGAACGTGGCTTCCAGACTATTCCCCTGGAACATCTGCTGACGTTGGCGGATTTTTATCACGTCTCTACCGACTATCTTTTGGGACGCACCAAGAACCCTCGCATCAACCCATGACAAAAACCAGCACGATTCCAAGATCGTGCTGGTTTTCTTTCGTTATTCTGTTCGCTCCAAGGCCGCCCAAATGGCTTCCGTCGTCTCACAGAACCAGGGCGCAAAATCCCACTGCTGGGACAGCAGCCCTTCTGCTCTCGCTCGCTGGAAAAACGCTTTTAGGCCGTCATAGTACCCGTCCAGATTCCACAGGACAGTGGGCTTCCATCGACTCTCCAAAATCAGCGTTTCCACGCACTCATCCAAGGTGCCGATGCCGCCGGGGAGGATGAGAACCCCGTCTGCCAGCTCTTCCATCTGCTGTTTCCGCTGGCGGTAGCCGGCGGCAGGCACTTTGGGGTAGGTGCCGGGCAGGGGTGTCTCCCAAGTGGAATCGGTTCGGGTGACGGCCAGCAGCTGGCCGCCTGCTTCCAGGGCGGCTTGTGCCGCGGCGCCCAACAGGCCGGTGCCGCCGCCGCCAAAGACAAGGGTATGACCGCGCTGTGCCAATTCCCGTCCCAACCGTGCCGCCTGGGTTATCCAGCTGACCTGTTTGGGCGCGGACAGGGAGCCGTAGACGCAGAGCTTCATGGACTCAGTTGCGCAGGCTGTGGAGAGGTGCCGGGATGCGGCCGCCGCGGGCGATGAAGTCGGCGGAGGACTCGGGGTGTACCGGCATGACGGGTGCAGAACCTAACAGGCCGCCAAGCTCCACCCGGTCGCCCACCTGCTTGCCCATGGCGGGGATGACACGGACGGCGGTGGTCTTGTTGTTAATCATGCCGATGGCCGCTTCGTCGGCGATGATGGCGGAGATGGTTTCGCTGGTGGTGTCGCCGGGGACGGCGATCATATCCAGACCCACGGAGCAGACGCAGGTCATGGCTTCCAGCTTGTCCATGGTCAGGACGCCGGATTCAGCGGCGGCGATCATCCCCTCATCCTCGCTCACCGGGATGAACGCACCGGACAGGCCGCCCACGTGACTGGATGCCATGACGCCGCCCTTTTTCACGGCATCGTTCAGCAGTGCCAAGGCTGCGGTGGTGCCGTGGGTGCCGCAGCATTCCAGGCCCATCTCTTCCAGGATACGCGCCACCGAGTCGCCGACGGCGGGAGTGGGTGCCAGGGACAGGTCTACGATGCCGAAGGGGACATCCAGCCGCTGGCTGGCTTCCCGTGCCACCAGCTGGCCCATCCGGGTGACCCGGAAGGCGGTCTTTTTGATGGTCTCAGCCACCACGTCAAAGGGCTGACCCTTGACGGACTGGAGGGCGTGATGCACCACACCGGGGCCGGAGACGCCCACGTTGATGATGGTCTCCGCTTCGCCCACACCGTGGAACGCGCCGGCCATGAAGGGGTTATCTTCGACGGCATTGCAGAACACCAC
>ERZ827108.2596-NODE-2596-length-18047-cov-30.438473_pt1 | contig 18047 bp, 14 predicted proteins | sample MGYA00519921_ERZ827108 | MGnify/ENA primary metagenome ERZ827108 (study PRJEB31778, sample SAMEA3449258) | human gut metagenome | biome: human gut; feature: human-associated habitat; material: faeces | place: United Kingdom | collected 2010/2012 ... | reverse complement strand
AAACGCTTCCTTTCAAACACATGAGCCGTTATGATTGTTCACTTGCCCGATATTTCCTTTCCCTCTCTCTCCGCTGAACTAACCGGACAATACCGAACAGTAAGCAAACAAGTCCCACAAATTCAATAATTTGTGGGACTTGTTTATTTTCACCTGACTTAAAGTGAGGCTATTGATGGAAGGCTTCTGCATGGCGCATACGTCCAATTGGTCTCCCCTCGCCTATGACAAGCCTTGCCCTACGTCCGCATTACCAGGACGAATCGTCGTGCATCTACAACTTCGAGTTCCATGACTACACCATTCGCTTCCGAGTGGAGAATGTCAAGGTGACAATAGAGGACATCTGAAAAGCAAACGTACACAACTCGAAGCCTTACCCAAGACTAAGAACCGGTTGCCATCTCTGGGCGCATTTTGTTCAGGTCACTCTCATCACTCCAGCGGCAGGATGTTCCGGAAACGTCCCCAGGCCTCGTCCCGGCGATAAGCGTCTACAAATGCGGCAGGGACGTAGAGCGGAAGCGACTGGTAATGCGCATTCTCCTCATAGAGAGCTTCAAAGGTGTCCTGCTTAATCTGCGGTGGCGTGGTGGCACGACATGTGATGCTCTCCAGCGCCTTGCAGTGCCAAAAGACACGATATCCCAAGCTCTCAAGAGTCGCTGGCAGGTCGATATGCTTCAGATGGAAGTTGTCAAAGAACCCTCCGTGGGTTATCGTCGTGACTCCCTCAGGCACTACCACAGTGCCGCGGCGGCCTCCGGGACAGAAGAGAAGCGTCTGCATATCCTTGTCGTAGAGCACGCCATCCACGGAACGGTAAACGACATTGCTCTTTGCTGTATGGATGGCCGTCAGCCGATGACAAGCACTTAAGGCCCGGCCAACGGATGTGACACTGGCCGGTATGACAACCTTACCACGGTAACCACCGGGACAGCGCAGAGCCGTCTTCATGTCGTGGTCATAGAGCATACCACGTACAGAACGGAAGGCGGTATTCTCCGGTACCACGTCTATTCTCCTGAGGTTATGGCAATCGAAAAAAGCCATTCCTCCGATGTTCTCCACACTGGCGGGGACAGATACGGCCGTGACATGGGCACAACCGACAAAGGCACTGCCGGCAATAGTTTTCACTCCCTCGGGGATAGCCACCTTGCCGCTGTACTTTCCGGGACAACGATAGAGCGTCTGCATGGAGCGGTCATACACTATACCCCGGGCTGAACGGTAGGAAGCATTGTCCTCTGCCACGTTAATGCTCTCGAGGTTGTAGCAATACGTGAAGGCACCGAAATCAATAAACGTGACACTGGCCGGAATATCAATGGACTTCAAGTGTTCGATTCCCGAAAATACCGACGTGTTAATCCCTCGGGAAGCGTAACTTTCGCCAAACTATCACAGCCAGAGAAAGCGGCGGTCCCTATCTTCCTCACCCCGGAAGGAAGTGTCACAGCCGTCAGACCTTTACAACCATTGAACGCCCGGTCCGCTATAAGCACCACAGGCTGGCCATTGAACGTTTCCGGCACCACCAATGCACCACTCAGTGTAGCTCCTTCCGCCTTGCTCACGGCATAGCCGCCTTCGGTCTCGGTAAATTGTAACTGATCCGGCGTAACGTCTGCATGCACCGGCAACACAGCCAGCAAGATTACCAACATGACCAACCCAATTCTCTTGCATACAATTCTAATCATACTATTGGTTATTAAGTTAAGGATTAAGTGCCATCATATTCCTCCAACAGTTCTGACAAGCTCCTCCAATGCTTCCAGGTTGCGGGCATCCACCTTAATGTCAAGTACATGGCCTTGCCGATCAACTATCTTGTAGGTGGGAAAGGAATTGATTTGCAAATAACGCTCGATGGCCGACTGCTGGGTGGACGGCAGGTTAAAATGAGTGACATTCGGTCCCGTCACATTGTATTCCTTAATGACGTTCTCCCAACTCTCCGTCGGGCTGTTGTTTGCAAAATACACATATTGTATGTTATATTCAGCCAGTCGGGCATACTCTTCCTGTGAATGCGACAATGCCTCCCTGCAAGGCGCGCACCAAGTGCCCCACACATCAATAAGCACCACCTTACCCTTATACGGTTCAAGCAGTTTCTTCAGGATTTCCTCTCCCTCGGTCATGCCCGCTACGTCCTTCCCCGTGTTCAGTATCAGTTTGTCCAATTGACGGTTGGATAAGGCCACGTAATAGTCATTCTTCCGCTGTAGGCGTTCCCACTGGTCCGCATTGCTCATCCACGACCTAAGTGCGTCCATCATCTGTGGCGACAGTGCCGTATGGTTCTGTTCCATTGTATTTTCCGCCATTCTCACGGCCCACACACATTTAATAAAAGGGTCAGCCCCGAGCGAGTCCAGGCAGTCCATACTTGCCTTCAATTGCGGAATAAAAAGATTTTCCTGCATCATTTTGAGTACGCGGGGACTATGCGCAAGCTGCACCAACCACTCCATCTCTTTCCCATATTTCTCGTTAAATGCAGTCTCCACAAGTCGTTTTTCCTCCTCATTCGGTGCTGCCTCCATATTCTCCTCCATTTCGTCCGTCCGCTCTTTCCATATCCGGAGTTTCTCAGCCTCTTCCTGGCTGACGGCAATCTCTTCTATGTGGTCAAGCAGATTGAAACTGCCCAAGACTTTGTGGTCTGTTGAGGCATCATCGATAAAGTCTCTCCAGAAACTGCTCAGTTCGCGATGCAGGGTATAAGGCTTCGGCATCTTGGCCCAGAAATGGTCATAAGCATACTTGCGGGCATTCTCCGGCAGCCGGAAGTCTTCCGTGCAAAAACGTGCCTGTCCGAACTGAAAGGCCTGCTGCCAGGTGGCATTGTCCTTTCTATACAGGTTGAAACGTGTGGAAAGCATAGGGTGCTGCCGACACAAGTCGTCTATGGCGGCATATTGCGCTTTAAGGAGACTATCGGTAGTCTCTATATACGCATCAAAGTCTGCGCCACGGTCCATTTCTATCTGATTCCAATCCGGCGGAAACCGGAACAGTTCGTTCTGCAACCTGACATCCTCGCCCATCCACAGGCGTCGGCCCTCCTTGAAGTCGTAGAGCAGAAAATAGGTCTTTCCCGGCTCCAGCATGGTGCGTATGAAACATCTCTTCCAGTCGCAGAAGAACTCCGAACTGTTCACAAGCGGTATCCGGATGGTGAACCGCCCCATTGAGTCCAGTTCGGCGTTGTAATGAATCTGTTTGCCAAGGAATATATCGTTCGTCCCGAAGCTAAAGAAACGATCATTGCGATAATGTGCCGGCATGTCCTTTATCCACCCCACCACCGTGGCGGTATCCACGCGATAATCCGTATCCACAAAATCAGTGCGCGTGTCCCGAACCGGGTAGTCGGGAAGAAAACGGTCTGTTATCATGGCATACAAAGCTTTCTGTCCATCAATTTCGATGATGCGTTTGCCTTTCTTGTTCTTTCCCACTATCATCTTCACCTCTTTTCCATCCCGCTTCAGGGTGATATCGGCTCCGCCTGTACGCGGGTTTACATCAGCCTTCATATCCCATACTTTGCAATCATAGATGGCGCAATCCTTCAAGAAAGCAATCTCCCAGTCACCGGTCTGCTCGTTCCGCCAGTAAGAGGGGAACAGCATTTTATGACGTTCCTCCACGGGACGGATGCCACATATTCTGAAAGCACCTTCTGTATCCCCTTCAATGAAGTCGAACACCTTTGTATCCCGTGGCAACGGTTTGAAGTACAACACCACGTCAAGCCTGCCATCTTTCTCTGTCTGTCGTGGTTTATCCAGTTCAACACCTTCAGCCCGCACTATGGGGAAGCACCTGTCCCCGACCCGCAGACAAGAAGTACTGCCAAAGCTGAAATTGTAACCGGGATAGTCCGACCGCTGCCGCACAGTCAGGAACACACTGGTCACCGTGTCCTTCAGTTCCACACATGTCACATCAACGGCTATATGGAAGAAACTGTCACCATAGCACGAGCCATATTCCGCCACAGGACTGTTCCACACCGTCATCTTCTCCGCACGTACTGTTGTAAGTTGCATTGTTGCAGCAAGCCCCAGCAAGCAAATTAATCTTGCCGCGCTGCGCCGCACGAATCCGGCTATCATTATAAGAATCATCATTTCCATTTAGAATCAAAAGTTCGCAACTATATCCTTTTTATTTAATAATAAGAACGGTCAAGTTAATAATAAGAACGGTCAAGGCAGCAAAAACAACAAGAACCGAATACGGAGACAAATATATGAAAATTTTGTCAGACACTCACTAATGATTCTCTACAATATACCTATCAGTCTGATTGCTCTTTGGTTGCTTTACGATTGTAAGCCAATAAAAGTAACGTATAATTTTGCCTTTCACGCAAATCTTCGTATTTTTGCACTGCTTTTATCAACATACGACAGTTTTACAAACGACATGGAAAATTCAACTCGCATCATGAACTCCGCGGCAGACAACATCCGCATCTTGGCCGCGGCCATGGTAGAGAAAGCAAAATCGGGACACCCCGGAGGTGCCATGGGAGGCGCAGACTTTATCAACGTACTCTACTCGGAATATCTTGTTTTCGACCCGGAACGTCCGACATGGGAGTGCCGCGACCGTTTCTTCCTCGACCCCGGACACATGTCTCCGATGCTATATGCCCAGTTAGCGCTCATAGGTCGTTTCTCAATAGACGAACTCCAGCAATTCCGCCAATGGGGTTCCCCTACCCCCGGACATCCGGAGGTCAATTTTGAACGAGGCATAGAAAACACCTCAGGTCCCTTGGGCCAAGGACATACTTACGCAGTCGGCGCAGCTATCGCCGCAAAGGCACTTTATGCCCGCACAGGAAATCCGGGATTCAAACGCGAAAAGATTTACGCCTATATCTCCGACGGAGGCATACAGGAAGAAATATCGCAAGGCGCAGGCCGCATTGCCGGCCATCTGGGGCTCGATAACCTCATCATGTTCTTCGATGCGAACGAAATCCAGCTCTCTACCGAAACCGCAGCCGTGATTTCGGAAGACACTGCCATGAAGTACAAAGCATGGAACTGGCATGTCATTGAAATCGACGGTAATAATTGCGAGCAGATACGCAAGGCTTTGAACGAAGCCAATGCAGAAACATCGCGCCCTACCCTTATCATAGGACACACCGTCATGGGCAAAGGTGCCAAGCAGGCCGACGGAAGCAGCTACGAGCGCAATTGCAAGACGCACGGCGCCCCTCTCGGCGGAGATGCCTACCGCAATACTGTAACCCATCTCGGTGGCGACCCGGACAGTCCTTTTGTCATTCGTCCGGAAGTCGCTGCTTTATACGAAGCACGCAAAGCAGAACTGCGCGCAACCGTAAAGGAACTGCAGGCAGAAGAACTTAAATGGGCCGCAGAGCATCCCGAAAAAGCCAAGTTACAGGCCGACTGGTTTGCCAACCGCCTGCCCGAACTTCCTTGGAACGAAATACAGCAAAAGCCCAACTCGCCTACACGCAACGGTTCGGCGGTATGCCTGTCCATGCTCTCGGAATACGTCCCCAACATGATTGTCAGTTCGGCCGACCTCTGCAATTCGGACAAGACAGACGGTTTTCTTGCACATACGACGGTCATCACGCGAAACAACTTTGCCGGCGGCTTTCTCCAGGCCGGCGTTTCCGAACTGACCATGGCATGTGTCTGCATCGGTATGACACTCCACGGTGGAATTATCACGGCGATGGGCACATTCTTTGTATTCTCAGACTACATGAAGCCCGCAATACGCATGGCCGCCCTGATGAAACTTCCGGTCAAATTCGTATGGACACACGACGCATTCCGCGTCGGAGAAGACGGTCCTACACACGAACCGGTCGAGCAGGAAGCACAAATCCGCTTAATGGAGAAACTGAAAAACCATGACGGAGAAGACAGCGTCCGCGTATTCCGTCCCTGCGACGTACATGCCACTACACAATGCTGGCGCATGGCCATGGAAAACACCAAGACACCGACTGCATTGATTCTCAGCCGGCAGAACGTAAAAGACCTGCCTCGGGACACCGATTATACAGGCGTAGCACGCGGGGCCTACGAGGTAGTGCCCGAAGAGCACCCTGATGTAATCCTCATCGCATCCGGTTCTGAAGTCAGCACCTTGGGCGAGACCGCCGTTCTTTTGAAGTCCGACGGCATCAAGGCCCGCGTGGTCAGCTGTCCCAGCGAAGGCCTTTTCCGCCGTCAGCCCAAGGAATACCAAGACGCCTTATTGCCGGCCGACGCCAAGATATTCGGCCTCACGGCCGGCCTTCCGGTCACTTTCGAAGGACTGGTAGGCGCCACAGGAAAGGTCTACGGTCTGGAAAGTTTCGGTTTCAGCGCCCCTTACACCGTTTTGGACGAAAAACTGGGCTACACCCCGCAGAATATCCACAAGGAAGTTCTGAAGTTCTTGAAGAAATAACAGGACGGAAGCCATCCGCACAACCATAGTCCGGACCATCCGCCACACATTCCAACAATAAGAAAAGAAAAATGAACATCATAGGTCTTGCCAGCGACCACGCCGGGTTTGCACTAAAGCAGTATGTCAAGAAGTATCTGGAGCAGAAAGGCTTGGAATACAAGGATTACGGCACCTATTCGGAAGAAAGTTGCGACTACCCCGACTATGCACATGCCTTAGCCAATGGGATAGAAGCAAAAGAATGCTCATGCGGTATAGGTATCTGCGGCAGCGGAGAAGGCATATCCATGACACTGAACAAACACGCCCACATCCGCGCAGCGTTGGTCTGGACCCCCGAAATTGCCCGCATGACAAGACTGCACAACGATGCGAACGTATTGGTAATGCCCGGACGATACATTTCCGAACAAGAGGCCTGCCAAATCATGGATACATTTTTCGCCACCGAATTCGAGGGAGGACGCCACTCCAGACGCATCGAAAAAATACCTGTCACGCAATAAAATTGCACTTTAGGCTTCTTCAAACCAACTGAAAATTATATCTTTGCATCCGAATTCATACCATACAAAAAGTATAACACAAAAAATCAAACTAAGATGACTAAAGCAGACATCGTTAATGAGATTGCTCTAAAGACAGGCATTGATAAAGCGACCGTACTTAATACTGTCGAAGCATTCATGGCATCCGTAAAGGAATCTTTGATAAAGGAAGAAAACGTTTATCTTCGTGGATTTGGCAGTTTCATATTGAAAAAACGTGCCCAGAAGACAGCCCGTAACATCTCCAAGAACACTACCATCATCATCCCCGAGCACAATATTCCTGCATTCAAGCCTGCAAAGACCTTCATGCAAGAAATCAAATAATCTATATATTTATTAACCGTTAAAACATCAGAGTTATGCCCAGCGGAAAGAAAAAGAAAAGACACAAGATGTCTACCCACAAGCGCAAAAAAAGATTAAGAAAGAACAGACACAAGAGCAAGTAAGCCTTGGTGCTCTTTCTTGATTAAGACAATGTGCCAATATGTAAGGAGGACACGTCCCGTGTTTATTTGCGTATTGGCACATTTGTAATAAGAACAGCAAAACCAAAAGTATGACCAGCGAAGTAATCATAGACGTACAGCCGAAAGAAATATCGATAGCTCTGCTCGAAGACAAGAAACTTGTAGAGTTTCAGCGTGAGGCCAGAGCCGAACATTTCTCTGTCGGTAATGTCTATTTGGCAAAAGTCCGGAAACTGATGCCGGGAATCAATGCCTGCTTCGTGAATGTCGGACACGAGCGAGACGCTTTCCTGCATTATTTAGACTTGGGAATGCATTACCGCTCGTTTGAAAGATACTTGGACATCATGGGTGACGGAAAGAAAACGCCATCCATGAACAAGATGCCCAATCTTCCGGAGCTCGAAAAGGAAGGAAGCATACAGAATATGCTCAAGACCGGACAGGAAGTCCTTGTGCAAATCGTCAAGGAGCCCATATCGACAAAAGGGCCGCGCCTGACGTGCGAAATATCCTTTGCCGGCAGATTCCTTGTCCTGGTCCCCTTCGGAGAAAAAGTATCTGTCTCCTCCAAAATCAAGAGCGGCGCAGAACGTGCCCGCCTGAAACAACTCATCCAAAGCATTAAGCCGAAAAACTTCGGCGTGATTATCCGTACCGTTGCTGAAGGCAAGCGTGTGGCTGAACTGGATATGGAACTTAAAATCCTTCTCGGAAGATGGGAAGAGGCCATTTACAAGATTCAGAACGCACGCCAGAACCAGCAAAAGCTACCTCTGCTGTGTTATGAGGAAACAAGCCGCACCGTAGCCCTGTTGCGCGACTTGTTTAACCCATCCTACGAAAACATCTATGTAAACGATCAATATGTCTTCAACGAGGTAAGAGACTATGTAAGCCTGATTGCACCGGAACGGAAGCAAATAGTAAAACGCTACACCGGAAACCTGCCCATTTTCGACAACTTCTCTGTAACCAAACAAATCAAAGGAAGTTTTGGACGTATAGTTACCTACAAGCATGGTGCCTACATGATTATAGAACATACGGAGGCACTGCATGTTGTCGATATAAACAGCGGAAACCGTTCCAAATCCCCTGACGGCCAGGAGGCCAACGCGCTTGACGTCAATTTGGGAGCGGCGGACGAACTTGCGCGCCAGTTGCGCCTGCGCGATATGGGAGGTATCATCGTCGTAGACTTTATTGATATGGCTCTCGCGGAAAACCGGCAGAAGCTATACGAGCGTATGGTCGAGAACATGCGGAAAGACCGCGCAAGGCACAATATACTTCCGCTTTCCAAGTTCGGTCTCATGCAGATTACCCGTCAGCGTGTCAGACCGGCCATGGACGTGAATGTAGAAGAGACCTGCCCCACTTGTGGCGGTAGCGGCCGTATCAAATCCAGTTTGTTGTTTACGGATATTTTGGAGAACAAGATAGACATCCTATTTCATAAATTAAGTATCAGGAAGATCCGACTTCACGTACACCCGTTTGTTGCCGCTTACATCGAACAAGGATTTATGTCCATCAAGAGAAAATGGCAAATGAAATACGGATTCGGCATCAAAGTCATTCCCAATCAGAAACTTTCCTATCTGCAATACATCTTCTACGACTCGAAAGGAGAAGAAATAGATATGAAAGAAGAAAATGAAATGAGATAACGCAAAAGTCAAGGCGGCAGAAACATCAAATGTTCTTGCCGCCTTTCTTTTCTTCCCATCCGCGGAATGTGTGGACCAGGAGGGGATTGAACCCTCGTCCAAACGGGGAAACAATATGCTTTCTACATGCTTATCTTCGCTTTGGTTTTCGTGCAGGAACAAGACCGAAGCCACCCATTCCTGCCTTGAGCCTCTAAATATTTCGCCACAACCCCGAGGCCGGCCATGACTATTTCCGATTTGACTGCACCGCTATATCAAGACGCTTCGGAAAAACTGCTCTTGAGCGATGTCTCGTTCCAACACCTCTTTGGTCGGAATTAAGCTGACCTACTATACTTCAATCAGGCAGCGAGAGCGTAGTTGTTTTCGCCAATTAAATTTTTGAAAGCCGAGTTTTAAGTGCCCACTTTCAGGCGCACTGCATGCTTACACACCACTCCGACCCGCTGTCAAATCCAGTCTGGCCCGAATATGTCGTGCAAAGGTAAACGTTTCCGCACAATTAAAAGACTTTTATCCCGCCAATCTGGCAAATATATTCTTTTTTTAACGTTCCCAGGATGCCGTCTATGGTTCCATCATCGTCTATGCGGCAGGGAGCACCTGCGTCTGAAGGCATATTTATAAAGGAAAAAGAAAACGACAAACCGGATAATGACAGACGCCCCTTTTTAATCCGAAAAGGAAAGAACCCTAAAGACCGATGAAGGCTTAAAGACACCGGCATCACACAAATCCGGAAACCGGCCGCAACAGAAAGCGTTTTCAGGTCGGCACACATCCGTATCAATATCAGAACGTTGTTTCCTTTTTAGACAACTTTTATCAAACAACAACGCGCTAAACAACTTATATTCAGCACACATACATTTCCAAAAGGGAAAACATTTACCCTTAGCCCAAAGTTTAGGTCTTTCCTTTTGGTCGTACAGAAAGTTATATGTAGCTTTGCAATCGGTCTTCAAGGAGAAGGCCCATTCTTCCTGCAACATAACAAACCAACAATACCGTGGAAAGAAAAACTTATAGTTATGAGGAAGCCTTCCAGGCCTCCTTGACTTATTTTGACGGAGACGAGCTGGCCGCCCGCGTATGGGTGAACAAGTATGCCATGAAGGATTCCTTCGGAAACATCTTCGAACAATCGCCCACCGACATGCACTGGCGGCTGGCCAACGAAATAGCCCGCATCGAAAGCAAGTACCCCAACCCCATGAGCGCACAGGAAGTCTTCAACCTGCTTGACCACTTCCGCTACATCATTCCCGCCGGAAGCCCCATGACAGGAATAGGCAACGACCAGCAGATTGCGTCGCTGTCCAACTGCTTTGTCATCGGCCTCGACGGCGATGCCGATTCCTATGGCGCCATCATGAAGGAGGACGAGGAACAGGTACAGCTCATGAAACGGCGCGGTGGCGTGGGACACGACATGTCGCAAATCCGTCCCAAAGGCTCGCCCGTAAAGAACTCGGCACTGACTTCCACAGGTCTGGTCCCCTTCATGGAACGTTTCAGCAACTCCACACGCGAGGTGGCCCAGGACGGCCGACGCGGCGCACTGATGCTCAGCGTAAGCATCAAGCACCCCGATGCCGAGGCCTTCATCGACGCAAAAATGACCGAAGGAAAGGTAACCGGCGCCAACGTGTCGGTGAAGATAGACGATGAGTTCATGCAATGCGCCATAGAAGGAAAGCCCTACCGGCAGCAATACCCCATCGCCGCGGAAAATCCGCTTACGACCAAGGACATCGACGCCACGGCCTTATGGAAGAAAATCGTGCACAACGCATGGAAGAGCGCCGAGCCGGGCGTATTGTTTTGGGACACCATCACGCGTGAGAGCATTCCCGACTGTTACGCCGACCTTGGTTTCCGCACCGTCTCGACCAATCCTTGCGGCGAGATACCCCTCTGCCCCTACGACAGTTGCCGTCTGTTGGCCATCAACCTGTACGCCTACGTAAAGAACCCCTTTACCCCGCAGGCGGAATTCGACTTCAACCTGTTCCGTTCCCACGTCCGCATGGCACAACGCATCATGGACGACATCATAGACCTGGAACAGGAAAAAATCGCACTGATTCTGAAGAAAGTGGACAGCGACCCGCAGAGCGAGGAAGTCAAACAGACGGAACGCCATCTGTGGGAGAAAATCAGCCGCAAGACGGCAATGGGCCGCCGCACGGGCGTAGGCATCACGGCCGAAGGCGACATGATAGCCGCACTGGGCCTGCGCTACGGCACACAGGAAGCCACCGACTTTGCCGTGCGCGTACAGCAGACGCTGGCGCTGGCCGCATACGCCTCATCAGTGGAGATGGCAGGCGAACGCGGTGCCTTCGAAGTATTCGATGCCGCCCGCGAGGCCGGAAACCCATTCATCTTGCGCCTGAAAGACGCCGACCCGGAACTTTACGAGAACATGGTGAAGCACGGACGGCGCAACATTGCCTGTCTCACCATCGCACCCACCGGAACAACCAGCCTGATGACACAGACCACAAGCGGAATAGAGCCGGTATTCATGCCTGTCTACAAACGCCGCCGGAAAGTGAACCCGAACGACCCGGAAGTACGGGTGGACTACGTGGACGAAATGGGCGACGCCTTCGAAGAATACATCGTATATCATCACAAATTCCTCAAATGGATGGAAGTGAACGGTATCGACACGCAAAAGAATTACACGCAGGAGGAAATTGACCGCTTGGTCACGCAGTCGCCCTACAACAAGGCCACGGCCAACGACGTGGACTGGCTCATGAAGGTGAAGATGCAGGGTGCCATCCAGAAATGGGTGGACCACAGCATCAGCGTGACCGTAAACCTGCCCAACTCCGTGGACGAGGAACTCGTAAACCGCCTCTACGTCGAAGCATGGCGCAGCGGATGCAAAGGATGCACCATCTACCGCGACGGCTCGCGCTCGGGCGTGATGATCAGCGTCAAGAAGAAAGAAAAGAAAGAGGAAGAAAAGCCGCAACTGCCGCCCTGCGCCCAGCCGGAAGTGACCGAACGCCGGCCGGAAGTGCTGGAGTGCGACGTGGTCCGTTTCCAGAACAACAAGGAAAAGTGGGTGGCTTTCGTAGGCCTGCTTGACGGCCGTCCTTACGAGATATTCACCGGACTGCAGGACGACGAAGAAGGCATAGTCCTGCCGAAGACAGTGACGAAAGGCCGCATCATCAAGCACGTGAACAGCGAAGACGGCACCAAACGCTATGACTTCCAGTTCGAGAACAAGCGCGGATACAAGACTACCGTGGAAGGTCTTTCCGAGAAGTTCAACAAGGAATACTGGAACTATGCCAAACTCATCTCGGGCGTGCTCCGTTACCGTATGCCCCTTGAGAATGTAATCAAACTGGTAGACAGTCTCCAACTCGAAAGCGAAAACATCAACACCTGGAAGGTCGGTGTGGCACGGGCCTTGAAAAAGTACATCAGCGACGGCACCGAGGCGCACGGACAGAAATGTCCGAACTGCGGGCACGAGACGCTGGTCTATCAGGAAGGCTGCCTCATCTGCAAACACTGCGGCGCCAGCCGCTGCGGATAATATCCCGGCACATCCCTAACCGACATCGGCAGCAGGCCCACGCGCATCCGGCTGCCGATGTCTTTTTTCTCTCCCCATATGCAAATCATCAGCACAACCATCCAACTGAAAGAAATGCGTTTCCACGCCTTCCACGGCGTCATGGAACAGGAACGTATCGTCGGCGGCGACTTCAGTGTCAGCGTCAGCCTTACCGTGGCCGATGCCGGCGGCGCCGTCCTGCACGACAGCCTTGAACACACGGTGAACTACGCAGATGCCTACGCACAGGTGCGACGTGTCATGCAACAGCCCTCGGCACTGATAGAGCACGTGGCCGGGCGCATCCTGCAGGCCCTGTTTGCGGCCTTTCCGCCCGTAACTGAGGCCGAAGTGAGCGTATGCAAGCTCAATCCGCCCATGGGGGCCGACTGCGCAGGTGCCTGCGTCACGGTGCGCGCCGTCCGCGGCGAACGGACGGAACTACCATAAAATCAGCGGTATCTGTCACGCCGTTTCCTATCCCTACATGTACAAAAAACTATCCCTATCTTAGTTTAAACTATCCCTATGATAGAAAAAACTATCCCTATTTTAGTTTCAGGGCATCTTTATAACAGGAAAAAACACCGCTCCGACCACAACGGAATATCCCCTATCAACTTCATACTATGACGACCAGACTACTCATTCTCGACTTCGACGGGACGCTTGCCGACACGGCCGGCGGAATTATCGCCACGATGAACGCCACGTTCCGAACAATCGGACGGCCCGAAGCCGACGCCGGCGACATCTGTCAGACCATCGGACTGCCGCTGACGCAGTCCATCGCCCTCCTTGCCGGCATCCGCGAAGAGGCGGAACTGCAACACGCCGTCGATACGTACCACCGCTTGTTCGAGACCATCGGCGTACAGGCCACCGGCCTGTTCCCGCACGTGCGCGAAACGCTGCGCCGCCTCCACGAAGAGGGCCTCGCCATGGCCATCGCCACCAGTCGCGGCGGCAAGTCGGTACGCGCGCTCTGCGCGAAACTGGGCATCGCCCCCTACCTGACGGCCTATGTGGCCGAAGAGGACGTGGAGAACAAGAAACCGGCACCCGATGCCGTCCGGATGCTGCTCGACATGACGCACACGCCGGCCGAAGTCGCCTGGGTGGTGGGCGATACGGTCTTCGACATCGAAATGGGACACCGGGCAGGCTGCCCCGCCTGCGGGGTCACCTACGGCAACCACCCGCGTGCCCGCCTTGAGGCAGCAGGCGCCGACCGGCTCATCGACGACTTCGCGCAACTGCCGTCCATCCTCTGACTCCACATGTACGGACGGCGGCGGAGAAGCGTGGAACACGAACAAGCCATTTGAGTAAAGACATAAAAAAAGGCAGCCCCTGAAAGAGGTGTGTTTAGAACACACTTATGACGCTTATCACTCTTTATTCAGGATTTACCTGCCATTCTTTGCTGCAAAATTACTGTTTCTTCTATACGTACCAAATATTTCTATATAGTTTAATATATTGTTAAACATATTTCGGCTTATTTCGACATATTCCGGAAAGGATTTTACCTTATATTTGCTTGTATATCTTACTAAATATATCCATATCCGCATTAACTTTCAGAGGCTTAATACAGCCGGTATGGCAATAACCGCAAAACAAGCGACGCATCGGCTGAAATCCGCACTTTCCTCGCTTTTATATAGGATGCTTTCCGAATCTCGTCCGGACGGCCGTCATTCCAGCCCCGCGTCGCGGCAGAAAATGCGCGTAAACTTTTGCGCACCACAATCGGCGCTCAGATGATTGCCATTATAAAAGTCGTCGTCACCAAAGCGGTCGTCGGCGAAATAATCGAAGACACGCACGTTGGCATACCCTTGTGCCAGCCGCCGCAAAGCTGCGCGCAAGTCCCCCAGCTGCTCCGCGCCGGCGCGGGCGGCATACAACCGGTGCACAGGCGGAACCACGACAAGCAAAGCGATGCCGCATTCACGGCAGAAGGCGGCAATGGCCTCCAGATGCGCCACATTCCGGCGATACAGAGCCTTGTCGCGGTCCGCGGCATATTGTTCCGACTGACCGGCCAGCATATCGGGAATCTCTTCCTTCCATTCGCGTTTCCTTTCACTCAGGTCGTAGCCATGGTCAAGGCCGAGCGAGTCGTTATGCAGCGTAGGCTTGTGCCGGAGATACCATTTCGACCACTTACGCAGGAACAGCTGGCCCGCGGAAAGCACTTCGGAACCCGGCCACCAGTCGCCGTCACGACGGATGTCCATGTAGATTTTGTGGGATACCACGCTGCGCACGTCGGCCTTAGGGTCATCGTCGCTCCATAGCGTCTGGTAGGCGATGCCCAGCACCACGGTGCGCAGGTGCGGCATGTCGGCGGCATAACGCTCGAGCAACTTGCGGTTGAAACAGAGCCACTCACCCGAAATGGCCAAATTGTAGCTGCCGGACGGCATCAACGCAGGGTCGAGCCCGCAATTGACCACACTGCTGCCAATGACAGCGGTGCTGATGTTACCCCCCCTATTTTCTATCAGGCCGCGTGTGAAACGGTAGGTATTGGGAATGCGTCGCTGCATACACTCGAAGGCAACGGCAAGCACAATCAGGACGGACGAGAAGAGGAGTACACTGACAAGAAACTTTTTCATGACCGTTCAGAACTGAAAGTAGATAAAATCTTCCTGCTCGCCGGCCAGCAGGAAGGTGGCAAGGAATACACCGTAATAGAGCAGCCAGCGCACAGGCCTGTGCCGGAACATGCTGCAACGGTCTATCTGCAGCGCATGCTGCTTGTCGCGCTGCACCCACTCGGCGACGAGCAGCACGGCGATATAGATAAACGGCGCGGTGCCGTGGGCAGGAAACGCGAAACGGAATTCCGTCACCATCCGGACAATGTAACCGACGGCCATGCCTACGCTGTCGGCACGGAAGATAATCCAGCCCGTGACGACACAGGCGAACGTGACCGCCATGGACAATACCTCACGCCACGACGGCAGCATCCGCCCCTCGGCCACGCCATCCTTGTGCCGCCGGTTGCGGCCCAGCAGCATCAGGGGCAGGAACAACAACGCATGGAAGGCGCCCCACACGATAAAAGTCCAGTTGGCCCCGTGCCAGAGTCCGCTGACAAGAAAGATGACAAGCGTGTTGCGCATGGTCAGCAGGCGGCCGCAGCGGCTTCCCCCGAGGGGAATGTAGATGTAGTCGCGGAACCACGTGGTCAGCGATATGTGCCAGCGGCGCCAGAACTCGGCGATGTCGCGCGAGAAGTAAGGAAAGGCAAAGTTACGCATCAACCGGATACCGAACAGGCGGGCCGTGCCGATGGCAATGTCCGAATAGCCGGAAAAATCACCGTATATCTGAAACGTGAAAAAGACCGCCCCCATCAGCAACTGCGGCCCGTCCATCGTCTCATAGTGTCCGAAGATATGGTTCACCGCCACAGCGCAATTGTCCGCCACAACCATCTTTTTGAACAGCCCCCACAGAATCTGACGCATACCGTCGGTAGCAGCCTCATAGTCGAAATGACGACGGTGCAGGAACTGCGGCAACAGGTTCGTAGCCCGCTCGATAGGGCCGGCCACCAGCTGCGGAAAGAAACTGATGAAAGCCAGGAAGGCCGGCAGGTCGCGCGTCGCACACAACTTGCCGCGATATACGTCGATGGTATAGCTCAGCGCCTGAAAAGTGTAGAAACTGATGCCTACGGGCAAAATAAGCCCCAGCGAGCGACCCGACAGCTGTATACCCATGCCTGCGAACAATTCCACCAGACCACTAACGAAAAAGTCATAGTACTTATACACTCCCAGTATCCCCAGATTCAGCAAGACATTGGCCACGGCAATCCATCGGCCTGTCCGTCCGCGCCGTTGCGCCACATCAATGCCGACACCACTGGCATAGCTGCACACGGAAGTAATGAAAATCAAGAGAAGAAACATCGGGTTCCACCAGCCATAGAACACATAGCTGGCAAGCACAATGAATATATTCTGCACCGTAAGGTTGCGCACCGCCACAAACCAATAAATCAGAAAGACGACCGGCAGAAAAAGCAGGAATTCAAATGAATTGAACAACATTTCTCATGCAAATATTAAAACGCGACTGCAAATTTAACAAAGATAAAGCAAAAGAATGTAAACAAGACAGATAAGTTTTCATTTCTGCCCCGACATTTCCCAAAAGTGCGCCGCCACCCCGGCGGCATTGCGGCCGGTCTTCATTAATCAGAATGCGATGGTACAACTGATGCCCTTTCCGTATTCGGACATATACGGTGAGATGTATGTATTCTTAAGGTATCGCTTATGAAAGAACGTTTTGGAGATAACGGGATAAAGCCAATAGGCCACCTGTACGCTAAGTATGCCGATTCCGGCGCCGGCTATGACATCCGTCAGCCAATGACGATTGTTGTACATACGGAAAAAGCCCGTGCCCGCAGCAATGGCGTAACCGGCCACAGCTATCCACGGAGACACGTCCCAGTACTCACGCCGTAAAAGCTCCGCCCCCATGAAAGCGGTGGCGGTATGTCCTGACGGGAACGAGTTCCTGGCACTTCCGTCGGGGCGCTCCACCTTGGTGATATTCTTCATCGCAGACACTGTCGCCCCCATAAGCACATATGCAGTTCCAAGAATAATCGTCAAATCACCATAATCATGCTTTCCTTTTATGCCACAAAGGTTTAGCCCGTATGTAGCAGCCATAGGCATGTATTGGGTAAAGTCATCAATAGTAAGTTTACGGTCGATATTCTCCTGTAACTCCTCACGTATTTCCTTGTTTTGGATTTTGAGCCAGTCACTTTCCAGTCCGATAATACCTACACCTATCAGAGTGCCGGGAACAACAAGTTGAAGAAACTTGAACTTATAAGGAGCGGCGCGAACGGGGATACGGAGTGGCTTATCCGGCCATCGTCCGCGACCGACGGGATGGAATCCGGGGCGGCGAAACCGGAGTGGCAAACGGAATCTGTCTGCGCCATGCAGGCGGCAGGCCCAAGCATGATGAGACATGCGATCAGAAACTTTGGAATAACGTTCATAGCATATTGATAATAATGGCGTAACCCTCGAAATTGTCTTATAGGACAATTTTCATTCTCTTATAGGACAGTTTCGAGCCAACAGGGAACAGCCTCTACCGGCCGCCACATGGGGCGGAGACAGAGGCTGTTCCGGAATGCCGTAACGGCATGACTGTATCAATAGACCGTGTGCTGCGGGTCTGTAATAGTCAAGACTTGTTCTGACAGTTTGTTTGCTATCGGACAAAAAAACTG
>ERZ827108.2593-NODE-2593-length-18084-cov-5.708303_pt1 | contig 18084 bp, 18 predicted proteins | sample MGYA00519921_ERZ827108 | MGnify/ENA primary metagenome ERZ827108 (study PRJEB31778, sample SAMEA3449258) | human gut metagenome | biome: human gut; feature: human-associated habitat; material: faeces | place: United Kingdom | collected 2010/2012 ... | reverse complement strand
TTGCTGACGGATACAGTGCTTATCCCCTTGCCGCTATGGAATTCGCAAAGAAATTTGGCAAAGATTTCACTTTTTCCATCACTCAGGTAATTGGACTTACCAACGACGACGCTGTCTCTACAGAACATCGTCCATTCAAACAGATGATTGAACGGCTGAACCGTACTTATAAAGCTGCTTACCGCCATACAAATGGGTTCGACAACATCGACGGTGCCAACTATGATCTGGCTCTCTGGGTCGCTTACTATAACTTCCTGCGACCGCATAAGCATGCAGGCTATAAAGTCCTCAATGAAATAGAAATGCTCCAGGGTGCCGACAATATGCCCGGCAAATGGCAACTCCTGATCTTCCTTGGTCAACAGACCATTCTGAATATGCAGAAAAACAGCACTGCTGCACCGGAGCGGAACTGTTGTCAATAGAACCGTGGAATACCGGAACAGACGGCTTTGCCGGTTGTGAGGATATGCCGCGAAAGTCTATTGACATAAAGTTCCCGGATTATCCTGTCCAGCAGAAAAGGGGCAACTGCTCCCTTTTCCTGCCTTCCGGCGAGGATGGGGTCGGGCAATGCCCGATAATGGGTCAAGGGACTGGTCCCTTGTGGGTTCTTAGGGCAACGCCCTAAGCCCTCGGAGAGCATATTGGAATTAATATCTGCAATTTTCAAGGTTCATTTGAGCCTTTTTCTTTGGCTCTGTTTTTTCATAACTTATTTGACACTACCAATTGAAATATAGAGTAACTTATCTAATACCTGCGGGTCTGCAGTCCGACATTTAGGACAAAGCCGATGCCGATACAAAAGCTGACCAGTGAAGTCAGACCGTAGCTGACAAACGGAAGTGTGATACCGGTATTTGGCATCAGACCGGTTGCCACGGAAATATTGATAAACGTCTGGAAAAAAATCTGAGCGGCCATGCCGCAGCAGATCAGTGTTCCGGAGAGCAGTTTTGCCCTCCTTCCGACGAGCAGGCATTCCAGTGCGATCAGAAATTCCAGAACAACCAGAACACAGCAGCCGACAAAACCAGTCTCCTCTCCTGCTACGGCGAAAATGAAGTCAGTCTGTGCCTCTGCGATAAAGTTCCCGTTTTTGACAGAAGTGACCTCATCGTTATTTAAGCCTTTGCCATAGAGCTGTCCGGAGCCGATCGCAATAATGGAGTTCTGCTGCTGCATGGCGTCCTGCGGGTATTCATCCGGCCGCAGCCATGCATATACTCGTTTCAGCTGATAATTGTCCGAGGCTTTGTCCGGCTGAAGCAGGATGCTCATGCCGATGACGCCGACCGGGATGCATACGAGCAGTATGCCGATGACGATCCGGTAGCTCAGTCCGGCCATGAAGATCATGATACAGAATACAGCGGCTACGGCAATTGTGGTGGAAAGATCCGGTTCTTTGTAAATCAAAAAGAGCTGTATGGAGATCAATACAAGCGACGACAGGATGATCCGTGGTTTGCTGACATTTTCTTCATGATTTTCAAAGAATTTTGCAAAGAATAAAATCAGAAGGATCTTTACGATATCGGATGGCTGGAACTGAAGTCCGGCAATGGTGATCCAACGCGTGGCTCCGTTTACATTTTTTCCAAGAAAAAGCACAGCGATAAGCAGTGCGGTACCGATAAAGTAAAGGATCCAGTAAAAGTTCAGGATCCAGGTATAATCCATCAATGAAATAAAGACCATGGCGGCAAGTCCAAGGACAAGACCTAAGATCTGTCTTGTCTGGTAAATCGAATTTGCACTTCCGATAATCAGAATGCCAAATATGGACAGTGCGATGACCAACAGGATCAGGCGAAATCGATAATCACTTAATTTGTATTGTCTTAACATCTTGTACTCCTTGATTTCTCTTTTGAATCAGGTCTATTCGTATTTCAAAGGCATCGCTCAGATTCAGATAGCGGGTGAGGATGTCCGCGATTTCTTTTTTCATCTGCTGCAGCTCTTCCGGGGAAGCATTCAGACGGTCTGAAGCGACCGTTAAACCTGCCCGGTTTTTGGCGATTTCTCCTGATGTCAGAAATGACGCATATCTGCGAGAATTCATGCTGCCCTCCTGCATTTGAACGAGTCAGGCAATTCCATTGCTTTCATTGCGTGTAGCGATAAGCTGTGGATTTGCTTTACTGACTTTGCCTGCCTTTGAATACGGAAGCGATTTTCTGGAACAGGGACGTAGATGTCTGCAGGTCCAGAAGCGGTACGGTCTCCCCGTCTAACCGGCGGGCAATATTGAGAAATGCCTGCCCTGCCAGAGTGTTGCTGCCAATCAGCGATTCACCGTGGTTGGCGGCGATTACAACGCTTTCCTCGTCCGGTACGGCACCAAGCAGATTGACGGCGAGGATATCGAGGACATCTTCTGTAGACATCATCTCTCCCCGCCGCACCATATCGATGCGGATCCGATTTAAAATAAGATCGATTTTTTTGATTCCGTCTGCTTCAAGCAGCCCGATGATGCGGTCTGCATCACGGATTGCGGAGACCTCAGGCGTCGTGACGACGACCGCCTGATCTGCCGCTGCGATTGCATTGCGAAAACCCTGCTCAATGCCTGCCGGGCAGTCGAGAAGAATATAATCAAACAAAGGTTTCAAACCATCGACGAGTTTGATCATCTGTTCGGGGCTGACAGCGCTTTTATCACGCGTCTGTGCGGATGGAAGCAGATAAAGACCGGGATAATGCTTGTCACGGATCAGTGCCTGCCGGATCCGGCAGTTTCCCTCGATGACATCGACCAGATTGTAAATGATGCGGTTTTCCAGTCCCATGACGACGTCCAGATTTCGAAGTCCGATATCGGTATCCACCAGAACTACTTTTTTATTCATTCGTGCAAGTCCGGCGCCGATGTTTGCAGTGGAAGTTGTCTTTCCGACACCGCCTTTTCCAGATGTGATCACAATTACTTTGCTCATACTTGGATCCTCCCGTTTTTCGAAGCTGAGTTATACCAGATATTCACATAATGTTTCACTGGTGATCGGTTTGAACTGAAGATGGTCATTTTTAATGAAAACGATCATCGGTTCAACGGGATATTCCCCGGTGTTTGTCCTCTTGGTGATTCCGCTGCGTGCGATCCGGTCTGCGATGCGCAGCTGCATTGGTTTCATGGTGAGAGCAGCTGCAAAACAGGTGGAATCTCCGGCAGCGCCTGCATAAATATTTCCCATGCAGCATCCAAGGATCACGATATTTCCTTTGGAGACAACCTGAGCGCCCGGATTCACATCGCCGAGAATCACGATGCTTGTCTCTGTCTCAAGTACCTGTCCGGAGCGGAGCGTTCCGCGGTAAAAATGTCCGTCATCCTCTTCTTTTTTCTTTTGGAGGGACTGTTCCAGTGCATTTCGGTAGAATTCCTGTGATTCTTTGTCTTCATCGATAATGCAGATAATCTGTATTTTGGAATTCTGTACGATTTCATCTACCAGTATATTTTCTTCCTCTTTTGAAAGTGTTCTGCCCCGGAAGGTGAGTGCCAGCCGTGCGTTTTTAAAAAATGCGGCAGACATACGGAATTTTTCTGCAACTGCCTGACGCAGTTCATCAAACGACACTTCGGGGTCCAGATTCAGAATCAGTCCGTAAGGATTGCTTTTGATAATGACGGTACTGCGCCCCATGAAATCTCCCTCTTTTCTGAAATTCCCTTTCTATCTTTTTCTTTGACACGCCAGGCGTATCAGGTAAATCCCGAAGCGGATCATTATAATAATCTCCCGCTTCGGATGCGTTTTGTATTTTTTATTCGTTAATCTGCAAATGCAGTGCCGCTCTCAGATGGCTGCGAAGCATGTCCGGTGATCAGCTCCGATTCATCCTGAAGTTTATAATAATAGGAAATGACATCACGTGCAACAAGTGCGGCGTTTGCGGAACTGTAGCCGTTTGTGATACGGACAGCAAGTGCGATTTCCGGATCGTCATATGGCGCATAACCGATAAACAGACCGTGGTTTGGCTTATCTTTGCTCTGCTGAGCAGTACCTGTCTTTCCGGCAACGGCCAGTCCGGTGCTGCCGTTAAAGGCCGGTGCGGCCTGTGCACTGAAAGCGGAATGGTTCTGTACCACGCCGCGCATACCGGCATGGATGGTATCCCAGAGCTCCTGAGGAAGATCCAGCGTATTGTGGACGGTTGCCTTGTTCTCCTTCAGAACGCTTCCGGAAGAATCGGTGATGTATTTTACAAGAGTCAGATCATAGCACGTACCGCTGTTTGCGATTGTGCTGACGTATCTTGCAAGTCCGGCGGTCGTAAAGAGGTGAGTGGACTGTCCCATTGCGGAACGTGCCGCGTCCTCAGTCGAGATGCTTGGCATGGTCTCTGGTACTTCCAGCCCGGATTTTGCATCCAGCCCGTACATGGAAGCGTATTTTGTCAGTTTTTCGATGCCGACTGAGTCAACGTATTCACCGTTTACCAGACTGAGCCGGTAGGCAACGCTGTTGAAGAAGTAATTGCAGGAGTCACGGATTGCGGTCTGAAGCGTTTCTACGCCGTGACCGTAGATGTTCCAGCAGTTGATCGGCTGTTCATCAAAAGGCGGTATGTCGAATTTTCCGGTACAGTTGATGCCCTCGCCGATGTTGATGACACCCTCCATATATCCTGCAGTGGCGGTGACAATCTTGAAGGTGGAACCCGGTGCGATCGCCTCCTGTGTTGCCCTGCTGTAGAACGGGGAGGATTTATCCATGTTCAGCTTCGTAAAATAGTCGGAATCCATCTCGTTCGCAAGCCTGTTATTATCATACCCCGGATAGGTCACACATGCAAGTGTTTCTCCGGAATTTGGATCGGTGAGTACAAGGGAGCCGGAGCATGGAGCCAGCGCAAGCTGGGACGGACGGATCTCAAGATTATAAATCTTCTGACGGATAAACTCGCAGTCATCGATGGAACCGGCAGACAGTCCGTTGTATGTATCGGTATCCATCTCAAGAACACCCTGATCAAAAAGAAGCATACAGATATTATCACCATTGAGGCGCTTCTCTTTGAGCATATAGCGGTATACCTGTTTACAGAAATTATTGTCATCATAAAGGTAGCTGGCAATGTAATCGGAAAGAGCCGTGAATACCTCTTCGGTATCCATGTATTCAGATCCGTCTGTGATCTTCGTGACATCAATCCAGTTCTGGGAGATCGCATAAGTCAGGAATTCTTTCAGACTGATGGATTCCTCTTCTGTCCACTGTTCATAGACCGGATCGGATTTGTCGATTGCATCCTCATTGAGTATGCCGGTATCGTTCATCAGCATATCATTGACAATGTAAGATTCATAGATCTGATACTGTTCCTCCAGATCCTTGTATGGGACCGGATCGTTCGTCAGCAGCTGGTCCTTCAGTGTCGCAAAGATTTCAGATGCCTTGATCAGGAAGGCATTGTAAACTGCCTTTTCATTTTCTGTGGCATCATCCGCTTTTAAGTGGCCGACGTCAAGAACATTATTTTCAAAAAGAGCATAATAAACGTCATAAACCGGGATCAGAAGCTGGTCAGCTGACTCTACTGCATCTGCGTCGAATTCCTCCGCATCAATAATCTTTGACCAGACAATACCGGCGATGTACTGTTCCAGGATCTGATAAGCGGCTTTTTGCAGATCAAGGTCGATCGTCAGATATACGTCGCTGCCCGCCTGCGGCTCCACGCGGGATTCCACCTCAAGCGTACGGCCGACGTTGTCGACATACAGTACTTCCGAACCTTTGTCTCCCTGCAGGGTTGTCTCAAGGACACTTTCAAGGCCGGTTTTTCCGACGATATCGGTTGCATCGTACGAGTCGTTTTCTTCACTTAACGATTCAAGCTCTTCCGCGGAAATCTGACCCGTGTAGCCGATCAGAGGTGCGATGTACTCTGCATCAGCATAGACGCGGCGGTATTCTTCAGAGATGTCGATTCCCTGGAAGCTGGCAGCGTTTTCCATGATCCGTGCAACTGTCTCTTCACTGACATCCTTTGCAATTGTGACCGACTGATAACGCTGGAAACTGTAAGCTGCAATCGCGGCACGCAGGGTGACGAGCTGCAGAAGTTCTTTGTCCGTATAACTGTCCGGCAGGTCGTACTGCTTTCGCTCCGCAGCAGTGATTTTCGGGTCAAGAATCCCGTAGTATTTTACGCCGCAAAGAAGCGCCATGAGATCTTCTGCCGACATATTAAGTTCTTCCGATGACAGGTCATTGATGTAGGCCTGACCGAAAATATCAGCCTTGAAGCGATTCAGGGTAAAACCGGATGCCGTATATTCCCAGGTACCGTCATCAGAAAGTGCGATCTTGAAACTGTCGATGACGGAATCACCCTGCTCTTCCACGATCTTGATGACATGGTATAACGTGCTGTTGAGTGCAAGATTTTTTTCGTGAGTGGAAGAATAAGAGCCATTATCTTCGAACGTGACGCAGTAGGAAAGTTCATTGTAAGCGATGGGTTTTCCGTTACGGTCGTAAATGCTTCCGCGTGAGCTCTTTAAGGTGCGCTCTTTGCGGATCGAAAGGGAAAAATTGTTCTGATACGTCTCACCCTGTACGATCTGCAGATAAAACAGACGCTGCAAAAGCAGTGCAGCCATGAGGATGACTACAATAAGCAGCAGAACAATCCGCGTATTGAGTGCTTTTGAACCCTTTTTTCTGATATTACGAAACAAAGCTGCTGGTACCTCCTCTGTCAGTCATACATAATTTTTTGTTGATCGCATACAGAATTTGATATACGACAAAAGTCAGGATCAGTGTGTAGAGCATTTCCGGCAGGATGATTCTGCCGAGGTAATAGAAAAAGTGGATACGGCCGCGCATCAGAAAAAGGAATCCGTATTGCACAATGCCGTATACAACATCAGAGACAGAAATCAGAAACAGAGGCGTCTTGATATCATCATCATAGAAAATGCGATAAAAGTTGCCGCTGAAATAGCCGACCCACAGATAGATCAGTGCATTGAATCCGATAATGGTGTTGAAAAAAATATCCGTGAGCAGTCCGCAGAAAAAGCCAGTCAGCATTCCGGATCTCCGACCGCGCATCAGGCCGAAAGAGACTGTCAGGATAATAAGAAGATTTGGCTTGATTGATGCGATGGAGATCATCTGGCAGACCGTGGACTGCAAAATGATGCTGACCAGGATCAGGACAGCCATGGTAAGCTTACGCCGCATGAAAAGCTCCTTTCTTAACAGCTTTTTTGTCAGCCGGTTTGTTATTCACCGGCAGCAGAAGTCTCAGACTGTGTCTCACTTTGTGTTTCACTGGAAACATCTGTCTTATCCGAAGCATCTCCTGCATTTGCAGCGGAAGCATCCGGCGATGAAGATGATGTGGAATCCGACGGAACATATTCTTTGCGCTGCAGAATGACAAGTACTTCCTGCAGGTGCCGGAAATCGACGACCGGAGTGATATAACCGGACTTCGTCAGATTGTTGGAATCATTGTTCAGCTCGCTGATGTAGCCGATCAGGATGCCTGGAAGAAATTTTTCACTGATGTAAGAAGTGACGACTTTGTCTCCGACATGGACTTTGTTATCAGAGTCTGTGAGTTTGACGAGATTTAAGGAACCCTCGTCGATCAGCCGGAGATCGCCAGCGATGATACACTGGTCTGAGGTAGTGGAAACCATTGCACTGACGTTGCTGTTGTCGTCAATGATGGAACGGACGGTCGCCCAGTTTGGGCCGACTTCGGTTACGATGCCGACAAGCCCTCCTCCGGAGATGACATTGCAGTCTTTCTGAATGCCGTCCGACGAACCTTTATCGATTGTGAAAAGCTGAAACCAGTTCCCGGATTCTTTTGCGATGACTCTGGCACCTGTCTTTTCATAATCGTCATACTGCTCATCAAGTGAAAGAAGTTCCCGCAGCCGTGTCAGTTCTTCTTTATCCTGAACGAGCTGCGTGTTTTCTTCGGTCAGTGTATCAACCTTTGCCTGCAGCTCTTCGTTCTCTTTTCGAAGCGAAACAGCATCTTCAAAATTGTCAGTCAGACCGGAAAGCCAGGAACCGAATCCGTTGATTCCCTTCTGAATCGGCGTGATGACAAAGCCACTTGCCTGGCGGATCGGCGAGACCGCATCATTTTCCAGAAAGGAAACAGCGATCAATCCGGTACAAAGCACGCTCAGTCCGATCAGAATCGATTTATTTTTTAAGGTGTCATTTGTCTTTTTTTTCATAATCAACCTGCCTCTATCTCATAACAGCCAGATCACTTAAGGAATAAGTGGACTGCCTCAGATTTTTGTTATTCATAATTTCTACCAGACCGCGTACCGTACTGTTTTTTGGATCCTGAATATGATGAACCGTAATTCCGATTTCTTTTTGTATGTATTCCGGAAGATTCTGGATCATGGATACTCCTCCGCTTAAGTAGATACCTTCACGGGCGACATCCTTCATCAGCTGAGGCGGGATGCGGTTGTAAATGGATTTGATGTTCTCTACGATCATATCGATCGTATCAATGATCGCGACACTGACCGCCAGTGATGGGATCAAATCTGACTTGGGGAGACCTGAAAGTGTGTGAATCCCAAATACTTTCTGCTCAAGACGTGGTCCATTGATCATAAAAGCCAGATTGTTTTTTAAGGATTCCGCAGTCTTTCGCCCGATGCTCAGATTAAACTTCCGGCGAACCATTGTGCAGATGTCTTCGTCGAGCCTGCGCCCTCCGGTCTTCAAGGTCTGATTCAAAATTACCTTTCCGGATGAAATGACAGAAATTTCAGTTGTGTCGGCTCCGATATTGACAACCATATGCCCCCGGGAGGAAAGTACCGGAAGTTCTGCGCTTACTGCGTCTGCAATTCCTTTATCGATCAGCCGGATTTTGCCTGCGTTGATCTTTCCGTTCATGACGTGGAAAAATGCTCTGCGCTCCACCTGTGTGATTTCGCTCGGTACTGCTATATATAAGGAGGCATCGGAACCGAATGCGCCGGAAAAATGCTTCAGAAGAGACGAAAGCACGATCTCCATCTCAGTGAGATTTGCAATCACGCCGCCCGACATGGGCCAGATGACCTGCACGTTCTGTGGGTTCTTTTCGCAAATCTCGTAAGCGTCATTGCCAACGGCGATCACATCGCGGTCATTGCGCAGCGCCACAACATTTTTGTCGTACAGGAACTTTTTTCCGCTCCTGTCTTTGATTTTTATCGTATCGGTGCCGAGATCGACACCACATACTTTTGGAAACAGCATGTATTTTACCCCTTATTTTTTGAAGGCTCCAGCCAGAAGCCCTGCTCTCTCATGCTGACGGCCTGTCTGTCACCGATAATGATATGATCCAGAAGTTCAATGCCAAGCATCGCTCCTGCCGCTCTGACCCGCTCGGTCAGAAGCACGTCATCCCGGCTTGGATCCGGAATTCCGCTCGGGTGATTGTGCAGAAGAAGAATACTGACTGCCTGATGGCGGACGGCCTCGATGAAGATCTCACGCGGAGAAATCAGAGAAGCCCGCACGGTTCCTTTTGAAATTACCTCATCGCGGATCAGCTTTCCTTTGCTGTTGAGCATGACAAGGATCAGCACCTCCTGCTCTTCATGACGCAGTGTTTCCATATAATAGGAAGAAACAGAGGCCGGATCATGAAAAGAAACCGTCTCAGAAAAACGTGCGCGCGCAATCCGCCTTGAAAGTTCTGCGATGCATTTGATCTGAAGCGCTTTTACTTTTCCGAGACCGTGGATCTTCTGTAAATCAGAAATCGACATGTGATAAATGCCAAGCAGGCCGGTCCCGCTTTTGGCAAGCACCTCTCTTGACAGCTCCAATGCCGATTGTCCACGGGAGCCGGTGCGCAGAATGACTGCCAGGAGCTCTGCGTCGCTTAATGCAGAAGTTCCCCTGGCGATGCCCTTTTCGTACGGCCGCTCCTCTTCCGGTATGCTTTTAATGGTGGTGTATGGGTGCTGTGTTTCTGTCTGTTTTTTTGATGTCTTTGTCGTATTCACTTTTTTACCAATACTCTCTCACCCGAATCATTAAGACATTCTACCATAATTTTTTTGCAAAGTACACACCCAGAGTATTAATTTTTTCTGTAGGCCTGATAGAGTGCTTCAGCGACGCGGATGCCGTCGACCGCTGCGGAAGTAATGCCGCCTGCATATCCGGCTCCCTCTCCGCACGGGTAAATCCCAGGAAAATCTGGTGCCTGGCAGTCATCCGTCCGCGTGATACGCACTGGTGAGGAAGTGCGGCTTTCTACTGCGCACAGCAGCGCATCTTCGCGATCAAACCCGGGGATGCGTCTTCCGAACGCATGAATTCCCTCGATGAGCGCCTGATTTAAGGAAGCCGGGAGAATTTCTTTCAGATCTGCGGATGCCCACTGACCTTTGATCTCCGGGCGGACAAAAGCAGACGGATCGGACGGTGCTGCGGAATTTGGTATCTGAACGGAAGCGGATTCGCTGATCAATGGATGCAGGGCTGCTTTTTCCGCTTTGCCTGCCTGTGATTTTTCAACAGAACGGCAGAAGTCGCCAAATGTCTGCACCGGTACTTTTCCGCCTGCGCATCGATAAGCCGCTTCTTCAAGGTTTCTCTGGAAAGCGACTCCGTCAAGCGGGGAATGATTCTTCTGGTAATCCTCCGGGGAGACCGTAACGACGATTGCGCTGTTGGCATTTTTACTGCCGCGGTCACTGTAACTCATGCCATTTACAGCAAGGTGTCCCTCCTCGGAGGATGCATTTACGACGTAGCCGCCCGGACACATGCAGAATGAGTAAACTCCTCTTCCGTCGGCGCACTTGTGTGTGACCTTATAAGGTGCTGCACCGAAGTCATACGGGCAGTTTTTTCCGTACATTGCTTCATCGATCATAGCCTGCGGGTGCTGGATGCGCATACCGACGGCGAATGATTTTGGCTGCATGGAAAATCCGGCCTGGTGAAGCATGGAGAACGTATCGCGTGCGCTGTGGCCGATCGCGAGGACGAGATGCTCGGTTTCAAGCGATGATTCTTTGCCGTTTATGGAAAGCAGGTAACGTGCCTTCCCGGAATCGGAAGAATCCCTGGAGACGGAAATTTTGGTCAGACAGCTATCAAAGCGAAACGTACCGCCAAGATGGATGATCTCCTCCCTGATATGTCTGACAACAGAGACAAGGATATCGGTGCCGATGTGTGGCTTATGGTCATACAAAATAGAAGGATCTGCACCTGCATTTACGAATTCGCGCAGGACGAAACGGATCTTTCCGCCTGGGTCTTTGATTAGTGTGTTTAATTTCCCGTCTGAAAAGGTACCGGCACCGCCTTCTCCGAACTGAACGTTGGAAGCTGTGTTTAGTTTTCCGGTTTCCCAAAAGCGGGTCACGGTCTCCATACGTTTTTCTACCGGTTCACCGCGCTCCAGAACAATCGGCTGTAGTCCGGCTCTGGCAAGCATCAGTGCGCAGAACAGCCCGGCCGGGCCGCTCCCAACGATGACCGGTGGCCACAGTATCTTTGCTGCGGCAGGGGATGGATCGAATGGAAACTGATAGGGAGAAACGGTGACGAGAGTTACTTTTTTTGATTTCAGATGTTTCAGCACTTCTTTTGGCTGTTCGATCTGCACGTCCACAGTATAGACATAGAAGAAATCCGGTTTAGTGCGTGCGTCGATCGACCTTCGTATGATTTCATAGTGAAACGGCTGTTTCTTCAGCCGGAGAATTTTGCGGATTTCCTGCTTCATCTCCTGTCTGGTGTGGTCCGGACGGAGTTTCAGCTCACTGATCCGCAGTACGGAAGCTGTTGTATGGTTCATCGGTTTTACCTCGCAAGTAACAGAAATAATAAATCAGTTTCAAAAGTTCGTTCTCTATGATACCGTTTCCGTTCTTTCCCGTCAACCCTTTCAAAAATACAAAGGAAGAAATCACATTTTATTCAAAAACAGAACACAGAAACATCACATTTTTCGCTTATCGTATAGCATGCATTGAGAAATTGATGCGAATGACCGATAAGAAAGGACTTGAATAGTATGAGAAGAAATTATGTAGCAGTTATGCTTGGACTTGCACTGACGGTATCTTCGATCAGCGCGTTCGCAAGTGAGGGAACGACAGAAGCAGGAACAGAGGTTACGACAGAAGCTGCAACCGAGGCAGCATCTGAGGCTTCAGAAAAAGAAGCAACCACAACGGTTTACGGTCAGGTGACCGAGGTTACCTCTGATTCCATCACAATTACAAAGGGAGACCTTGTGGGAGGAGCCACTGATACAGAAAATACAGAGGATACAACAGAAGCTGCGGCAGACAGCGAAGAAACGACTGAGGCTGCTGCAGACGGAACGGAAGGGACAACTGAAGCTGCAGCGGATGGTACAGAGGATACGACGGAGGCAGCAACAGAAGCTTCGACAGAGGCAGATGCAAAGGAAAGTCTGGCACTGGAACTCTCAACTGAGGCAGCAACTTACAAATTTGCGCCGGATGCAGTGATTACAGAACTGGCATCAACTGAGGATATTACAGCAGAGGATGCGGCAGAGGCAGAAGCAACCACGGAGTCTGCAACCGAGGCATCTACAGAAGCTGCAACGGAAGCAGGAACAGAAGCGGTGATTGGTGGGGCAGATGAGACAACAGGTGTCGAAGTGGCAGAGGAAAGCAGCGAAGCTGCTGACGACAAGATCGAGATTACCACAGATGACATTCTGGCTGGCGATATCGTAGCGCTGGAAGTAAATGCAGACGGTGAGGTTACTTCTCTTACGATTCTTGCATATGGTACCGGAAGCTATGTAGATACCACGGAGGCAGAGACAGATCTTGCAGAGGAAGCACTGCTTGGAGATGAGGCATCTACAGAGGCTGTAACGGAGTAATTCCCGACATGGTTTATTTGGGTAAATAATACGCCTGACTTAAAAAAGCACTGTGTTACTATGTACTACACAGTGCTTTTTGCAGCTTTTACGAGTCTCTCTTTTTATTACGCTTCGGTCTTATTTTCTTCGATGAATTTTCCGGAAATCGCAAATCCATGATTCATCGGTCCGCTTCCATGCCCGAGATCAAGCATGGCGGAAAGAGCGCCGGAGATATAGTCTTTTGCGCGGGCAACGGAGTCCGCCATCGAAAAACCTTTTGCCAGGTTGGATACAATCGCAGATGACAAGGTGCAACCGGTTCCGTGAGTATTCGGATTGTCGATGCGTTTTCCGTAAAACCACCGGTAAGCGCCACTTTGTTCAAACAGCAGGTCATTTGCATCGTTGATGCTGTGGCCGCCCTTACACAAAACGGCGCAATGATAGGCTTCTGATATATGCCGGGCAGCAGCGATCATCTCCTCTTCCGTGGCAATGGACATGCCGGTCAGTTCCATTGCTTCCGGAATGTTTGGTGTCAGCAGGTCGGCCAGCGGAAACAGCTCTTCTTTTAAGGTCTGGATCGCATCCATACTGATGAGCCGTGCGCCGCTTGTAGCGACCATGACGGGATCTACCACTATATTTTTTGCATCATAGGTGCGAAGCCGGTCCGCAATCGTGCAGATCAGCTCTTTTTCGGAGACCATGCCGATTTTTACCGCATCCGGGTAAATGTCGGTGAAGATACAGTCCAGTTCCTGCCCAAGAAATTCCGGTGTTGCATTTAAAATGGCTGTGACACCGGTCGTGTTCTGGGCAGTGAGGGCCGTAATGGCGCTCATGGCATAAACGCCATTTGCAAGCATGGTCTTGATATCTGCCTGAATGCCGGCGCCTCCGCTGGAATCACTTCCGGCGATTGTTAGTGCAGTTTTCATATAAAATCATCCTTTATCGTTTCTTTTACAGCTGTTTTCAGCTCTGCTGCCGCCTTTTTAATGTCCGGTTTTGCGTAGATTGCGCTGATGACAGCGGCTCCGCAGATGCCGCTTCCGGCAAGCTGATGTACATTTTCCTGTGTGATACCGCCGATTGCAACAACGGGGATGGAGACAGCGCTGCAGATCGCCTTCAGTGTTTCATAGGTGACCTCATTTGCATCATCTTTTGAACTGGTCGGAAAGACCGCACCGACACCAAGATAATCAGCACCCGCTTTTTCTGCGAGAAGTGCCTGCTCGACTGTCTGGGCGGAAACACCGATGATCTTGTCATCTCCAAGCTTTTTGCGGACATCTCCGGCTGCCATGTCGCTTTGGCCGACGTGGATTCCGTCTGCGTTCATGGCAAGTGCGATTTCCACATTGTCATTTATGAGAAACGGCACATGCCAGGAACGGCAGAGCGTCTGCAGTTCTTTTGCTTCCTCAAGGAAATGAGCTTCATCGAGGTGCTTTTCCCGGAGCTGAAGCATCGTGACACCGCCCTCAAGGCTTTCAAGCACGACTTCCTTTAAGGTTCGGCCGTTAAGCCAGTGGCGGTCTGTCACTGCATACAGCAGTAAATTTTCTTTAGCGCACTTCATAGCGGGCACCTTCTTTCAGTGTTTTTGCATCCATGTTGTAGATCGCGTCAATGATGCGGTTTCGATAGGTGGAGTTTCCGTCGCCTTCCAGCATATGGTCCCAGGCAATCTCTCCTGCAAGACCCATGGCACAGACGGCAGCTGCGGCAGCCTCAAGCGGATGCTCTTTGTTGGCTGTGAGATAGGCTGTCATCATTCCGGAGAGCTGGCAGCCGGTTCCGGTGATTTTCCCCATCTCCGCTCTTCCGTTTCGGATCACGTAGCATTTTTTGGCATCTGCGACGAGATCGATCGCACCGGTAACCGCGATCACGCAGCCACGCGCTGCAGCGAAATTTTTCACAAAAGAAACAGCGCTGTCAAGATTTTCTTCTGTGACAGCATCGGCGACGTCAGCATCCACGCCTTTTGTGGTACCGCTTCCAAGCGCCAGTGTCTTGATCTCGGAGATATTGCCGCGGATGGCGGTAAAGGAAAGTGCCTCCATCAGACGAAATGCTGTTTCAGTGCGCAGCTTCGACGCTCCGACACCGACCGGGTCAAGCAGCAGCACATGATGGCATTCCTGTGCTTTTTTTCCGGCGCGGAACATTCCTTCGATGCTTCTTTTGTTCAGCGTGCCGAGGTTGATGTTCAATCCGCCGCAGATCGAGGTGATATCTTCCACATCGTCCGGTTCATCTGACATGATCGGACTGCCGCCGCAGGCAAGCAGGATATTTGCAACATCGTTGACCGTCACGTAGTTTGTGATATTGTGAACGAGCGGTACGGTTTTTCTTACGTTTTCCAGACAAGTTTCCAGCATAATGGTACACTCCTTTATTTATGTGATAGGTATTTTCGGAAGGTTCTTACAAAATTCGTGTCATTATAGCATCTGTATGGAGAAATGACAAGCAGCAAAAGAAAGTTGGGTTACTGTTTATATAGCTGCATGCCGTCCGGCGACATACCCGCTGGACCACGCCCACTGCAGGTTGTATCCGCCGCAGGGACCATCCACGTCTAACAGTTCTCCGGCAAAATAAAGGCCGGGAACCGATCGGCATTCCATCGTTTCCGGAGAAAGTGCGGATAGACCGACCCCACCTGCGCAGACCTGACACGTATCAAAGTCTTTTGTGCCGGTGATGGTTAAACGAAATGCACGGCAGGTATGAAGAAGGGCATCAATGGATTTTTTATCCAGCGCAGCACACGTCATTTTTGCCGGAATCTTTGCTTTTTCCTGAATAACCGGGATCAGTTTTTCCGGAAGAATACCGCGCAACACAGAGGATACCTTTTCCTGTTGGAGTGCCAGAGCTCTTGTGCGCAGCATGGAAAGCACTTCGTCATCTGAATACGGATCAAGCAGATCGATTTCTGCGGCAAAGCGTTCACTTTTAGATGCGCAGCTGACATGACGCGACAGCTGGAAAACTGCGATGCCTGAGATGCCATATTTCGTCCACTGGAGTTCTCCGCACTCGGAGGCGACCGGAACCTCACGGCCGCGCAGAAGTGTCACACGCGCATGACAGCGCACTCCGGCGAGCGAGGAAAGAAATTTCCCTTCACAGAGAAGCGGTGTGAGCGCAGGTGACGGCGTGTGGACAGAAAGTCCGGCTGAAGCTGCCAGCATATAGCCGCTGCCATCTGATCCGGTCTGCGGCATACATTTGGAACCGCAGCAGAGGATCAGCGAGTCACAGGGATACGTCCAGGTGGCAGTCTGCACCTTCCACTGCCCTTCTTCCCGGAAAATCCGTTCTATTTTCTCAGAGAGCTTTACCTTGATTTTCAGTCGTCTTACTTCAGTGAGCAGGACTTCCAGAACAGAGGAAGCCTGGTTGGTGTAAGGATAAACGTAACCGCTGCGGTCAGTAGTCAGCAGTCCGAGTCCATGGAAAAAATCGAGCGTTTTTTCAGGCGGGAACTGTTCGATCACGGACTTTGCGAATACGGGATCTGCACCGTGGTAAGCGGAGGAAAGCTCTGGGTCGAGATTAGTCAGGTTACAGCGCCCATTTCCAGTCACAAGGAGCTTGCGGCCAGGGCGGTCCATCGCCTCTAAAATTGTCACCTTTGCGCCGCTGCGGGCAGCTGTGATGGCAGCCATCAGGCCGGAAGCACCAGCACCGGCCACAAGGACGTGTTTTACCATTTTACATACCTTTTTTCATACAGTCTCTCGAGTGATTTCAGAATACCGAGTTTGGCGTGCGGCCAGGTCAGGCCGCCCTGGAAGTAGGCAGCATATGGAGCTTTAAGCGGACCGTCTGCACTTAGTTCGATCGAAGAACCCTGGACAAATGCACCGGCGGCCATGATGACGTCACTGTCATAGCCAGGCATCGCCCACGGTTCCGGTGTGACGTAACTGTCGACCGGGGCTGCAAACTGAATGCCTTCGCAGAAGGAAGTCAGACCCTCCGGAAATCCGAATTCGATGGCCTGAATGATGTCGTGGCGCTCTTCTGTCGCGTTCGGAATTACCTTAAAACCAAGACTTTCATAGATATTTGCGGCAAAGATCGCACCCTTTAATGCGGAGGCAGTGACGGTTGGCGCAAGGAAAAATCCCTGATAGAAGGACTGCATTACACCGAGGGAAGCGCCGACTTCTTTTCCAAGTCCCGGAGAAGTCAGACGGTAGGCTGCGCGTTCCACGCATTCTTTTGTTCCGGCGATGTAACCGCCGATCGGAGCAAGACCGCCGCCCGGATTCTTAATCAGGGAGCCGACGATCATATCAGCTCCGAAATCGCTCGGTTCAAGGCGTTCTACAAATTCTCCGTAGCAGTTATCTACCATGACGATGATATCCGGGCGAAGCTTTTTGATGAAGGCGATCGCCTCTCCAATCTGTGTGACGGAGAGCGTCGGACGGGTCAGATAACCTTTGGAACGCTGGATTTCGATTAGTCGCGTCTGTGGGCGGATCGCATTTTTGATTGCTTCATAATCAAAATTTCCATCTTCAAGAAGCTCGGCCTGCGCGTAGGTGATGCCGTATTCGGCGAGAGAACCGCAGGATGGACGGATGCCGATGACTTCCTCAAGCGTATCATACGGTTTGCCGGAGATGGAGAGCATCTCATCCCCAGGACGCAGGTTGGCGGAAAGGGCCAGTGACAGTGCGTGGGTTCCGCAGGTGATTTGCGGGCGTACCAGCGCATCTTCTGTATGGAAGGTTTCTGCATAGACCTGCTCGAGCGTATCTCTTCCGATATCATTGTATCCGTAGCCGGTCGAGGTGTTGAAGCACTCGGCGCTGACACGGGCTTTCTGCATGGCGTTTATTACTTTCAGCTGGTTGTATTCGGCGGTCTCATCGATTCTTTCAAAGCGCTCCTTCAGTCCGGCAAGAATCTTTTCACCGTATTCGTATACCGCCGGGCTGATGCCGAGTGTGGTGTAAATTTCATTCATTGTACTCATGGAAATCCTTTCGTTATCTTATCTTAGTTCAATCAAGCTCATAAGGGATCCTCCCACTGACGTGGGTCCCTCCTTATGAGATTTTTCGCTGATATTGATACTGCAAATTTTTTATTAGCGGACGCAAGCTCATAAGGCATCCTCCCGCTGACGCGGGTCCCTCCTTATGAGATTTT
>ERZ827108.2583-NODE-2583-length-18158-cov-4.850135_pt1 | contig 18158 bp, 22 predicted proteins | sample MGYA00519921_ERZ827108 | MGnify/ENA primary metagenome ERZ827108 (study PRJEB31778, sample SAMEA3449258) | human gut metagenome | biome: human gut; feature: human-associated habitat; material: faeces | place: United Kingdom | collected 2010/2012 ... | reverse complement strand
GTTATGGGGATAATTTGATGGGTTTTATGCTGCATTTTCGATTGCTCAACTAAAACGTTAACTTTGACTTGTGCCCTGTGTCACGGCGGCTCTGCTAGGCTATTTAATCAGCGTTTCCTTAGAAATCAACATGAAAAATCCTCCCCTGCGCTGGAAGGGGAGGATAAAAGCTATTTAGATCAAACCAACTATTTTTTTCAGAATTGAAGAAGCGTCCACAGCGTTGACATTTCCGTCACCGTTGAAATCTGCCATAAGCGGGTTCGCGCCGCTTTCCAGACCAACAATGTCCTTGAGTATCGCGCTTGCGTCCACTGCATTCAGAATGCCGTCGTTGGACATATCGCCCTGAAGGTCGCTGAATTCGCAGAGCATTGCGATGTAATCGCCTTTTTCGGTGACGCCCGGAAGGAATAGCTTACCGTCCGCACCGAGTTTAGCGCATGCCACGAATACTAGCTTGCCGTCAACGTAGTTATAAAGGTTCGCAAACTTGCCTGCGTGTTCAGATTTGAACGCGATTTCAAGACCCGTGGGAACTCCTGTGTTGTTGGTCCTGAACTGCATGCCCTCAATTCCACGCAGACCGTCATGTTTCTGGCTTGCGGTCCTGATGAAGGTGAAATCTGCCACTGTAGGAGCGGTTATTTCCGCACCATTAACGAACCAGCCGCGAGAGCTGTCAACTATAAAGTGTACTTTAAGATCCTTGTTGTCGATTACCTTGATCACCTCAACAGGAACGGCAGTGTTTCCGTTAAGCTGAATTGTAACCTCCGAACCGTTTGCGAGCTTTTCAAGGTCAGCCGCAATGTCGCTCCAGCTCTTTGATGAACCGCCGATAGTGGGATTGGTGGAAGTTGTGGGTCTGCTGCCACTGCCACCGCCGCTGCTACCACCGCTGCTGCCACTGCCACTGCCGCTGCCGCCGCCGGAACGCTTGGTAAACTTAGCGGATGCGATCTTGCTGTCGCGGCAGTTTTCCTTTATAGCGATTGCCTTTACGGTCGCGTCTTCCGTAATTGTAAAGGGAGCTGTGTACTTATTGCTGTCCGCCGTAGGATCGGTACCGTCCGTGGTGTAGAAGATCGTCGCGCCCTCCTGCGCGGTAATGCTGACTTCGCAGGAATTGCTGAACGTGCCTCCGTTGGGCGTGATGACAGGAGCGTCAAGCGCAGGAATATCTTTGATTCTTGCCGTAAATGTATCCGAGAACTGTGCGCCGCCCTCGTGCGCAGGGTCGTAAACGCCGTCCTCGGCGGTGTATGTAACAGTTACTTCAACCTCGGAGTTGTCGGGGAACTCTCCGTTCGCACCGTAAAATCCGCTTGCAGAAACCTTTTCGTCCGTCATGGGTACGATTTCAGTATGACCGCTGTCATATGTGATCGTCAGCTCGCCGCCAGAGAGGTCAAGGGCCTCGCGGTATTCATAGTCTGTCCTGGGCTGCTTGCTGATTTTAACGGTGTCGATATAATCGGCGCTGCAATTCATCTCCTTCTCAAACTCGACTGGTCCGTTCAGGAATTCAATGTCATTCGCTTCGACATAAGCCTTCAGCTTGATTGTCTGCGCCTTGTGCGAATCGGGGTCAAAGCCCAGAACCTTGTCGTAAACCACCTTTGCAATTACGTCCCTGCTGCCGTCCGCGCCGTGGATCCGAACCCTGCTGAAAAGCGCGGTATCGTCTGTAACGGAGCTGTCCACATAGGCGTCTCCAACGTCCGGAACAGGAACGCTTTTATCGCGGGTGGCATTGTTGAACGAATCAAGGATATCTTCGGCGCTTTCAAAATCGCCCTTGTCTATTGGGGGAAGATCTCCGATGAGCTGAGGCTCGCCAGTTGTGACGACCCTCAACTTATCGGCAAGCGTTACGGTCAATTCGTTGTCAACGCTGTAAAGCGTAACTTGAGTTTTGTTGACCCCGTCATTAAGAGCAACGGACGCACCGCATACAAATTTGTACTTGTTGACCGCGCCCTCGGCTGAATTGAACGCGATCTGCTGATTACCGGTAACAGCGGCGCCGTTCTTGGTGAATGTCTGTACGGCGTTGCTCAGTGTAAATGTGCATGCGCCTGCGTCTGCTCCGTTGCTTGTTACTGTCGACATCGCCAGACCGCCTGACCCGACTTCTGCCTTCATCGCGTAGGTGCCGTCGCTATTCTGGATACCCGCAGCAATTACCGGTCTGGGACCTTTAAGCATATAGAACGTCCAGGGACCGTAATACGCATTTTTATCAGCATCCCACTTAAGGTCAGGCTTCGCGCAGCCGTAGAGTATGCAGCGGTCGTTCTTGTCGTAGAACTTTATGGACTTAAACTCAATTATTGTATATGAGTTTTTCTCAAGCTCCATCCAGAACTTTCCGTTTGCCATGACGGCTTTATTATCGTCAGTAAGAGTATATTCCAGGTCGCCGTTATAACCCCCACTTTCCGAGAAGGAACCGAATTCATTTCTGCTGCCGTCTTTATTATACCCGCCGAATTTGATGGTCGCCTGCGCAGGTATATCAACGCTCAGTGCAAATTTTGCCACCTGCTCCAGCGCAGGCTTTTGATCCGTAAATTCAAAATCATAGCCATTTCGGCGTGATCCGATTTTTGAATCGTTACTGTCTCCCAAAATACCGAAACCGTCTCCGGAAGTGACGCCCTGGTCATAGGGGTAAGCGCTTGCTATCACGCCCATGCTCACCGTTACCGTTGTAACGGTAGCTGCGGCGGCTATCGCCCATTTCACTGATGGTTTAAGTTTCATTATACCCTCCTAGTGTATTAATGTCTGTTATCCGTACCTTTTATATTATACATTTACTTTTTGGATTTGTCAATATACCTGTAACCAATAGCACTAAGCATGTAACGAATAATGCACGAACATGGAACGAAAACCCGTTCGTTCCATGTTTGCGCTTTTGCTTGGACAATTCTGTACAGCTAACACATTTTATTCCATCAGCTTTTTCAGATACATCATTATTGCTTTTTCGCCGACTGTCTTTTCTACCGAGAAATTCGTTTCCGATATATCGAACAGAAGGCAGCCGCAGTGTCCCCTGAACGTAGGGAAGCAGACTATCCGCAGGTATTTGTCTACCTCCGGGCTGTAATCGACTATTTCAAGAGTCTCGCCATACAGCACGGAATGCTCGTAGCTGCGCAGCCATTTTGAATCCATGTTGGGAAAAATGCTTCCGAATGTGTTGCCGATAAGTACATCCAGCGGACATTCCTCCAGCCTGGCAAGCGCTTCGTTTCCATAGCGGAATATCCAGTCCACCGCCTGACTTTCTTCGTTGAATATCATTTCGATGTCGGTGAACGCAATGGGAATGTTGTCAAAGCATTTGTAGTGCTGATGGTATTCCTCGATATCAGTGGGATTGTCGTTGTCGGCAAGCAAATCTATGATCGAATGCTGTTTCGCATGGAATTTCTCCAATATCTCCCTGCGGTGCTGCGTGGCATATTCCAGCGATTCGCCGTTTGACAGAGTAATAAGCTTGCCTACGCTGTGGATAGCCATTGCTGAAACAAGGCACCCGCGGGTTATTCTTATAAAATTTGCGCTGAGCGTATGCTGTATCTTAGCAAATGTCATGCGCGTCTTGAGCACGCTTCCGTCCGAAATGTGGATAAACGCGTCCTGCTTATTCATAGAAATATACAATATACTGCTTTCGGGTATGTCGTAATGCTTGCGGTCTGATATGAATGAGATGGTTTTTTCGTTGTTCATTTGTTAGCTCCTTTATTGTGTGATATTAACGATATGTCGATAAGTGCAAAGCTGTCATGACGGGTAATGTATGTGCGTATAATAAACGCCCTGCATTTATTATACCATATTTTTTCTATGTGTACAAGTACGCAGTATATTTTGTTTAGAATCTCACTCGGTTTCATATACTCCTCATATTCATAAGCGCTGTCTGCATACAAGCACTGGGGGGAATATCGTCTGTCGGTCAGCGCCTCTGTCACTTCGTGACACCTCCCCTCGCAAGGGGAGACCGCCTAATCATCTTCTGATTTGATATTTTCACTTGACATGTAATTACAATTGTGGTATCATATATAAAGATGATGTTGTATATGAGTGAGCAATGAGGAATTAATTTTCCAATTGTTCACAATAATATCTCGTGCTGATCCGAAGTTACGGATTTTTTATTACATTTGAGGTGGTTTATGAAAAAAATAATAGCAACCGTTCTGACGGCCTTACTTTTGTTATCAGTTGTTGCTTGCGAAAACGTTTCCGATGAAAGTTATGTACAGACAGAACATCCTACGGCAGAAAGCAGCATTACCGCTGCGGCAGAAGAAACAGTCCAAGCCACCCCGTCTGGCGCTGATGAACCTTCACTGTCGCTTCTGAGTTGTCGTGCAGACGAGGATGGAACTTATTGCATAGACCAAACCACATGGAAGTCATCAGACGATTATGAGCTGTTTCGGAAATACTTTTTTGGCACGTGGGAAGGCAGCTTCCGCTTTCCCGAATATCCCGAACAGAAGCGTCTTGTTATTGACGACACTGAGAAATCGTTTGTCATGACTGAAACGGGTATTCGAATGCTTGGATTTTACGAAGCGGGAGTTCACGCATTAGCTTTTATGATTGGAAGCGACAGCGGTAGCGCAATAATTTGGATAAGTCCCGACGAGCCAGATACGATCTACATGGCATGGGGTGGAATGACCTCGCCGCTGTGGTCACGGAATGAAAGTGGAGAATATTCGACTGCGCCTGTTGTGTATACCCTGAGAAAAACCAATGAGCCTCTCAACGAACCGGATGGTAATTTCCTGAGTATATTCAGGCTTCGTGAAATGGCGCGGGAATACGGAATCGATACTGATTTTCTTGTCAACATAGAGTATGAAATCGATGGGACGACACTTTATCACAATGATTGGTACCAGCTTTACCCTATGTACCTTGTTTCCGAAGCCGTGGATAAAATCGTAATCAGAACGTCAGTCGGCAATGTTAGCGATATCGACCTAAAACCAGTTGATGTAATATGCACATTTGAAAAGGCAGAGGGCGAATGGAACAGGAGCGTTGAGTTATTTTGACACCTTTTGGGTCTGAAAAAAGAACTGTGTAGATGCGAGTAATCCTGAAAAACATACCAAAGCCAGCCACTACGGCGAGGACAGGAACGGTCAGAGGGGGCTATACTCATTAGACCTTTCCGATGAATCCGACGGAACCCGTAAGCTGATGGCGCTTGCACCGACAATAGAATCAGCCCTGCGAACAGGCGGAATACTGCTTGTGGACGAGCTGGAGCGTGAGCTTCACCCCATGCTTGTGAATTTCATCATATCCAAGTTCCAGAGCAAGAAGTCAAACCCAGACGGAGCGCAGCTAGTATTAACAACGACGACACCGAGCTTATGAGCATGGAGATTCTCCGCAAGGATCAGCTTTATTTCGCCGACAAGGATACCGCTGATGGTTCCTCTGAGCTGTACAGCATAAGCGAGTTCTCCACCCGCACGACCGATAATATCCGCAAGGGATATCTGGTAGGTAAGTACGGTGCAACTCCTGATATTGAGCTTGAGGAGGTGGAGTAATGCCCCGCCGTGTCAAAAGGGAAAAGCCGTACATCATCGTATTCTGCGAGGGTGAGAGCGAGCAGGCTTACGCAGACTTCCTTAAGCGTGAGTTTCGTGATGTCGCCGTGATTCAGCGTCCGAAATCCACCGGAACATTCGACGAAGCAGGCCGCAGATTCCGCAACGACCATAAATACCTCAACAATGCTGAGGTTACGGACGAGATCTGGTTCTTCTTTGACGTGGAAAGCGTTGACATTCCGAAGTGGAGCGGCAGGCTGAGGATAATCAGCAGGCTTAGAAAGCTGAGGAAGAAGCCTAGAATACGCATACGATTACTTGTGACGATCGGTATATTGAATACTGGCTCATGCTACACTATGAGTATCTGGCACCGCCTATCCGCACAGTTGCGGACAAGGAGCGTATGCTGAGCAAAGTCGTAACAAAAGAGCCGCCCTATAAAAAGGACGATATGGACGCTATTTCAAGAATAGCGGAGAACTATCCCACAGCGGTTGTGAACGCCTGGAAAACCGTGAACAACCTATTGTCGCAGGGGCTCCCGGACTTGACGATACAGATGAGAGAAACGAATGGTTGTGTACACAGTGCCTGACATTCTCAGCGGTTTATGAGGCAATCGAGTTCCTGGAGAGCCTGAAATCATAAAAGAAACAGCAGCACCAAAATCGTGCTGCTGTTATGCGTTTTAGAAAAAATCAATCGTGAAGCAGAAATTTTAGAAATGCTCTGAAATTATAAGGATATTCATTTCCGACTACAAACGTATGCAGAAAATCAAAAGAGCGGCTCCGCACTCGCAAAGCCATTCCGTAAGCCATATATCGCCAATAAAACAAAGAACCGCTCCTCTTTCGAGAAGCGGTCGTTTGGTCTGAGTGACAGGATTTGAACCTGCGGCCTCTACCACCCCAAAGTGATTTTTGAAGTTTTGCAGTTTTTTGCAGTATTCAATGAGCGGCGCTGTTGTGCGGTATATCGGCATTTTGCGTTTTATCTTATTTCGTTTCGTATGGCGCACTTTCATCACGATAGCGCACTAATGGCGCACTCAAATTATAGCGCTCGCCGCCCCCTTTAAAAGGAGAAAGCGGGGTGTTTGCCCCGCCTGTTCTCATTGTGGAAAACTGTCCGCTGGTGTGCCATGTCCGCCGCTCGGTTCTGTGTAGCCGTCCTCGTTCTCCGCTGCCAGAAGCCCGGCGGCAAATGCTCCGCGCTCCGCGTCCTGGACGTGCTCTATTATCAGAGCTATCAACTCGTTGTTCTGCTCTGCTGTCAGGTTCAGCGCGTGTATATATGTGCTTAGTTCCTGCGCGCTTTTCTTTGTGTCCTTGTTTCGCTCGATTTTCATAGTATCACCGTCAACGGTGATTTCTGCCGGCTCGAATGCCGGACGGTCTGTGTTCTTGCTCATCGTGCTTTGCTCCTTTCGCATTATGCAGCGTGCGCCGCTCTCTGTGCTGTCCTCTGATCTAGTAGATACATGAGCGCCGCCGCAAATATTTCCGCTTCCTGCTCTATAATGGCGCTGCTGAATATAGAGTAATCCCCCCCGCTGCTCCGGACGTGCAAACAGTAGTGCCCGATTTCATGCGCCAGCGTAAAGCGCTTTTCTTCGCGGCACAGCGTTTCCCGCAGAACTACGATGGCTTCTCCATCGTTTGCGCCTATCAAGATAATGCCTTTTTCGCTGGGCTTGAGCATACCAACGTGCTTATTCAACACTACCCCGCCTATTCCCAGACTGCGGGCAAGTCGGCACATATCCAGGCTGTCTCCCAGCTCCCGCGCGGCTATATCCAGGAGATCCGCAGCATACGCCACGATCTCCCAGCATGGCACCGTTGCGCCGCCGTGCTTCGGGTCGTTCTTCGTCGCGTGCCGCTCGAACGCGCGTAAATACTCGCCTGTAAGTGGTGAACTATACGCCATGAGCGGCACCGCCTTTCAGTTCCGCCAGTTCTTCCGGGGTCGTCTTTATGGGTTCTCTCATGATATATAAAAAATCCTTTCATAAAGTCTTGACAAGAGCGGCGCTATGTGGTACAATAACCATGTTCGGGGTGGTTTTGTATCACACAGCCGCTCAACTGAAAGCCTTTGCAATTCGCTGTTGCAAGGGCTTTTCTCATACGGCAATACTGATATTCAAGCCGTAGTTAAGGTAATACTCCGCGCCGCCTGTGATTGCTATGAATGAACTTGCAACAGCTTTTCCCTTATCCAGGAGCGGCGCGATCGCGGCGGCAAGCTGTCTATTGAGATAGCCCATGACCGCTGAGCCCTTGCCCTTAACGGCGGCTATAACCTGCACGGCGTTCTTGTCTGCTGCGTTGTCCTGCTCATGCTGGAGCTTGATTGTGATGTCCTCCGGAGAATACCGGGACAGGCGTGCGAGGAGCTTCTGGCGGTTCCCGTGAGTAACTCCGGCGGTCTTGGTGTCTATCCTGCGGAGCTTGACGGTGATCCATGCCTGAACCATTGCAGCCGAGCGGCTCATACCCTGTTTTACAAGATGGTTAGCGATCGTCATAACTTTTGATTTCATGGCTTTATGTCCTTTCTGCGTTTTTTGCTCTCTTGAGCTTGATTATATTATAGCACTGTTTAACCGTGTTTTCAATATGCAAAATAGACAAAGTTTAACCGTGTAGTTTTGGTTATTTTGTCACTGTTAAACCGTGCGTATTTGTGGTATAATAGAATGGGAGGAGGTGAACATAATGCCGGTATCGCGAAAAAAGAGAGCGAGTAATAACAAGTGGGACAAAGAGAACATGAAAATAGTTGCTTGCAAGATACGCGCTGATAAAGCGGAGCAGTTCAAGCAATATGCAGAGGAAAAGCAAACCACGCCGAACGCATTGTTACGCGGCTATATCTATGATTGCATAGGAGCGCCGGGCGAGGACAGCTCCGGAGAGCCACCAGACAGCGATGAAAGCGGCGCTGAACCAAACACCGAGGAGATAGAGCTGTAAAGGGGTGATTTTATGAGTACAAGAGAGAGAGCACTGTGTATATTGGACGGTCTGACCGATGAACAGATAGAGGCATTTGTAACGCTGTTCGGCGGCTATAAGGGCGAGGAACCGAACGAGAAAACGCGGGCGGCTATTGAGGAGATAGAGAACGGCGGCGGCACATTATTCACCGGCTCCACTGATGATTTGTTTAAGAGCCTTGCGGAGGATTGACAATGCTTGATGTACGCTTTTCGTCCATATTCAAAAAGGACTTTAAGACCTGCGCAAAGCGCGGCTACAAAATGGAACTGCTGCACACTGCCATTGATACGCTGCGCATTCCCGCCGCTCTTCCGGAAAAGAATAAAGACCATCAGTTGACCGGGAACTATTCCGGTTATCGGGAATGCCACATCGAGCCTGATTGGCTCCTCGTTTATAAGCAGACCGCCGGAGAACTCCAGCTATACCGCACGGGTACCCATTCGGATTTATTCAAGAAATGAGCGCAACGCTTCGGTTATAAGAAAGGGGGATTTATATGGATAACATTTTTCCTGCTGTCGTTCAGGCGCTTGCTGGCGATAATTTCACCGTATACGCGTATATGCGTGACGGAACCGTAAGGCTGTACGACATGAAGCCTATGCTTGAAAAAGGCGGTGCGTTCGAGCCGCTCCGTGATGAAACCTTTTTCCGTGAGCGGCTCACTGTTCTTAATGATACGGTAGCATGGGACATCTCCGGTAACATGGATCCCGCCGAATGTATCGACATTGACCCGTTTACTATAGCTGAAAGCCCTGTTGTCGCTGATCCTCTTTTGATAGCGTAATAACCAGCGCCGCTCACCAAAGAGCGGCGCTTTTTCTATCCAGAATGGTGACTATATTCTGAAACGCTCTCAAACGCTCCAGAATCGCCGCTATGCCACGTTTAGCCTTTTAGAGTATAAGTTCATTACCAAAGAGCAAACAACGCTCTACAGGGCTGTGAGTGGCTTATTTTGAAACCAGACTTATAACACGGCATTTTGTGCAATCGCTTGCAACTGTGAGCGGCGCGACAACTTACTACACGCGCGCGAATGTCCGGTTTTGCCAGGCTTTTGCAAGTGCCGGAATATCTTGTTACACCTGCGCTCTGATCGCGCCCGATCAGAACGAAAAAGCCGCTTTTTCTGGTGCTGCTGTGTCCTGCTCCTTGCAAATCCGGCTTGATAAGCCCCAGGGGGTCTATACAAGTTCCTGCGTATTCTATCAACCTTTGCCCCGTTCGGTCTGCTGGAGTTCCGGGCGGTCGGCGAATGGGGGGGACGTGAAACGCGACACTCTCGCGCGTGTGTTCGAACTTTTCAGGTTTCCGGGCGGTTCTCGAATAAGTCCCGGCAATTCTCATATTTGCCCGGCGCTCCTCTCCAATCCCGGCGGCTTTCCGGTGCCTGTAAGAGATAAGCCAGGCGGTCAGCTGCGCCGCTCGGTGCTGTTTCCTCTTTACCGGTTCGGCGCAATCTTGCGCCCTGTTCGCAGGCTTGAACGCTGCCAAAACGTTGACTATAAATAGTCAGCCCCGCTTATAAGTCTAACAAGATATACTTATAGTTTTACAGCCGGAAAAAGTTGACTATACATAGTCACTCAAAAAGTGAGCGGCGCGCCTGCGTGAACTGGGACGAAACCGCCGGGCTGTCCTCGACGGTTCACGGAATTGTTACCCGTTGAGCGGCGCGAAAATGCCGGGATAAAAAAGTATGCTAAATATGCGAAATTCAACGATTAATGTAACAATAACCCGCGTTTCTGCGACAATAATACGAATAACCACCGAATATATACGGAATAATTCGAGAAAAAACCGGGTTAGCATACTTTTTCGTCCCGTTCCTGTTTTCGGGCGTTATGCACACGGTACCGGGTTCAAATTTATATCGGGAATAAACCGTTTATGATTATGGTCGTCGATGTCAGGGCAAAAGGTTCTGATTTCGGTACCCCTCGGGGGGGATACCCCCGCAGCTCGCACCATGCAGGCGCCGGGGCTGGTAAATGCTGGCACATACGGCGCATAATCTCCGCCGAACTTAAACGCGGGGAAATGGTTCAGGTTTTTTCAGGTCCTCGACTGTTCGGCGGCTGTTCGAGCCACTCGCGTTCTCCAGATCTGGGCGGCTGATGTTCCCGTCTTTTATGTCGGGGACATCTCCGAACGAGCGCATTTTTGCGCCGGTTCTCTTGCTTCGCTCTCGCTTCGAGCCGCTCGCAGGTTCTCGGACTTCGATGTGTCAGTGGGTTGATTTTCTCCCCTCGATGTGGTATAATGTTCTTGTCGAGGTTCGGGTAGAAATATCCGGCGCGCCGCTCTTGTTCGCCAAAACAAGGGCGGCTTTATTTATCTCCACAAAAAACGCTGAATTTGCGTTTTTAATGCTTGATTTTGCGGAAAATTTGCAAAATGGGCGTGTTGATTTTAATTTTCGGCTGAATTGCGGACAATTTTTCAATTCGTAGTGCCTTTATTTGAAAATTAAGCCGGGCTATTCAAAGAACGCTTTCAAACCTTCGAGCCTGTAAAGGTAGAGCCGCCGGGGTTCCTGCTCCTTGACCGCCGGGCTTGGCTGCTTGACTGGTCGCCGCTCTTGGTGCTTGCCGTGTGCGCTCAAGCGCACAAAATACCCGGGGTTCTCTCGGCTTTATTATGGCTGCGCCCTGGTTGAGCTGTGCGCTCGCTGGTGGCGTTTCCCTTTATCGGCATAGTAGTTATACCCATTGCGCGGCGTGTTGCTATGTGAGCCTGTGAGCGGCTAAGGTCGCGTTTCACTACCTTTGAACTTTTCGGCGCTGGGTCTGCCGCCGCTAGGTTTATCGGATTTTTCCGAAAAAGGCGCGCCGCTCTCTTTGCTTCCTCTTGGCTTAAGTCATGTTTTGTCATGCGCCCGGGGTTAACAAACGTAAACAATCCGGTGCCGTTCTCGGCGTTCAGCTCTCGAAGTTCCTTCGAAGTTAAACCGGCTTTCTCGGGCTTCGTTTATAAAATTCTCTTGCTTCGATGTGTTTTTTCTCTTTGTTCGCTCTTTGCTCGTCGCGTGAAACCTTAACATTTCTTAACATTTCGCGGCGCCGCTGTAAGGCGTTCCGCTCCGGGTCTTTGGCGGTTCGCCCTGGGTTCTAGGCGGTTGCACTCCGGTGCTAGGTGATTTGCTCCGGCTGGTAGGCGGTTTCAATCTAAGCATTTCTAAGCATTCCGCAGCCGATACCGTCCCGCGCGTGCGCGTACACCTTAGCATTTCTTAGCATTTTACACCTTGACATTTCCCAACATAGCCGCTCACACCGTAGTATTTCGTAGCAATTCCGGCGCTGTTCTCTCTGTTCGCTCTCTGTTCGATAGGTTCCGAACGCAGAAAAAGGGGTCTGCGTTTTACCGACCCCTTATATTTAACGTTAGCATTGTTAGCATTTGTTAGCGTTCCTGCGGCATATGTGCATAAACAAACGTCAACATTTGCCTACACTATGCGCCCTTGCTGCCGTCCTGCTCTGCTGTGAGCGGCTCCAGGCTCTGGGCGCGCTGCTGCCGTTCCTCGTAGTGTATGCGCGCCAATGCCCGCAGCTCTACGCCGCTGGAAAAGTACCGCCGGTATGTCGCCAGGCTGTCGCCGAACGTGTGCGCCGTGTAGTCGTCCCCGTATATCTTCCGCAGCCATACGCCCATTCTGCCGCGCCTTAGCTTGTTCAATGCGTTGTTGAGCCTTTGCCGCACACATTCAAGAGATATCCCCAGGCGTTCGCCCATGTCCGTATAACTCATAACCGCGCCCGGTAAAGAGAAAAAGCGCAATTCAATAATTTCACGGTCAGCAGGTGCCAGGCTGTCAAGCGCCTTGTGCAGCGGCGTGTAATAATCGGACATATCCACACGTTCAAAGCCTGCGCCGCTCTCCGGATCCGGGGTAATGTCGCCGCGTGTGGGCGCGTCCTCTTCGTCCGTCATAGGGTCGTCAAAACTCTTGGTGTCTATCCTGTCCAGGACGTCCGCGCCGTTCAGCAGCTTGCGTAACACCTGTTTGAACTGGTACCCGAAATACGTTGACAGCATATAGCCCTTGTTGCTGTCGTATGCCTTGACGGCTCCCAGCAGGACGGTATAACATTCCTGGTTGAGATCCTCCGGCAATATGCCGTGTTGCTTTAACGCGTCCTTGTACAGTATGTACGTCTGGGCGCTCATCTTATACAGCAGCTTGGCGGTTTTTTCCCATAGCACCGGCAATAATTCGTCGTTGTCGCCCTGCTGAATTAATTCAGCTAACGCCTCGTTAGTCATTGACAGCAACCCCCTTTTGGTATATAATATAGGCAATAGGGTTTGCTCTGTGAGTTCAGAAGTTGGTCGCTTCGCTCCGTATGTTTGCCCTCGCCGCCGTCAGGGCGGCTTTTTTCTTACGAAAAACCGGACAAACCACGTCAATGGCTTTGCAGGGCTTTTTATTTTCCGGAATTGTGCGCACTCTTTGCCCGGATCTCACGGAGATCCGCGCCGCTCATTCTGACCGGACTGTCCGCGCTGCTCCAGCACATCTCTTTTATCCGGCTGTATATGCGTTTGAGTTCGAGCGGCGGCTCCTTGAAATCATGCGGTGCAAGGTTCGTTGTGATTATCAGCGGCAAACCGCTGCGCGCTCTGGTGTCGATTATCTCAAACATAAGGTCGAGATTACGGGCGCTGTTCTGGCTGGTGCCGAAATCGTCGAGTATCAGCAGGTCAATGCTCTGCACCTGGCGCATTACCTCGTCAGCCCTGCTGAAATCTCCGGCTTTCCGGAGGAGCGGCTGCATGGTAGTTACCCAAACAGCAACGCCCTTGCGTATCAGAGCATTTGCAATACAGCAGGCGAAAAAGGTCTTGCCTGTTCCGGTGTCGCCCATGAACATCAAGCCCTCGTTGTTCGCGCGCCGCTCGTGGTATGTATCAACGTACCATTTGGCTACTTTGCGGGCTGCCGGAGAATACCCCTTGTCCTGCTCGAACGTATGCCGCATATACGCTGGGTCTGTGAAGCATATCCGCTGGAGCTCGGCAATGCGTTCCTCTGCTTTCCTGCGCTGCTGTTCTGCCTTTTCGCGTTCAATGCGTTCCCTTACGCAGCGGCAATGCTTGTCCATTATTCCGCTGGGAAAGATGTTGCGGCATTCCTCCGGCGCTTTCATCTGTACCGGCTCATGGCAGATACTGCAATGAAGAAAACCGTCCTCGCCCATATACTGCTTTTCTGGTTCCAGGTTCGCGTTCCGGGCTTTTTCTGAAAGCTCCTGCGCAAACCCGCTGAATAAATCTGACATTGTTTTCCCTCCTAGTCGTCCCAGAGCGGCTCGTCATAGTCCTTTTTCGCCGGACTGGTGGTAACTGCGCCGCTCTCAAAGTTTTTGTCATACTTCCCGGAAAGCACCTTTGCAACGTTCTCCGGACGTATCAGCCAATTGAAATCAGCCTTGAAACTACTGGAGCTTTTCCCGGTCAGGAATGCCGAACCCTCCACACGCTGGAAATACTCCGCAAAGCTTACGCCGTGCAACTCCTTGAACGCCTCCACAACAAGCCGCCCTTGATGATAGGAAAGCTCTCCGGTGAGCGGCTCCAGGCTCTTGCAGTTCTCGTTGTATTCCCTGACAGCAGTTTCAAGAACATTGCTGACGGCGCCGCTCGCGCGCGTGCGCGCGGTTTCTTCACTTCTTAATATTTCTTTTTTCTTATTTATATAAGAAGGTGTGTCGATTTCTGAAAAGTCGGTGTGTCGGTTTTCATTCAAGAGGCGTGTCGTTTGCTGTGTCACCTTTCCGGTTTGTGGTGTGTCGCTTTCGGTCGGCTTGTCTGTGCTTTGCCGCTCTGTGTAGCCATTTGGGGGTTCGTCTGCGTGTGTCAATGCGGGTTGTTCTGGCGTGTCGGTCTGTGTGTCGTTTGCTGTGTCGCTCGTGTGTCGTTTTGTGTGTCGGTCGTGTGTCACAGCAGAAGAACCCTGATACAAGTCATAATTCACCACAGTTATTATGCTGTGGTGCTGGTTTGACTGCATTGTGATTTCTCCTGTGGATTGTAACCGCTGTAAAGACGTTCTTACTCCTCGCTCTGACAGCCCCACAACATCAGCCAGTTTCCGGATAGATGTGCATAGCTGTCCGCGCTTTATAACTTGTCCCTCAATTCTGACATCTTCCCATTGAGCGGCTACAAGCAGGTGTAAGAACAGCCCCCGCGTTTTGATATCACTGTACCACTCCCATGACAGAATAGAGCGGTGCAGCTTGATATAACCGTTGGTGTCTGCCATGTGCTACCTGCCTATCGGTGCAATGCGTGCAGGGCTGTCCAGATCTGCGCCGCTCTCAGGCTGTACAGTGGAGGTATTGAGATACTCTGCGAATCTATCGACGTTCACAAGGAACTTTCGCCCTGCGCGGACTGCGACGACCTCGCCGCTCGCGACTTTACACCTTATGAAATGCACCGGCAGCCCGAAGATCTCGGCGGTGCGCTTGATTGTTTCCATGTGCGGAATATTATTAACTGTATCGTTCATCTATGTAACGCCCCTTTCACCATTATTCTGTATCTTCTGGTACTGCAAAAGACTGCAAATACTTGATTACTCCATTAAGAGCGGCGTTCGCGGACTTGATACGCGTCCTTTGCTGACGGAGGTATGACCGCGCCTCGTGTTCGTCAGCGGGGAAATAATACCCGCCCCGGTTCTCCCATTCGGAGCAGATAGGCGAACCCAGCTCCCGCGCCCTCTGGACTAACACGCGCACGGCGCGTTGACTGATATTCAGCAGCGTTGCAAGGTCACGCATGGGAATGGCGTTCGTTCTCCCGGTGGGGATAAGCTCAACGAGCTTTTCAGTGATACTCAAAATTTTCTCCTATTCCGGTTGAAACTCCGCCAGATTTGTGGTATAATTACAGCGGAGCTTAACCTGTTTCAATTAGTGGTTGGTGGGTTGCTCTTTGCCGTCTGATGTGGTGGTACACGTCAGGCGGTGTTTTTTTATGCCTTGTTTGCGGTGCTCTCTGTATTCGCCGACATCGCTTTTTTTGCCCAGTAGCGCTCCTCTGTGGCTCTGATCTTGTCGCGGTTCTTGGCTCTCCACTCGCGCTGATATGCTCGGCGTGCTTCAATAGCCGCTCTTTTCTCAGCAGGGAGATTTGAAACATCTGCCTTTGTCATGGGTTTACCTCCTTTCTCTTTCTTGTTCCCTTTTCATTATATCACGTTGCCGAAATAAAATCTAGTACATTTTATAAAATATACCAAACTTTATTTTGTTGCGTTTAACAAAATAAAACAGCCGAAAGTATTGACAAAAGTAAAATAATGTGTTATTATAAAATCAACAACAAGAACAACAATGAAAAGAGGGCATATATGTTTAATGTAAAAATGTTTTCAGAGAGATTAAAAGCCGCTCGCACAGCAAAACACATTTCTCAGGCGGATTTAGCAAAGGCGGTTGGAGTGTCTGCCGCTACAATATCCAGCTACGAAACCGTAAACGGCGCAAAAATCCCCTCGCTTGATAAGGCAACAGCAATAGCCGAACGTTTAGGAATAAGTCTTGATTATTTATGTGGAATGCCAAAAAAAGGGAATGAGCCTAGCGTCGCCGAACTTCTTTTATATTTAATAACCGCTGTCCGTTCATTTGGATTTATTGTTAACTATAAAAAGAGCGGTGGCGATGATGGTTCGGTTATTTTAACTTCAACAAATGAAATTCTTTATGAGTTTTTTCAAGACTATAAAAAAATTGAACCGCTGCTTGATGATAAGACATTTCCGGAATATATCAGAAACAGTTTGCTAAATCCAATCATTGAAAAGAATAAAGAACATTCTTTGGAAGAGTTTCAAAATAAATATCCTTTTTAAAGGAGTTGAAAAAATGGCAGCAATAACCCCAAGAAAGAATAAATCCGGCGAGATCATCAGCTACACGATCAGGGTATATCGCGGCTATGACAGCAGCGGAAACAGGCTCAAACCGTACACCATGACCTATAAGCCCGAACCCGGCATGACTGCAAAGCAGGTTGAAAAGGAGCTGAACCGTCAGGCGGTGCAGTTCGAGGAAAAGTGTATGCGCGGCGGTGTGGCTGACCCTACGATCAGGCTTTCTGATTTCTGCGAAAAGTATCTTGAAATCGCAAAGGGGACGTTATCGCCTACAACATACGCATTCTATCAGGAGCAGATCAGGAGCCTTATTGTTCCGGCGCTGGGGCATTTCAAGCTAAAGGACATCACAGCCGCTCACGTTCAGCAGTATATACAGCAGCTTTCGGAAATGCCGAAATCCACCAGAGCAGGGGAGAAAGAGAGCGGCGAAACGATCTCCCCCTCTACGATCAGGCGATATCTGACCGTGTTGCAGTCAATATTCAAACAGGCTGTCAAGCTCGGACTGATACCTGAAACGCCTGCAAAGACCGAAAAGCTGACGATTCCGAAAGTCAAGCAGCCGAAAATTGAGATATTCAGCAAACAGGAAGCCGCTCAAATGCTGGCTTGTCTGGAAACGGAGGATATCCAGTTTCAGACCCTGATACAGCTTGCTATATTCATGGGAGCGCGGCGCGGTGAACTGGTTGCGCTGAAATTCTCCGATGTGGATTTTGAGCAGTCGAAGATCACCATTGAACGAGCGGCGGTAAAGCTCAAAGGGCAAAAGACGGTAATCAAGCCCCCGAAAGACTACGAGGTGCGAACCGTAACAGTAAATCAAAGCTGCCTGGAGCTGATAAAGCTGCTGAGAGCCGAAAAGGCAAGAGAGGCGGCGCGGCTCGGAACACAGTGGATAAACGGCGGCTGGCTGTTCACCACCTGGAACGGCGAAATAATGAACCCTCAAACTCCAACGAAACAGTTCAGCAAGTTCCTGGAGCGGCACGGCTTACGGCACCGGAAATTTCACAGCCTGCGGCACACATCGGCTACATTGCTGCTCTATGCCGGCGTAAACATCAAACAAGTTCAAGGACGGCTAGGACACGGCGACATTGAAACCACGAACAAATATCTTCATGTTCTGGAAGAAGCGGACGTAGAGGCGGCGAAAGCTCTTGACATTATGCTGCTGCAAAAGCCTGCTGAAAAGGAGAAAAACATCTCATGAAAGCAGAAAAGCCGCCCGGAACCGGAGCGGCTGTGTATCGTGTTGTTAAGTATCGTTAAGGGAGATTTAACGGTAATGGCGCACTAATAGCGCACTATCGGGATTTTTCCCGCATAAAACAAAAACCGCTTTGCAAGCCTTATTCGGCATTACAAAGCGGTTTTGTGTTGGTCTGAGTGACAGGATTTGAACCTGCGGCCTCTACCACCCCAAGGTAGCGCGCTACCAATCTGCGCCACACCCAGTTGCTTTCAACGTTGTATATTATATCACAGAAAAACTACTTTGTCAATACCTTTTTTGAAAAAAATTATGATGTTGTATAAAAAACTTGCCTCCACGCTCAAAAGGATATACTTAAGGCAACACCGCGCAATTAACAAAGTACTATCATCAAAAGCGTGAAACGCAGCGAA
>ERZ827108.2545-NODE-2545-length-18386-cov-7.222683_pt1 | contig 18386 bp, 15 predicted proteins | sample MGYA00519921_ERZ827108 | MGnify/ENA primary metagenome ERZ827108 (study PRJEB31778, sample SAMEA3449258) | human gut metagenome | biome: human gut; feature: human-associated habitat; material: faeces | place: United Kingdom | collected 2010/2012 ... | reverse complement strand
CGGAAGCGCCCAAGCCGCCGCGCGAGCGCAAGCCGCGCCCGGCGCGCCCCGCCCGCGAGGAGAGCGAGAAGCGCGATTTCGCGCCGATGGTTCCCGCCGAGACGTTCGCGCCGACCGAGCCGCCCGTCATCCATCCGGAGGACACCCCGGCGGGACGCGCGCAGAAATTCCTGATGGACGTGACCGACCGCATGGGCGTCAAGGTGGACGTCTATGTGGACGACAGCAAGGCGGATAACCTTTCCATCCACATGATCGGCGACACGCTGGGCATCCTCATCGGCCGCCGCGGCGAGACGCTGGACGCGCTCCAGTATCTCACCAGCCTGCAGGTGAACAAGGGGCGCGAGGGCTATATCCGCGTCACGCTGGATACCGAAAATTACCGCGCCAAGCGCGAGGACAGCCTGCGCCGTCTGGCGCAGCGCATGGCCAACCGCGCGGTCAAGACCGGCCGCAAGGTTGTGCTCGAGCCGATGAATCCCTACGAGCGCCGCGTGCTGCACACCGCGCTGCAAAATCACCCGGCCGTGACCACCCATTCGGAGGGCGAAGAGCCGAACCGCCGCGTGGTCATCATGCTCAAAAACCAGCCGGAGCGCCCTGAAAAGAGCGCCGATAAGCCGCAGGGCGAAAAGCCGAGCCGCAGCCGCCGCAGCCGCCGCCGCGGCCCGCGCAAGCCGGTGAACCCGGCGGAAAATCAGACTGCGAACGAACCGCAGGAAACCGTTGCCGCGCCGGAAAGCCCGGCTGCCGTCGATGTGCTGGGCGTGGAGGAGTAATCCTCCCCGCCTTTTTTCAAATCAAAAGGATGAGGAAAATTATGTCTGAACAGAAACGAGAAAACGGGCTGCTCGCGCGCGGTCAGAGCCTGATTCGGGATATCCTGCTGGCGGTGTTCGGCAATGAAGCGCTGTTCCTGATCGTGACGTTTTTATACGCGACGCTCGGGGATAGCGCCATTGTGGCGTGGTATCGCGAGCCGATGAGCCTGCTGTACGGCTATATCGTCATCCCGTGGGGCGCGGCGCTGTGCCTGCTGCGCTTGCAGCGGCGCGCGTCCTCGCTCGAACCGGCGAGGGCGGACGTGGTGACGCTCTTTGTGCTGTATCTCTGGATTCTGGTGCCGTTTGCGATTCGCTTCGGCTTTACGGGCAAGAACGTGACTGCGTGGTATGGCTACGCGGTGATGTTCTTCGGCATTTATGCGTCGATTTCCGAGAGAAAGCAGCGCGAGCGCGAAATGCTGATGGCGACGATGAGCGTATTGAGCGCGGTCTTCGCCTATGTATTCTGCGGGGCGCTTCTGTTCTGCGCGTGGAGCGGCACGATTTACGCCGCCGATCTGGGGCCGTTCGGCTTCGGCGCGGTCGAGGGATGGCTGTGTTCCGGCGTGCATTACAACATCACGGGCATGATTGTCATCAGCCTGTGCATGATGTGCGTGATGGGCGTGGGCTACCACCGAAACATCCTTCTCAAGCTCTTCTGCCTGATTCCGGCCGTGATGTCGATGGCGGTCATCGTGTTGACCCAGAGCCGCACGTCCCGCTATGCGCTGTTGGCCGTGCTGGCCGCTGCCGCGTTTGACGGCGTTCGCCGTGCGCTCTGCCGCCGGAATGTCGCGGCGGGTCTGCTGGCGGCGGTGCTGGCCGGTGCGGTTGTGCTGGGCGGCGGCTATTGGGGCGCGGACAGGATGACCCGCGCGGCGGTTGCGCACTACAACCAACTGGCGTATGACGCGGCGCTTCAGGCGGCGCTGGCCGAGCAGGCGGAAGCGCAGCAGGCCGAATTGAGCGCCGAAGAAGTGCCGGAAGCGCAGCCGGTCGAACCGAGCGCCGAAGAAACGACGGCGGAAGCGTCGGTCGAGGCGGCTGAACCGCCGGCGCAGGAGGCAGCCGCCGAACCCGCAGTGCCGGAAATTCAGGTCAGAAAGATACGGGCGCGCGTGCTGGCCAACACGGATGGCTCGTTCAGCGATCGAACCGATATCTGGCGCGCCGTCTTCATGTTCTGGCGCGATAACCCGAAGATGATGATGATCGGCAACGGCGTCAACCAGACGGGGCACAAAATCGGTCAGTATATTTCCTGGACGGACGGCATAGCCGTTCACAATGCCTACCTGCAGTGGGCGGCCGATTTCGGCCTGATCGGTCTGGTACCGCAGATCGTCTTCCTGGCGATTGCGGTCTGGCAGACGATTCGCGTCTTCTTTGCGCCCAAGCGGCCGCGCGGCGCGCTGGGGCTTTGCATGATGACGTTCGCCAGTTTGCTCATCGGCATGATGGAGAGCGCCACGCTCAGCGCGATGCTGCCCATCAACCTGATGTTCATGTTTGCGCTCGCGCAGCTTTCGGCCATGAGCCGCGATGTTGCGAAAAAATAAGAAAACAACCGCCGACACCCAAAGGGGGCTTTCTCGATGAAACGACAGGCTTGTATGCTGCTGTGCGCCGGGCTGCTTGCGCTGGGCGCGGGCGCGCTCGCGCAGACGGCGACGTATGTTTTTCCCTACGAAGGATTCCGCTACACGCAGCGGGAGGATGAAACCGTGCTCACGCAGACGAATCTGGGCGAGCACGAGGCGCTGCTCAAGTCGCTGGGCACGAGCAGCGAGGCCGTGCTGGCCAGCTATGTGGCCTCGGGCATTGTGATGGAGGTCATCCCGGACGATGGCGGGCAGATTGCCGTCAGCGTGACGGACGCGGGAAAATTCGCCGATGTGCAGGATATGGACAAGATGACGCAGGAGCAGCGGCTCGCGTTTTTGGCGCAGTTTGAAATGAGCGGCCTGTATGAAACCTGCGCCTATGTCGATACCGCGCCCGCCTGCGTGCGCCTGACCAGCTCGGCCATGTATGCGTCCATGCCGGTGTACAGCCTGCGCTACGCGACGCTGCATCTGGGCAAACTGTATATGATCGAGCAGACCATCGTGGGCCGCGAACCGGACGAGGCGGACGACGCGCGCATGGAGCAGCTCCTTTCGGGCATGAAGCTGCTTTCCTCGCTCGGGCAGGCGACGCCCACGCCGCAGGCCACGGCCACGATGCAGCCGACCGCCACGCCCGAACCCATTTTGGGCAGCGCGGCGGTGGAGACCAGCGGCAGCCTGACGCTGGACGAAATCCCGGCGTACACGACCTCGGCGCAGCTCACGCTGTCCGGCCATGCCGCGGCTTCTGCGGAGATCCGGGTGGAGGAGAGCGGAAAGCAGCTCGCCAAGACCGGCGCGAAGAAGGACGGCAGCTTCTCCCTGAAGGTCAAGCTGGCGGACGAAGGCGACCATGAGCTGGTGGTGACGGCTGGGGAAGATACCGCGACGTTCACGATCCGCTACGAAAAGCCGGACGCGCGGCTGGAGATCACCGAGCCGGAGAGCACGACGTTCACCGGCGGCAGCGTGACCGTGCGCGGCGTGACCGAGCCGAACGCGACGGTGTATATCGACGGCAAGGGCATGAATACCAACGTCAAGGCAGGGAAGAACGGCGGGTTCTCCGTTCGCGTGTTTATGAGCGAGGCGGGCACGGAGACCTTCACCCTCCGCGCGAAGGCGGACGGCTTTGCCCAGAGCACCCGGAGCATCACCCTCACGCGGGAATGGACGCAGCGCGAGCTGATCGCCCAGTTCCGGCAGAAGATGATCGCGCTTGACTACGACGAGCTGGCGAAAAAGCCCGCGCAGTACGCGCAGAAGCGCTTCATCCTGCGCGGCAAGGTGATGGAATTTACGGATTACGACGGTCAGCCGTGCGCGCTGGTCTGCGTCAGCAATCCCGCCACCGGCGTGTGGGAGGATGCGCTGTACGTCGTGCTGTCCACGGCGGACGAGGTGGAGCAGGGCGGCGTTTACACATTCTACCTGATTGGCGAGGCCATCACCCTCCCGGCGGACGGCGCGTATACCCGTTCCGGCACAGAGCAGGAGGTACCCGTTGCGACGGCGGTGTATGTGACGAAAAACAAATGAGCGCTTTGAAAATCGGAAATGTGCTGCGCGCCGGGCTGATGGCGTGGGCGATGTTTATGGATTTGAACGTGCGCAGCGGCGACAATTACGTCAACATCAGCCAGTCGCTGGTGGGGACGAGCGGTGCGGCAGCGCTGGCGTGTCTTTTGGCGCTGAGCTGGGCGGACGAGCGCCTGCCCAAAGCGGGGCTTCGGGTTCGGCTGGCGGCGCTGTTCCTCGGCGTTTGGCAGGTGATTGCGGTCAGCGTGGCCAACACGAACGACCTGAATCAGCCCTTCCTTTCCGGCGGCCAGATGCTCAAGGCGGCGGTGCTGGCGCTGGGCATGGCGAGCCTGTTCGAGCTGCTTTTCCGCCTGCTGGAGGCCGGGCTGGACGGAAGGCTGGATTTGCGGATACAAAGAGACGGCGCGCTGCGCAGGGCGTATCGGGCGCATACCCTGCTGTTTTGCATGGCCGCCGTGCTGCTCTGCTGGCTGCCGCATCTGGCGGTCAGCTATCCGGCTTCCATGAATTCGGATACGCAATCTCAGTTTGACCAGATTTTGGGGCTTTTGCCGTGGAGCAAGCATCATCCGACGCTTCTGGCGTTCTTCCTGCTGGGGACAACCCGGCTGGGGCATGCGCTGGGCAGCGGAAACGCGGGCTTGTCTGCCTATGTGCTGGTGCAGGCGGTCTTTGCGGCGGCGGTGATCGGGTACAGCCAGTGGATCATGCGCAGGCTTTGCGCGCCGGTCTGGCTGCGGGCGCTTTCGCTTGCGCTGTGCGCTTTCGCGCCGGTGTACTGCGACAACATCACGGTGATCCTCAAGGATGTTCCTTACAGCTACGCGATGCTGTTGATGCTCTGCGAGATGGTTCGACAGCGTTTTCTGGAAAAGGAGAGTGACGGGTTCGGCGCGGGGTTTGTGCTCCGCATGACCCTGTCCGCGTTTTTGATGCTTCGGATGCGCCCGAACGGCGCGATGGTCTGGATTCCGATTTGCGCCGCGCTGTTTTTGGGAACGCGCGGCAGAAAACGACGGGCGGCGATTGCCGCGGTTGCGGCGCTTCCGTTTCTGCTCGGCGCGGGGTTTGACGCGGCGTTTGACGCGCGCTTTCATCCGCAGGCGGCGAGCTTGGGCGAGGCGCTGTCCCTGCCGTTTCAGCAGACGGCGCGGTTTGTTTCGGAATACGCCTCGGAAGTCACCGACGAGGAGCGCGCGGCGATCGACGGGGTGCTGGTTTACGACGAGCTGGCAAAACGCTATCAGCCGGAGCTTTCCGACCCGGTGAAGGCGATGTATCGGAAGACGGCGACGCCGCGCGACTGGCTGGCGTATGGACAGGCGTGGGCGAGCCAGATGATCCGGCACCCCGGCTGCTATCTGTCTGCGACGATCATCCAAAATGCGCTGCTGTTCGACGTGAGCACCTACAATCTGGCGATTTTCACGGGAACCGGGCTTTCCACGCAGGAGGAAGAAGCGCTGGATATTCACCGAAGCGGAACGCTGACCCGACTGGAGAAGATGGAAAGCAGTCTGCGTCAGGTCGCGCTGGCGCTCCCGTTTGCGCTCCAGCTCAATACGCTGGGCTTTTACTGCGCGGTGCTTTTGGGCGCTTGCGCGATTGCATGCAGCCGAAAAGCGCGCGGGATGCTGACGATCCTGCTTCCGCAGATGTTGACGATGGCGGTCATTCTCTGCGGCCCGTGCATCGAGCATCAGGACCGCTACGGCTTCCCGGTGATCTATCTCATGCCGCTGGCGCTGGCGGCGCTCTCCTGCGCCCTGCGCAGAACGCAGAGAAACTAAAAAGACGCTGTCGCCGATGAAAACCATCTGCGGCAGCGTCTTTTATCGTATCAATCCTATCAAGTGGAACGGGCGGCAAATTGGAAGGACGGCGGCAGGCGCATATCCTCCGTTTTGACGTTCTTCCAGTCAAACGCGCCGATCAGCGCCTCCATGGTCGCGGGGCGGTTTTCGGGCAGAATCCCCGCGCTGTAAGCCAGCATGCCGAGGATGTCCTCGCGAGTGAAGCGCTTGGAGAGCGCGGACAGGTCGGTGTCGCCGTCGCGCTTGGCAAGGCGGCGGCCCTGCGCGTCCTCGAGCAGCGGAATGTGCGCGTAGGCGGGTGTTTCAAAGCCCAAAAGGCGCTGGAGATAGCGCTGTCTCGGCGTGGAGGACAGGATATCGTGCCCGCGCACGATTTCGTTTACGCCGCTGAGCGCGTCATCCACGACGACGGCGAGCTGATAGCCGAAAAGCCCGTCGGAGCGGCGCAGAATGAAATCGCCGCAGTCGCGCGCGAGATTCTCCTGATACAGCCCGTAGTGGCGGTCGCAGACGGCAATCGTTTCATCCGGCACGCGCAGGCGGTACGCGGGGCGGCGGGTTTTCAGCTTCTCTGCGACGGTCTCCGGGGAGAGATGGGCGCATGTGCCGGCGTAAACGGGCATGTCGTCGCCGCGGTTGGGCGCGTCGGCGGCGTGGAGCTGCGCGCGGGTGCAGAAGCAGGGATAGAGCAGGCCTTTTTCATCGAGCGCGTCAAAATAGCGTCGATAGACGTCGGTGCGCTCGCTCTGCACGAGCGGCGGTTCATCCCAGGCGACGCCCAGCCACGCCAGATCGGAAACGGCGGCGTCGCACAGGCGCTTGGGGCAGCGCGGCGTATCCAGATCCTCGATGCGCAGCAGAAAGCGCCCGCCCTGACTGCGGGCGGAGAGATACGCGATCAGCGCGCAGAGCAGGTTGCCCAAATGCAGCCGCCCGCTCGGCGTGGGCGCGAAACGGCCGACGACCGGCGCGCTCAAGCGTCCATCAGCGGGGTGCGCGGGCCGCTGTGCTTCTTTTCGCCGTCCGGGGTGAGCAACTCGACTTCGAGCTTGTCAAAGTCGATGGGCTCGGTGAAATGCTCCTTCGTGTAAAACGTGCGGCCGAACTTCTCCCATTCGCGGTTATGCTTGGGCAGCTGCAGCGGGCACTGCACGTCGAAGCGGCGGCAAAGCTCCAGAAAGGCGGACTCGATATCCCCGTCGTGAATCTCGACGGTTTCGTTTTTTACAATGCGGTGGCGGCTGATGACGCGCCCCCACAGGCGATAATGCTCCATCGTGTTTCTTCTCCTTTACGCGGCGCCGGAGTTGCGCTATAATACATCTATGGATTGTAACGGATAGAGAGGAATTTGTAAAGTCATGCAGCTCAACCTTTGCCCGCTGTTTTCCGGCTCGTCGGGAAACAGCGTTTATATGGCCTGCGGCGGTGTGAAGCTCCTGGTGGACGCCGGGATGAGCGCCGCGCGCGTGGAGGCCAATCTGCGCGAAATCGGCGTGGATATTCGGAACATCGACGCGATTCTGGTCACGCACGAGCATATCGACCATGTTCGCGGGCTCGGCGTGCTCTGCCGCCGGTACGGAATGCCCGTCTATGCCAACGAGGGCACGTGGCAGGGCATTTTGCAGAGGGAGACCGGGATTCCGCAAAAGTGCATGCGCACGTTTTACACCGGGGAGGATTTTTATATCGGCGCGCTCAACGTCCATCCGTTCCCGATTCCGCACGACGCGGCCGATCCCGTCGGGTTCGCCTTTGACTGTCAGGGGCTGCGCTGCGGCGTGGCGACGGATATCGGGCACATCAGCGAGACGTGGATGCGCGCGGTTTCCGGCTGTCAGGCGCTGGTGCTGGAGGCCAATCACGATGTGGACATGGTTCGCCGCGGGCCGTATCCCCAGCGGCTCAAGCAGCGGATTCTCGGCCAGAGGGGGCACCTCAACAACGAGGACTGCGCCCGCGCGCTGTGCGAGCTGGCGGAAAGCGGAACGCGCGCCGTCTTTCTTTCCCACCTTTCTACTGACAATAATTTACCTGAACTGGCATATAATACGGTATGCGGCGCGCTTTCGGCGGCGGGCTTCGACGTGGGAAACGATATCCGCGTCTGCGTTTCCAGGCGGGACAGGGTTTCCGACCTGCTGACGCTGCAAACCGACGAGGCCGACGCGATGTGACACAGAACGCGGCTTTTGCGAATCTTTTCGAGGAGGGCTGGTGCATGCGCCCCAAAGTTACGATGGAAATGGAGCAGGCCACCTATGACGAACTGCTGACGCTATCCGAAACCATCGGCTATCCGCCGGAGGCGGCGCTCAGCTATGCCGTTCGGCTGGTGAACGCCTGTATTCGGGAGGGACTGCTGACCGACGTGCCCGCCCGCGCGTGGCCCGAGGAGGCGCGGATGGAGCGGGGCAAGGTGATCGAGTTCCCCGGCGCGAAAAAAACCGAATAAAACGCGCCCTTTCCGCGCAGACTGCATGGCGGAAAGGAGTGGATGCAATGGATCGTTTTTCTCTGCTGCTGGTGATCGTCGGCGCGATCAACTGGGGGCTTGTCGGCCTGTTTCAGTTTGATCTGATTGCCTTCCTGTTCGGCGGGCAGGCGGCGATGATCTCCCGCGTGCTGTATACCATTGTCGGCGCGGCGGGGCTTTGGAGCATCTCCATGCTCTTCACCCCGCGGGAAGCCGCGCACACGGCGGGCGCGCACGCGGACGGCGCGGGCGCCTGAGCGCGGATCAAGTGAAAATCACGGGGCTGTCAAGCTAACAAAACCGATATTTCAAGAAAAACTAGGATTTTCTGCCCGAAGGTTTCCAAAGGGCGATGCGCCAAACAGGCGCCGTAAACGCTCGGAAAGCCCTTTGGTGGGGCGATGGGGCAAAGCCCCATATTCTGAAAATGCTTAGTTTTTGATTCTTGAATGATCGGGAGTGGCTTGACAGCCTCAATATTTTTTGCGCCTTGGGCGGCAGCCGGAGGCAGACGGAAGGCGTCGTTCACAAACCGCCACAAAATTTTACAAAAATAACAAACGATAGCCCCTGTCCGAAAGAATGGCGATGGTGTATAATAGAAACACATGCCGTTATAGATGGGAGGAAGTGCCTTGAACGCGATTGGGGAACAGATATCAGCAATCCTGTGGAACGTATTCAACAGGCCGCGTCTGATCGACCTGATCGATATCCTGCTGCTGACCATCATCATTTATGAGCTGCTCGTGCACGTCAGGCAGACGCGCGTGTCACAGACGATCAAGGGTATCATCATTTTGCTGATTGCGACATGGCTCAGCGACGTGCTCGGCATGCGCACCATCCACGCGCTGCTGGCGTGGATGATTAACGCCGGGCCGGTGCTGCTGATTGTGCTGTTTCAATCCGAAATCCGGCGTATTCTGGAAGAGCTGGGCAACAACAGCGTGTTTGACAGCTCGACCGCGCTTGTGCAGGCGGGCAACGCCGAATTGATTATCGACGAAATGATCCTCGCGCTGGAGCACATGGCGCGGCGCAAGGTCGGCGCGCTGATCGTCATTGAAAACAAGATCCGGCTGAACGACGTGATCGCCACCGGCACCCGCGTGGACGGCGTCATCTCCCAGCCGCTGATCGAAAACATCTTCGAGCCGAACACCCCGCTGCACGACGGCGCGGTGGTGGTTCGCGGCGACCGCGTGATCGCGGCGGCCTGTTTGCTGCGCCTGTCGGATACCACGGGCGTGGGGCGCGATTTGGGTACGCGCCACCGCGCGGGTCTGGGCGTGAGCGAAATTTCGGATGCGAAGGTGTTCATCGTCTCCGAGGAGACGGGCATCATCTCCATGGCCGAAGGCGGCAGGCTCGTCCGCCATCTGGACGAGGCATCCCTGCGGCAGATTCTCCATGGCATTTACGACGCACAGGACAAGGACGCCCGTGTGCCGCTGCTGCATTTCAAGCAAAGGAGGAAGGGCGCCCATGATGAACAGCAGGCCGACAAGAAAGCCTGAGGGACGCGGCCCGTTCCGCAAGCTGCGGCGGATCATCGCCAGGGTGGTGGCCGGTAAGCCGTTTCTCATCACCGTTTCCGCGCTCGCGGCGGTGGTCTGCTGGAGCGCGCTGGTCGCCTCCGACGGCACGCTGACGCGGCAGAAGACGTTCGCCAACGTCGCCGTCACGGTGACGGGCGAGGCGGCGCTCAAGAGCCGCGGATACATCGTGATGGACGACATCCTTGAAAAGGTGCCCGCCGTCAAGATGACCGTCGAGGTGACGCAGGCCAACTACAACCGCGTCAGCGGCACGGCCTATAACCCGCATTTTGATTTGAGCCAGATCACCGGCGAGGGCGAGAACGAGCTGAGTGTGACGTATTATTCCTCTCAGCTTTACGGCCCGGTCGTCTCCTGCGAACCGGCATCGATCACCGTGAACGTGGAGCGCTACATCACCCGCCGCGTGCCCGTCGTGCTGGAAATGACCGGGACGATCCCGGAAGGGCTGTATCTGGACAGCTATAAGACCGATCCCACGACGCTGTCCGTCTCCGGCCCGCAGTCGCTGGTGGCCAGCGTGGCGCGCGTCGTGGCGCGGCTGGATCAATCCGCGCTGAGCGAGCGCCGGATGACGGATCGCTCCGCGCTGAACATCGAATTGCAGGATTCGCAGGGGAACGTCGTCGTTTCCGACAAGCTGGAAATCACCAACCAATCCGTCATCACCAATTCCGTCGTGGTGGAAACCGAGCTGGTGCCGATGAAGAACGTGCCGCTGGAGGCGCAGAGCTTTGTGACGGGCAAACCGGCGGAGGGCTATGAACTGACGGCCATCGAGCTGGCGGAGGAGACCGTGCCCGTCGCCGCGCGGCAGGAGCTGCTGGATGCAATCGACGCGCTGACGACGGATTCGCCGCTGAACATCGGGGGCGCGACGGAGGACGTGACGGGCTATGTGCGCCTGAAAAAGCTGACGGGCGTTGAAAACACGCTGCCGACCGAGATCGGCGTGACCGCCCGCATCCGCGAAAAGCAGACCGAATGTACGCTGCGCCGCCTGCCGATTCAGACGGACGGGCTGGCGGATCACCTGACCGCCTCGCTCAGCACGGCGAGCACCACCGCGCAGCTCACCGGCGGCTACACCTTCATCAACGCGCTGGACGCATCGAGCGTGCATCTGTTTGTGGATGTTTCCGGGCTGGAGGAGGGCGTATACACCCTGCCGGTGCAGATTCATATCGACAACGCGCCGGAGTTCACCTGCGCGCTGAGCTCGCCGGAAGTCACCGTCACGCTGCAGGCGAAGCCATAAAACGGAGGAAACATGGGAACACTCGCAGATTCGCTGTTTAACCTGCTGATGGGCTGGGTGCGCGCGCTGGTCAACGCGATCTGGGCGCTGTTTACCACCGACCACACGACCCTGCTGGAATTTCTCGGCAAAAACTGGGTCCTGATTGTCGTCGTGATTCTGGCGGCGGGGCTGGCGATCGACTGGCTGGTTTGGCTGATCCGCTGGCAGCCGTATCACCTCTGGGCGAGGCGGGCGCGCCGTTTTCTGCGCATGCCCGAGCCGGAGCAGGAGGAAAAGCGCAAAAAGCGCGCGCCGAGCGGCGACGAAACGCAGAAAATGCCCGCCGCCTATGCGCAGGCGGATTCAGGCGCGCCGGAAGAGGAAGAAGAAGAACAGTGGCTGCCGCTCCAGCAGCCGCAGATGGACGAGCGGCAGGCGCAGGAGGTCATGCAGCGCGCGCAGAGCGTGCCGGACGAGGAGTTGGGCGCATACCCCGGCATGAGATACGGCGCGAAGGCCGCCGAGGGCATGGCCGAAACCCAGCGCTATTCCGCCGTGCGCGCGGAAGGGCCGGGCGCGGCCGAGGTGGAGCGCCGCCGCGCGGAGATCGACGCATGGCAGCAGCAGATGCAGGAAGAGGCGCGGCAGAAGGCCGAGGCCGAGCGGCAGCGCATCGCGCAGCAAAAGGCCTATGAGGCCGAGCGGCAGCGCATCGCGCAGCAAAAGGCATACGAGGCCGAGCAGCAGCGCGTCGCCCGGCAAAAAGCCTACGAAGCCGAGCAGCAGCGCATCGCCCAGCAAAAAGCCTATGAAGAAGCACAGCGGCAGAAGGCGCAGGCGGAATATCAGCGGCAGTTGGCCGAATATGAGCGCCAAAAGGCGCAGTACGAGCAGGATATGGCGCGCTATCGGCAGGAAAAAGCGGCCTATGACGCGGAAATGGCGCGCCGCGCCGCGCAGAGCGACGAGGCGGCGCAGACCGACGCGCAGACCGCCCCGCGCCGCCGCCGCGCGCCCCAGCAGAAGCCGAGAACATACAGCGATTATGTTTCCGGCGAAACGGTGGAGCGGCTGCCCGATCCGCCCCAGTGGCCGCAGGTGCAGCAAGCCGCCGAGGCGGCGAAAAAGCCGAAGAAGGGGCTCGTGAGCCGCGTGGCGAAGATGATGGAGGAGGACGACGGCAACGAAATCGCCGGGATCAACGCCCTCCCGCCGCGCGTCAGCAAAGACGAGGCCTATCACCCGGCGAAGACCCCGCAGAAAAACGGAAAGCGCAAGCGCTGAGGTGCAGGAGCATGATGGACGCGCTATCCAATCTTTTACAAACGACAGCCGCCGCAGCGTCCGCAATTTTGATGGGCGTTTGCGGCGTTTGCCTATGTGTTCGACTGACCCGCGTGATGCGGGGGGAGGAAAGCGCCTCGGGGCTGGAGAATGAAACGGTTCGGGCGCTGCCGGACGGACGGGCCATGGCGCTGGCCGCGGCGGCGGCGGTGGCGACCCGCCTGATGCTCTACGCGCTGGCGTATGCCTTTTATAGGAAGGGCGGCGGGGCGGATTCGTTTGCGGATTCCTTCGAGGCGCTGTGGACGCACTGGGATGTGCGGCATTATCTGGGCATTGCGCGGGACGGCTATACGAACGTCGGCGACGCGCGGCTTCGGCTGGTGTTCTTCCCGCTGTACCCCGCGGTGACGCGCGTGTTTTCGGCCTTCACGGGCGGAAACCTGTTCGCGGCGGGGACGCTGGTTTCGCTGCTCTGCTCGGGGCTGTGCGCCGCGCTGCTCTACGATCTGGCGGCGATGCATCTGGGCGGGCGCGGGGCGCGGCTGGCGGTCGCGTATTTTCTGCTCAGCCCGATGAGCGTGTTCCTCGCCTGCGCATACACGGAGGCGCTGTTTATCAGCCTGACGCTGGCGACGGTCTGCCTGCTGCGGCGCGGTCATCCGTGGGGCGCGGCGCTGTGCGGCATGGCCAGCGCGCTGACGCGCATGCCGGGGGTGATTGTCTCCGGCCTGTTCATCATTGCGTTTCTGGCGCGCATCCCCCGCGAGGGGCTCCAGATGAAGGCGGTGCTGCGCTGTCTGGCGCAGGTGGGCATGGTATTCGGCGGCCTGTTCATCTACTGGGGAATCAACTGGCTGGTGACGGGCGACCCGATGACCTACCTGATCTATCAGAAGGAGAACTGGTATCAGCAGCCCGGCTCGTTCTGGGCTTCGACGGCGAACACCGTCAGCTACCTGATTTCCACCTGCGGGGACGACGACTGGCTGTTCACTTGGGGCTTTCAGCTTCTGGCGATGGGGTATATCTACATCCTGCTGGCGGCGCGGCAGAAAAAGCTGCCGTTCGATCTGGCGGCGTACAGCTTTGTGTACGTGGCCGTCGTGCTGTCCCCGACGTGGCTGCTTTCCGGCGCACGGTATCTTTACGCGCTGGCAACGCTGCCGATCCTGCAGGCGCAGAGCCTGAAAAGCCGCACGGCGCACGCCGTCGGGCTGTCGGTCTGCGCGGCGCTGCTGGTTGTGTTTACATGGGGGTATACGATCGCGGCGGCGGTGTTGTGAAGGGGGGAACTCCTTCAGTCGCGCTGACGCGCGCCAGCTCCCTCGGGGAGGGAGCTCCTTATTGCGCATTTAAGAAAGAAGAGCGCATTGAACGGAGAGAGCGCGCGTTGACGCGCATCTGACAGAAGACCTCCCTCTTTGAGGGAGGTGTCTGCCGAAAGGCAGACGGAAGGAGTCGTAACTCCCTCGGTCGCGCGTTGCCGCGCATCTGACAAAAGACCTCCCTCTTCGAGGGAGGTGTCTGCCGGAAGGCAGACGGAAGGAGTCGTAACTCCCTCGGTCGCGTTTTGTCGCGCATCTAGCACAGAAGACCTCCCTCTTTGAGGGAGGTGTCTGCCGGAAGGCAGACGGAAGGAGTTTATGAACCGAAAAAAGATAATCCGCATCATTTTGGCTGCGCTGGCTGTCGCCGCGCTTTTGGCGGCGGGCGGCTGCGCGCTTTGGAAAAACGGATTTTTTGAAAAAATCAACTCGGTGGAGGCGCTGCGCGAGGTGATCGCGGGCGCGGGCGTCTGGGCGGGCGCGGTGTATTTCGCGCTGCAAATGATGACGGTCATCGTCGCGCCGATTCCCAGCAACATTTCGATGATGGCGGGCGCGCTGGCGCTGGGCTTCTGGCCGGCGATGATTTTGGGCGTGCTGGCGGTGATCGCGGGGTCTGTGATCGTGTTTTTGGCGGCGCGGGCGCTGGGGCGGAACGCGGTGCAGCGGTTTCTGGACAAGGGCGTGATGGAAAAATACCTGCCGATCATCGAGGAAAAGCAGGATATGTTTTTGTTTTTGACGATGCTCTTCCCGTTTTTTCCGGATGACGCGCTTTGCATGCTGGCGGGACTGACGAAGATTCCGCTCGGGCGGTTTGTCGCGATCATGGCGCTGGCCAGACCGTGGGGGCTGGTCGTCGCGGCGCTGCTGGGCAGCGGGGCGCTCAGCCTGCCGGTTTGGGCGTGGGCGGTCATCGGCGGCGCGGGGCTGCTGATTTTTGCGTTCGCCATGAAATACAGCGCGCAGATCGAGGAAGCGCTGCTCGGGCTTGTGCGGCGGATTGTGCCGAAAAGAAATCGCTCCGACAGAAATTGACAGCGACGGTTGGCAGGAAAAAAGAAGGCGCGCCGCGAAAAACAAGGGAATCACAGCCGATAAGGGGGAACTATCCGCATGATTTACGTTCAATACGACCAGGCCGTTCGCGAAATGGCGAAGGGGCTGACCCGATTCATGGGCGAGGAAGACGCGAAGCATTTTGCCGAAATCTTCGCGGGCAACTCGCTGGACGGCATTTACAGCCACGGCATGAACCGCTATCCGCGATACATCAGCGATATGGAGAGCGGGCTTTGCGACCCGAAGGTGACAAAGGCCGAGAAGGCCGGCGGCTTCGGCGCGCTGGAGGTCTATGACGCGCATTTCGGCGTCGGCCCGCTGATTGCGGAGCAGATGACGGCGCGCGCCATCGAGCTGGCTAAGGCGCACGGCATTGCCTGCGTCGCGCTGCGCAACAACAGCCACTGGCTGCGCGCGGGTCGATACGGCCTGACGATGGCGGACGCGGGGCTGATGGGCATCTGCTTCACCAACACCTGCATGAACCTGACGGCGTGGGGCACGCTCGAGCCCTCCACCGGCAACAACCCGATCACCTTCGCCATCCCGCGGGAAAAGGGCAGTCTGGTGATGGATATGGCGGTGAGCCAGTACGCCTACGGCAAGCTGGAAATCATGGCGCAGGAGGGCAAGATGCTCGACACGCCCTGCGGCTACGACGCGGACGGCAACCCCACCTGCGATCCCCAGAAGATCTGCGAGAGCGGCCGGATGATGCCGATGGCGATGTGGAAGGGCAGCGCGCTGTCCATCATGCTGGATCTCTGCGCGTCGATGCTCTCCGCCGGGCGCACGAGCCGCATGATCGGCCTGCCGAGCGACGGCGAAAAGGGCATGAGTCAGGTGTTCATCGCGATTCACCCGGCGGCGGTCGTGGATATGAAGGCCGTGGAGGCGCAGATGGAGGAGACAATCGCCTTCCTGCACAGCCTGCCGCCCATCGAGGGCGGCTGCGGCGTACACGCGCCGGGCGAGGGGCTTGACAGAACGCGCGCGAAGAACCGCGAGAACGGAATTCCAGTTACGGAGGAGACTTGGTGCAAAATTCTGGAACTCGGCAGGGTAAACGGGTAAAAATATGAATGCAAAAGCAGACAAAAAACCGTCGGCGTGATTGACAGAAAACAAAAAACAGTGTATAATAATATTGTTTATCCAGCTCTGTTTGAAGAGCCGGATCGGAACGCGATATTTTGACGCAGAACGTGCTGCGGACGAAATATAATTTATTATCTGGGAGGATGTATCCATGAAGAAGCTTCTTTCCATGCTTCTGGCGGCGGCCATGCTCGTTTCTGCGAGCGCGATGGCGTTCGCCGAGGGCACGTCTGAGAAGGGAACCATCGTGTATGGTTCTTCCACCGAAATCGGCGGCGACTTTGCCCCCAGCTCCTGGTGGACGAACAACGCGACCGACAAGATGATCCGTGATCTGACCAACGATTACGGCGTCACCGTCACCAATCAGGGCGGCGAGTATGTCGTGAACCCGACCATCGCCAAGAACATCGAGTCCGTCGTCAACCCGGATGGCAGCAAGACGTTCACCGTCACCATCAACGAGGGTCTGACCTACAACAACGGCGAAGAGATCAAGGCGGCCGACTTCCTGTGGGCCGAGGTCTTCGCCTGCTCCAAGGTCGCGATGGATACCGGCGCGAAGCTGACCGGCCACCTGACCTATGTCGGCGGCAAGGACTACTATGACGGCACGGCGACCGCGGTTTCCGGCCTCCGCCTGATCGACGATTACACCTTCTCCGTGACCATCCTCGCGGACAAGATCCCGTATTACTACGATCTGCGCTACATCCAGCTGCTGCCGTTCTCCCTCAAGTACTGGCTGGGCGAGGGCGTTGAGCTGAAGGACGACGGCGAGGGCTGCTACATCGCCGGCGACTTCACCAAGGAAGGCATCGAGAAGCAGCTCGAGTACGCCCGCTTCAACGCCGGTGAAGACCGCGTTTCCGCCGGCCCGTACAACCTTGTCGCGTTCGACAAGGGCTCCCTGCAGGCGACCCTGACCATCAACCCGAACTACGCGGGCAACTTCGAAGGCCAGAAGCCGAGCATCGAGAAGATCGTCGTTACCAAGACCGAAGACGCGACCTGGGCCGACGCGCTCAAGACCGGCGCCTTCAACTTCTACGACACCGTGACCGACGGCAACCAGATCAACACGGCGCTGGACATCATCGCCGAGGGCGGCTTTGACTACGTGCAGTTTGACCGTGCCGGCTACGGCATGCTGAACTTCCAGTGCGACTTCGGCCCGACCCAGTTCGAGGCTGTCCGTCACGCGGTTGCCCTGCTGCTGGATCGAAACGAGTTTGCGAACACCTTCTGCCAGGGCTGGGGCGGCGTCGTCAACGGCATGTACGGCACCGGCCTGTGGCAGTATCAGGAGGCCGAAGAGTGGCTGGAGATGACCCTCAATCCGTATTCCTACGATCCGGAAGCGGCCGTCGAAGAGCTGAAGGCTGACGGCTGGGTCTACAACGCCGACGGCAGCGACTATGTCGATGGCTCCGGCGAAATCCGCTACAAGAAGGTCACCGAGGTCGAGGCGGGCACCTACGCGCACAACGTCACCCTCGCCGACGGCACCATCCTGATGCCGCTGATCATCGAGTGGTCCTCTTCCGAGAACAACCCGGTTTCCGAGCTGCTCAACGTCATGCTTGCGCAGGGCACGCAGACCGCTGAGGCCGGCATGAAGATCAACCAGAACGTGATGACCTTCACCGAGCTGCTCAACTACTACTATCGCGACGCTTCTCAGGGCGACAAGTACGCCGTTCCGACCTACGGCATGTTCAACCTGGCCAGCAACTTCATCCCGGCCTACGACCAGTCCTACGAGTGGACGCTCGACCCGGATATGGTCGCGCAGGGCTACAACCTCAACCGTCTGTACAACGAGGCGATGGACGCGCTCACCATGAACATGGTTTACGGCGTGGATTCCAGCAACACGCAGCTGTACATGACCTACTGGAAGGGCTTCCAGATGCTGTGGAACGAGCTGCTCCCGCAGATCCCGCTCTACTCCAACATCTACATCACCGTCTATCCGGATTGGCTTGAGAACTACACGCAGGATTCCTTCTGGGATTTCCAGCAGGCGATTCTCTACGCGACCGTTGCCGAGTAATTTTTGCTCAGTTCCGATCACAGAATTGGGGGCGGGCGTTCTGCCCGCCCCTTTTTTCCCTACTTTTTTGATTTTGAATGAAACGTCCTTTTGAAGGACAAGCGCCCTGCCCTTGAACACACAAAGGCGGGATGATTCAAGGGCAAAGCACTTGTCCTGCGGATGAAAATATAGATGTCGCGGGCAGGCCGAGCGGTCGTGCCCGTGCATGGCGGTATGAGCCGCACCACAAGAGAGAGAGAAAGAAAAAGAAAGAACACCATAGAGAGGATGGATGAGATGGGCAAATATGTTGCCAAGCGTATCGGATACATGGCGCTTGTGTTTCTCATCGTTTCGTTTTTAATGTATTCGCTGTACAACCTGATCCCGACGGACCCGGCGCGCGCTGAGCTGGAAGCCCAGAAGCAGAGCCTCAAACCGGCGGAGTATGAGCAGTTGTATCAGGAGCTGCGCGCGAAGATGGGTCTTGACGATCCGCTGG
>ERZ827108.2542-NODE-2542-length-18395-cov-41.681189_pt1 | contig 18395 bp, 13 predicted proteins | sample MGYA00519921_ERZ827108 | MGnify/ENA primary metagenome ERZ827108 (study PRJEB31778, sample SAMEA3449258) | human gut metagenome | biome: human gut; feature: human-associated habitat; material: faeces | place: United Kingdom | collected 2010/2012 ... | reverse complement strand
GCGGTCGGGAACATTTCGTTTCAAAACACGCGAACATTTCGTTTTGCGGATTATACCTGTATAGCGCAAAAACGGATGCCCTGAACGAAAATCTTTGGCTGCTTCATTTCAACAACAATGTACCCAATACATATAAAACCCAAATTTATGGTTGCTTATATGACTATCAATAAAAAATCAGAAAATAAGATGAAAAGAATTATCCCTATTATCTTTGCATCCATCGTCGTTTTGGCCTTTTCTTCCTGCCACACAACGGAGAAGTTCTATATAAATGGCCCAGCGGGCACCGAGATATACAATCCGGTACGACAGAAAATCGCTACTATTCAATCTGACGGAAGAACAAAGATTGCACTATCCAGCGACATCTGTTATTCTTATATGTTGGCAAAAAATCCCGGTTCCGACCTCTACGTCCCTTTTGCCTTGGACTATAAGAACAAATCGTATCTCGGCTCAAGGACTTTGGCCTGGACTTCCGGTGTAGTAAGTATTGCCGGAAGTGTAACCTGTACCATTCTTGCACTGACAGCGGGCGAAGAAGATTGTCCTGAGGTCGGTTATGCCGGAGCTGCGGCGTTGATTGGTGCTTTTGGAGGCTTGAGTGCCAGCATGAGAGCAAACCAGACTTCTCACGAATGGAACTACACCTATCTCAAACAACAACACACAAACAATGACTTGCCGTTCACACTTCCCGTTTACACCGAACCCATAAAGCAACGCGCATTATCCGGAAGTCTATCCGAACAGGAAGACATTGAAGCGGCCGGTTGGACACAAACAACGACCAAGAAGCAGACAAAAAAACAAACAAAGCGGCAGACACAAACGCCCAGACTGCCTTTCAGGAACAAAACCTACGACGTGGTGCAAGTGGTCAGCCATTTCAACGGAAACAGCATAAAGATGGAACCCAAAGGAACCGTCACGGTTAAGAACAACACCATCACCATAAACATCAAAAGCAACTCCTATCTAAGCAACAAGAGTATTCACATCACAAAAGACCTGAAAAAAAACATTACATTCGGCGATCCTCAACGAGACTATGCCTTATACGAAAATTCCGCCGGAGAAGAAATCGGTCTGTACTACGATAGCATCGAGGAACTGGGGCTTTACGAAGAAAAAATACTGATTAGAATCAACGAATCCATCGCATTCGAGATTGCATTCATGTGACAGAATCATACTCCATCGTCACCAATCATCCGGAACGGGCAATTCCTGATTTTATCACTGGCCTACGGAACAATGGCCGGCAAGTTAAAAAGATGAAGACGTGACACGCATAGGACCGGTCCCCGGAAAGGAGTCGGTCCTATGCGTACATTCCGCCGGACAAAGCATTCCATAAAAGCCGGACAGCGGCTTAAAGAATCGCAAAACGGGAGAGGCAGACCGTGGCAGACGGATTTTTTTGCGTACCTTTGCATAAGATAGGCAGCACCTCAGCAATTCAAGCAAACTTATTGCATCCGGTTTGCACTATCCTTGCATAAAATCCACACAACCCGCACGCAACCATGGCCAAAGAAGAACTCACACCGATGATGAAGCAGTTTCACGACCTGAAAGCACAGCATCCCGACGCGGTACTGCTGTTCAGGTGCGGCGACTTCTATGAGACCTACTGCGACGACGCAGTCACGGCGGCACGGGTGCTCGGCATCACGCTCACACGGCGCAACAACGGGAAATCGGCCAGCCCGACCGAAATGGCCGGCTTCCCGCACCACGCGCTCGACACTTATCTGCCGCGCTTCATCCGCGCAGGCTATCGCGTGGCCATCTGCGACCAGCTGGAGGACCCCAAACTGACGAAGAAACTCGTGAAGCGCGGCATCACCGAACTGGTCACGCCGGGCGTGGCCATGGGGGACAACGTGCTCACGGCACGCGAAAACAACTTCCTGGCCGCCGTACACTTCGGACGGACGGCCATCGGCATGGCACTGCTCGACATCTCGACGGGCGAGTTCCTCGTGGTGGAAGGCACTCCCGAGCAGACGGACAAACTGCTCGCGGGCTTCGCACCGAAAGAAATACTCGTCGTGCGCGGCATGAGACAACGGTTCGAAAGCCTCTTCGGGACAAAACATTTCATCTTCGAACTGGACGACTGGACCTTTACGGAAACGACCGCACGCGAAAGGCTGCTGAAGCACTTCGACGTGAAAAACCTGAAAGGCTTCGGCGTGGAACACATGCAGGATGCCTGCGTCGCGGCAGGGGCCGTATTGTGCTACCTCGAACTGACGCAACACACGCAGACGGCACACATCACGACAATGCGGCGCATAGAGGAAGACCGCTACGTGCGCCTTGACCGCTTCACCACACGCAACCTCGAACTGGTCGCGCCCATGAACGATGGCGGCACGTCGCTGCTCGACGTCATCGACCGCACACTCACCCCCATGGGAGCGCGTATGCTGCACCGCTGGGTGCTGTTCCCGCTGCGCTCGGTGGCGGCCATCAACGAACGCCTCGACGGGGTGGAACACTTCTTCCGCCGGCCCGACTTCCGCGACATCTGCGAACGCGAACTGGGCCGCACGGGCGACCTGGAGCGCATCGTGTCGAAAGTATCCGTAGGCCGCGCCAACCCGCGCGACCTGCAACAGTTGCGCGTGGCACTCGAATGCACGGCCGCGCTGAAGGCCGCCTGCGCCGAGGCGGAACAGGACAGCATACGCCGCATCGGGGAGCAACTCGACCCTTGCGCGGAGCTGCACACGCTCATCAGCCGCCAACTGCGTCCCGACCCGCCGCTGCTCGTGGCCAAAGGGGGCGTCATCGCCGACGGTGTCAGTCCCGAACTGGACGAACTGCGGGCCATATCCACCTCGGGCAAGAGCTACCTGCTCGACATCCAGCGGCGCGAAAGCGAGGCTACCGGCATACCCAGCCTCAAGATAGGCTTCAACAACGTCTTCGGCTACTACATCGAAGTGCGCAACACATATAAGGACCACGTGCCCGCCGAATGGGTGCGCAAGCAGACACTGGCACAGGCCGAACGCTACATCACGCAGGAACTGAAGGAATATGAGGAGAAAATCCTCGGCGCCGAGGACAAGATACTGGCACTCGAGGCACAACTCTACGCCGCCCTGCTGCAAGAGGCCGCCCGCCACATCGTCCCCCTCCAGCACGATGCCGCCGCGCTCTCCACGCTCGACTGCCTGCTGTCGCTGGCCAACGTCGCCCGCGAGCGGAAATACGTGCGTCCCGTAGTGGACGACAGCCTCGAACTGGACATACGCCAGGGCCGCCATCCGGTCATCGAGACCCTCATGCCGCCGGGCGAGGAGTATGTGCCCAACGACGTGCACCTGGACAGCGAAAAACAGCAAATCATCATCATCACCGGTCCGAACATGGCCGGTAAGAGCGCCCTGTTGCGGCAGACCGCGCTCATCACGCTGCTGGCGCAAATCGGCGCCTTCGTGCCCGCCGAGAGCGCCCGCATCGGACTCGTAGACAAGATATTCACCCGCGTCGGCGCCAGCGACAACATCTCGCTTGGCGAGAGCACCTTCATGGTCGAGATGAGCGAATCGGCCAACATCATGAACAACCTCACGCCGCGCAGCCTCGTACTCTTCGACGAACTGGGCCGCGGCACTTCCACCTACGACGGCATCTCCATCGCATGGGCCATCGTCGAACGCATACACGAGGACCCCCGCAGCCGGGCACGCACACTCTTTGCCACCCACTACCACGAACTCAACGAAATGGAGCGCCTGTTCGAGCGCATCTGCAACCGCAATGTATCGGTGCGCGAGGTGGACGGCCGCATCGTCTTCCTGCGCAAGCTGCAGCCCGGCGGTTCGGAACACTCGTTCGGCATCCACGTGGCCCGCCTCGCCGGAATGCCGGCAGCCATCGTGGGCCGCGCCGAACAGGTGCTGCACGAACTCGAAAGCGAAGCCGGAAAAGAGCACCGCATCTGCCGACCCGGAGCCGACGGGACGGCCGCAGCGTCCGACTCACGCGACGGCAACGGAATGCAGCTCAGTTTCTTCCAGCTCGACGACCCCGTCCTCGAACAGATACGCGACGAAATCCTTCACCTCGACGTGAACAACCTCACCCCGGTCGAGGCACTCAACAAGCTGAACGACATCAAGCGCATCCTCGGCGGATAGCAGCAGGCAATAACCGCCCTTAACAAGAAATTACATCAGAACGGAAGATCCCTGCCATAAGATTCGGCGGGTTCGGAAGCATCTCCGTGCGCACCGACAAAGCCCAAATCGGCAATACGCGAGCACATTTTCCGCCGCACCGCACAATCCTCCATTTCCAGCCGACGGTTCCTGCTCATTTCAGCGAATTCCTCCTCTTTTTCCATACCGAGAAAACGACGCCCGCAAAGGTTGGCGGCAATACCTGTCGTGGAAGAGCCGGCAAAAGGGTCAAAAATCCAATCGTGCTCACTCGTACTTGCAAGTATGATACGTGTCAGCAGGGCCAGCGGCTTCTGGGTGGGATGTTTCCCGCACGTCTTTTCCCAACGGGCTATTGCCGGAAGCCGCCACACGTCTGTCATTTGTTTTCCGCCGTTGATGGCTTTCATGAGCTCATAATTATACTTGTGCGGAACCTTAGATGATTTCCGGGCCCAAATGATAAATTCCGTCGAATGGGTAAAGAAGCGACAGGAGATGTTGGGCGGCGGGTTCGTTTTTGCCCAGGTAATCACGTTCAGAATCCTATAGCCTAATTCCGTAAGCACGGTTGCCACGGAAAAGATATTGTGATGCGTCCCTGAAATCCATATCGTACCGTTTTCCTTCAGTTTCTCACGGCAAAGGCCGAGCCATCTTCGGTTGAACTCCACGATGTCATCCCGGCTGCGGCCCTTGTCCCACTCCCCTTTGTCCACGCACACAATCTTTCCTGCCTGACAACTGATTCCACCATTGGAAAGGAAATAAGGAGGGTCGGCAAAAATCATGTCAAACTTAAAATCGAACTGCGCCATCAAGTCAAAGCAATCACCATGAAGCATGGTGAAAGCCCTGTCAGCCGATTTATAATAAGGTACTAACATGATGATTGGATTTTTTTGCATTCCGGAGGCACTGGCTGCCATCCCGAAGAAAACACGTCAGCAGCAGGATTTAAGTTTCTCTATAAAGTCCGAAAGGCTGGACAGATTATATATGTCGGGGATGTGGGCAAAAGCCTCTTCCAGTTTATTGCGGGCATCGTTCCACCCTATACCGTCGGTTATCCATACGAATTCAAAACCGGGAACAGCATTGATTTTAGGAGCAAGTTCGGAATAAGACCGGGCAACCTCGTTGAGTTTCGATCCGCCTCCGGTATAGAAATTGGCCTCAATGAGATATGTTATCCGGGAAGTACGGACAACAAAATCAAAACGCTTCTTGTCCGCACCGAGCGCCTTCACTATCTCCGGAAATTCGGTATAATAGACTTCTTGTTCGAAGGCAATCCCGTTTTTCCTCAGCGTGTCGGCGACAAGAGCTTCCATAATATGTCCGCCACGGTTCTTCCGGGCGTTGGAGTCGAGTCCCACCTCCACTCCAAACACGTAATCCACAAGATTCCTTATCTGCTTGGATTGGAACACCTCAGTCAGCCCCGTCTCGTCAAGGAAAGCCGTTATCTGCTCGGGCGAAGTAAAGTAATAGCTGACCGAACGAACGGCACCATGGCTGTCAAGCACCTTTTTCCTGTCCTTTGTCCTGACGGCTATAAGGATGTCGAGAACGGAAAACACCTTCGGGTTTTCATTCCACAGGCTACGGACAGCACTGCCCATATCTTCCTGACCTATCAGATAATTAAGCTGATTCAGCCTGAGGGAAATGGCATCGACATTGGCAGCCACTTTCCTGAAATCCACATAATCACGCAGCGAAAAATGCGTTTCCTTCAGCGGAAGCATGAAGTTTTCAAATCGTTCCGTCATAATCTTTTATATAGCATTGCGCAGGCCGACAGTCTCGCCTTGATAATTTTCATAATTTCTGATGAGCAGTTCCGTAAGCGCCCCCCGTTTCGCCGGATTGGCGTTGATGCTCCGTTTGGCAAGAACCCTCTCTATGTGGAAATCCCGGTAAAGACGGTCGAAGAACACATCCTGTTCGTTTCGTGCCTTGCCGTCCGAATTACTGAGCAGGACGCGACATCCGGATGCCGACATCCGGGCGAAAAAATCCTTCAGGCGGATTTGCTCATCGTCGCCAAACGGTTGTTTCACATAAGAATTGAAACTCGACGTGGCATCCAACGGCCGATAAGGCGGGTCAAAATAGACGAAGGTGTAGCCGCCGGCAAACTTCTCCACCCGGGCATAATCCCCATGCAGGATCTCGACTCTTTTCAACAACTCACTGTTGGCAAGAATCAGCGGAGCGTCGCATATCAGCGGGTTCTCATACCGACCGAAAGGCACATTGAATCCGCCCTTGGCGTTCTCCCGGTACAAGCCATTGAAACAGGTCCTGTTCATAAAGATCAAGTAGGATGCTTCCTCCAAATCGGTCATCCTGCCGGCATTGAAAACCGAACGGATCTTCAGGTAAAACTCCTTTTGCGCGTCATGGTTTCCCAATGCGCGGAACTCGGTCTGAATGGCCTCGAGCGATGCAATCAGTTCGCGCGGTTCGTCCCGGACAATCGTATAGGCCTTAATCAGATGCGGATTAATGTCGTTAATGAAAGCCCGCCTGATGTTCTTGTACTTCTGAAGCATGAAAAATAGCATGGCCCCTCCGCCCACAAACGGCTCGATGTAGGTAATGTCCTTCTCTTCCGCAAAACCGGCCGGAAGATAACGGTCAAGGATAGGCAGCAACTGTGTCTTGCCGCCGGCCCATTTCAGGAAAGGCTTTGCCTTCGTTTTCATGAATACAGAATTGTGCAAATTTTATCGCACCTGTGCAAAGTTACGATTTTTTTTGAATTCACCGGTCCGGGCCCGCCCATACGTACATGCCGCTCCCGAACATTCACCCATAGCCGAGCACGTCATTCAACACGTTCGCAACATATTGACATACAAGTTCATATAAGCAACCGATTCCCGCGCGAAACTAAGATAGGGATAGTTTTTCCTACAAGCCATGTAGTCGCGACTACATGGCTTGTAGTTTTCCGTACATGTGCATGTCGTTTTCAGCGGCCGGAGAAACGGCCACGGCATCAGCGGACATCTATCGTGAGGGTGCTGCTCCCGTAACCGCACCAGTAGCCCTTGCCGCCGCAGATGTTCGACTCGAGTTCTTCGGTGGAGGGAAAAAACATGTTGGAAGAGAAATTGCGGACCTCGGAATAGCTTTTCCAAAAACGGTAAGAGGCCCGGTCCATGCTGCAGAGGCGGACACGCACGCGGTCGCCCGACTTGAAGTATTTGGAAGCGTCGGGTTCGAGTTCCGTGTCGAGCGAAGTGCCGCAATAGACGTCGGCGGCAACGCGACCCGACGCCACCTCGTCCGAAAAGATGCCGAGGAAGGAGAGCAGGAACATCTTGTCCTTGCCCTCGCGACGGCTGAAGAGGCCGTAATAATTGCGCTCGTCGGCCGGGTCCTCGAAGAAGGCTTTCACATAAAAGAGCGTGTCGCTCGCACTGCGCTCCAACCGCAGCGTTTCCAGGCGGACAGTCGGCGGTATGGTGGTGACGGCCGTCGCGGTCCGGCCGTCATACTCGGCGGTCAGCGTATAAGTCTTTCCCGCCTCGCCCACGAGTTCATAGGAGGTGTACTTGTAGGGCGGAAAAAAGTCGCGGTCGTAGCCGCCGGTCAGCACCACGCTCCGCGTTCCGTCGGAGACGGTCACCTTGCCCCAGCGGACCACATAATCGTCAAAGTCCATCCGGTCTCCGTCCACGGGCTTCGAAAGTCCCAGCATGACGACGGGATAGCCGCCGTCCTCAATCCAGCCTTCGACCACGAGTTGCGGCTCGGCCGCAGTGTCGTCCTCGTCGAGGCAGGACACGGACAGGACGCACAGGAAAAGACAGAGCAGATGGCGGATGCGGAAAGCGGACATGGCGGACAAAGGGATTTAGAATTTCAGACTATAGCCGACGGAAGGCAACAGGCGGCAGAGCGAACCGACGTCCTTGAAGCCGATGTCGTGCTCATGGACATTGAGGTAGCGGAAGAGGACATTGCGCCGCGCATACAGGTTGTAGACGGAGAAGTTCAGACGCTGTTCGCAACCGCGGCGGGGTGTGAAGCGATAGGTCAGCGCCACGTCGAGGCGATGCGTGGCCGGCAGGCGCGCGGCGTTATGACGGCCGTACTCGCTCACGAGGTTGTGGTTGATAAGATAGAAGCCCTTGATGCCGGTATAGGGCAGGCCCGAAGCATAGACGAAGTTGCCGGCCGTGCTCCAGTGGCGGTTGATGCGGTAAGCGGCCACGACGGACACATCGTGCAGGCGGTCGTGCGCGGCACTGAACCAGGCCGTAGCGTCGAGGGCGGGAAAGCGGCGGCGTGCGGCGCCAAGGGCGTAGCCCACCCATCCCGTCAGGCGGCCGCGGTTCTTCCTGAGCATCAGATTAAGGCCGTAATTGCAGCCGCGGCCATGTATGACGTGCGACGCGGCGTCATAGTTTTCGGTAACGAAGTCGAGCACGGACCCGTGATACTCATGCTGGTGGCTCAACTGCTTGCAGTAGATTTCGGCACTGAGTTCCCACGCGCCGCGCGCCCATTCCGTGCGATAACCGAGGGCCAGCGAATGCGCCCGCTGCGGCCGCACGGAAGCATCGGCCGGAATCCAGTAGTCCACGGGCTGACCGCTGCCGGCCAGTGCCATCCGGTGCAGGAACTGACGGTAGATGCCGTAATGGAACGAAAGGGTGTGTTGCGGTGCCGGGCGGTATTCGACGGTCAGGCGCGGGTCGGGGGCCACGAAAGTGCTGCCCCCGCAGGTGTAGGCCGACAGCCGGACGCCACCGACGGCCGACCAGCGGCCTGCAAACGGCACGCGGGCCTGCACATGCAGGGCGGCCTCATGGGCATGGCGGCGGACACGCGGCATTTGCTGGCTTACGAACGAGCCTGTGAGCCCGATGTGCATGGGCGTGAAGCGGTAACCGCTGTATTCCGCCCCGCCGCTCCAGTCCGCGCCGCACGCCGTCCACTCCGCGTGCCCGCTGTAACCTGCCTGCAGGATGTCGGCCTCTTCGTCAAGCCGGACAGCGTGCAGTCCCAGCCGGGTCCGCGCGGCATAACGGCTGAAAGTGGCTCCCTGGTGCCACGTCAGGCGACGGGCGCGGTGCTCGTGACGGAGGGCCACGGCGATATTGTTCCACGACAGGTCGTTCCGTTCGTAGAAATCCTTGGGCAGCAGTTCCAGACGGTCGCTCCCGTAATAGCACGTCAGGCGCAGGCGGTCGGCCCTGCCGGCCTGCAGCGCGTAAGTAAGGTTATAGTCCTGCAGACCGTACTTCAGCCGCACGTCGTCCACTTCCAGCAAATCGCCGTAGAGGGCATTCAGATAGCTGCCGCGGGCCGAGAGGTAGAGAGCGGCATTCCGTCCGGCGGGCAAGGCAACCGTGCCTTCGCTCTCCATGAAACTGAACGTCGAACTGAGATGCGGACGGCTCACCAAGGTATCCGTGGGGAAGAAAGCCAGTTCGCCGCCCAGCCGGTTGGCGAACCGTGCGTCGTGGCGGTTGCTTACCAGCGACATGGTGCTGAAATGGGAAGCATTGAATACGGAAAAAAGCCCCAACAAGTGGGAAGCGTTGAACACGGGCGCGCCGTCGATGTGCAACAGGCTTTGCGAGGCCTCGCAGCCCTGTATGCTGATGCCCGAAGCGTAATCGGCGTTAGTGGCCACGCCCGGCAGCAGCTGCAGTTCGCGCAGCGGGTCGGCCGCACCGAGCACATGGGGCATCTCGGCCAGCGACTCCATGCGCCAGTACAGGCGGCCGGCGCTGTCCGTCCGCAGCATCCGCCGGCTTCCGGCACTGACCACGGCTTCGCCCAGGCGGTTGTCCGGACGATGTACGGCCGTGTCGCGCGCCGTCGTGCCGCCCGCGGGTTGCGCCACGGCCGGCACGACGGCGCAGAACAGCGAAAATATCAGCGTAAACAGTCTATTCATGCGCTCCACCGCAGTCCGGTAAACACACAAGGACAAGCAGTCCGTCGCATCGGCGTGGATGCCGGCAGCCTGCCTGTCCCCGTATGGTATTAATCACTTAGTTGTCTCCGGTGACCTTATCCACCAGGTCATTGAACATCGTAACGAGCGAGCTGAAACGGGTATTGTCAAAATAGCCCTCGAACGTGTAGGTCGTTCCGTCCTCGAAAGTCATCAGAGGCTCTACCGACCATTCGCCACTCTCTCTCTTTCTGTATTCAGTCTTATCATCGGATTTCCATTCATAGACGTCGTGCCACGTCTCGGCGGCGCGGAACGTCACAGGCACGGTATAGGTGCTGTTGGCGAAATAAATCGCGGCCTGGGCCTTCTGATTGAGCATATCGGCCGCATTGACAGCTTCTCTTTTGGCGGTATTCTTATCACCATCGGAGTACTTGTAAGGTGCATCCATATAGTTAAAGTATTCTTCATAAGAATAGTAGTATCCGTCAAAGTCCAACGCCGCACCCAGCTTGCCGTCCTTGTTGTCGGCCACGAGGTTCAGGCTCATCGAACCCATGATGTTGCAGGCGACCGTGCCGGCCTTGAGGTCCTGTGCCGGGTCAAAATATTCCGACTCATAGGCATCGACGTCGGCCAAGTTGTTTCCATCGACGTTGCAGGCCGCATTGAGCAGCTCCTTGCCGCCGGCGATGAGCCGTACGTTGGCCTTGGCCAGCTTGTTGCTGACGTCCACCTGTCCCACCGCCTTCAGGTTGGCCACCTGCACCTCGGTGGTCAGCGCCAGCTCCTTGCCGTCAAGGCTGCACTTCGAGGTGTGCACGTCCACCTGTACCATCGTCTTTCCGGCCTCGGTGAGCGATGCCGTCACTTCGGCAGGCACTTCCACCGTAACCAGTTCGCCGTCAATATCGTGACGGAGCGTAAACTTGTTTCCGCTGCCTTTGGCTTGTGCCACACAGGCCTTGCCGTTGTGCTTGAAGCGATAGATGGCGGCAGAAGCGTTGTCGGCCGTCTTCACCCATTCTTCGTTACGCTCGTCCCACGTCCACTCGCCGTAATAGTCGGACACCCTGTACATCTCCTCGGCGGCACGGCTCGACGCGGCCACGGAAAAGTCGCCGGTTGCCACGGCACGGAACAATTTGTTGAGGCTTGCGAAACCGGCCGACGCCTTGGCGCGCGCACCATATCCCCAACCGGGATAGTAGGGTTCGTCTTCTTCGTCAATCCCCAGCATTCCGGCGCAGTCTGCCACCAGCTCGTAAACAGAATTGAGCTCTTCGGTGTCGATTTCGTTCATGAGATCCTTGCCCACACGGTCGATTTCCTGCTGGGCCTGCTGCACGGTGGCCACCGGCGCGGGCGGCAGTTCGGGCCCGCCGGGGTTCGTGTTCTCGTCATCACTGCAAGCCGCGGGCAGCCCCATGGCCAAAGCGAGGAACAAAGGATAAATCCATCTCTTTTTCATAATGCGATAATTAATTTGATAATGTGAATAGGTATCATATGCTTGCAAAATTATATAAATTCCCAAAATTACCCCCCCGAAAGTGTTAATTTATATTACAAAGCACATATAAACGTATGCAAACACCGGCTAACAGCCCGTCGCGCCCCGATGCCGGCCGCTAACGGGTGGCAGAACGGAACCGTCGGGCATCCGCCCGCGACCGACATTAACATTTTTAACTTTCGTACACTTTTGGCGATGCGAAAGCCCGCGGTGTTTTTGCTCTCCACGGAAGAATTTTTTCGTACAAGGCATCCGTTTTTCCCTACATGGCTTGTAATTTTTCCCGGATGCCATGTACGAAATCCTTTCCCACGGGCAAATTTTCCCGAAATCCCGCCTTGTAAGTACGAAAACAGGGCAGACTTTTACGGTCTGCCCTGTTTCCTATTGCAAATATACAACATTTTTCGCCGGAAAGCAAATTGTGTTAAAAATGCCGCTGAGGCAGCAATCACTTCAGGCCGTTGAGCTCCGGCACCACCAAAGCCGTGACCTCCGGAACCGGTGGCGCAGAAAATCCGCAGGCGGCGACACTCCCCGGCCTACTTCTCCGCATATCCTTTGCGGCTGTCACAAAAATATGTTACATTTGCACGTCGGCCGGCAAGCGGCCGGACAACAGTATTCCTTCAAGAAAAGACTTAGACATGACCGACATGAAGAAGAACATCCTGGTCGCCTGCCTGGTGTGGCTGGCCGGCGTGGCAGGAGTCTGCGCCCAGTCGCAGGTGAAGTACGGCACGCTGCACTATGACTCCGTGATGAAGGCACAGCCCGAATATGCCGAGGCACAGGCACGCATGGCCGAACTGCGAAAACAGTACGAGGACGAGGCGGCCTACAACGAAACGACCTTCAGACGGATGTTTGCCGAATTCCTGCAGGGACAAAAGGATTTCCCGCAAAACATCATGCTGAAAAGGCAGCGCGACCTGCAGGACGAAATGGAGAAAAGCCTGGCCTTCCGCCGCGAGTCCGACCGGTTGCTGCAACAGGCCGAGGCCGACATGCTGGCACCGCTGCGCAAACGGCTGGACGAGGCCGTCACGGCCGTGGGACTGGAACACGGATATGAGTGCATCGTGGACAAAAGCACCCGCACGCACCTCTTCCTGCACCCGAGCGTGACGGAAGACGCCACGCCTTTTGTCCTCGAAAAGCTGAAACAGACGGAAAAGCCCTGAGGCCTGCGGACGGAATGACTTCAGAAACGTGCCCAAAGACGCAAAATGACTGACAAGGATACTCTCAACACCATTGCCGAAGCCGCCGAAAAAGGCCCTATCGGCATCTTCGACTCCGGATATGGCGGACTGACCATCCTGCGGCAAATCCGGCAGGAACTTCCGCAGTACGACTACCTGTACCTGGGCGACAACGCCCGCGCACCCTACGGCAGCCACTCGTTCGAAGTGATTTACCGATACACGCTCGAGGCTGTCGAGGCACTTTTCAGCCGCGGCTGCCCGCTGGTGATACTGGCGTGCAACACGGCATCGGCCAAGGCGCTGCGGACCATACAGGAAAACGACCTGGCAAGGCTCGACCCCACACGCCGCGTGCTGGGCGTCATCCTGCCGACGGTCGAGGCCGTATGCGAACTCACGCAAACGCGCCACGTGGGCGTGATGGCCACGACGGGAACCATCAATTCGGGCTCCTACGAGCTGGAAATCCACAAGATTGCCCCTGACATCAAGGTGACGGGGCAGGAATGTCCCATGTGGGTGCCGCTCGTCGAGAACCACGAGTTCGACTCGCCCGGCGCGGACTATTTCGTGAAAAAGCGCATCGAGGGTATCCTGCGCCGCGACCCCGAGATTGATACGCTCATACTGGGCTGCACGCACTACCCGCTGCTGATGAACAAAATCCTGAAATACACGCCGCCGGGCGTGCGGCTCATGCCGCAGGGCGAGTATGTGGCGACATCGCTGGACTGCTATCTGAAACGGCATCCCGAGATGGAGACGCGGCTCGGACAGGGCGGCAACTGCCGGTATCTGACCACCGAGAACATTGAGAAGTTCACCGAGAGCGCAGCCTTCTTCCTGCACGACCACCAACTCGACGTGGAGCAAATCAAACTGTGATGCGGAGGGCAATCGTCGTGAGACTGGCAGATTTCTGCCCCGTCTACCGTTCCATTGCCGTCGCCGGTACTTCGTTTCTCTCCATGACAGCATCTTATAAAAGACGATAGAGCACCAAGATTCCGTCCACGTCCACCTTCTCCCATGAAACGACTTTTCCTCATCCTGTCCGTTTTTCTCACTTCCCTTCCGGCGGTGGCAGACAGCATTGCCACGGTCGCTCCGCTCGACTCCGTGGCCTATGCCATAGGCTATAAATACACGGCCACGATTCAAGCCGACGAAACCGGACCCTTACGAAATGAAACCGACCGCAGAGAATTCATCCGCGGCCTGGAGGACCATCTTTTCGACAGCGCGCAGACCGCCGACTCGTCGTATATGACGTCTTATTGCGTGGGTGGAATGATCGGTATATTCATGACCGATGGCCATCACGGCGATAACGAGCACGAATGTTTCCGCTACATGGCCGAGGGGCTGCGCCGCGTGGCCGAAGGCCGCATCTCCTTGCCCGCAGACACCCTTGAGGCCGTCAAAGTCCTCAGCCGCCATGCTGCGGAAGACCGGGAGACCGAAGACCTTGCCCCGGCAGAGCTTCGCGAGTTCTTTGTGTCGTTCGGCATCATGAAACCCTTTCAGCGAGGGCTGCAGGAATACATCGACGAGATGGCGCCCGGCCGCCATTCCACACTTCGTCGCGAAGCCTTAGCCGCCGGAATGGCCGACATCCTTGACGCTTTTTCGCTGGGACAAGCCGCTTCCGCCTATGATTCGGGCAAGTCCGTTGCCATGTCGGCCAACTTGTTGCAGATGTCACGCCTGCCACTGTCCGCTCCATCCTACCTGGCCGGCGCACGGACGGCACTCGGCCTGTCCGGCCCGTTGATTGATGTCGGGGAGCTCGACCGATTGGCCCTGTATCCGGGTCCGGACAGTACAGTCGTGGACGAACGTGCCGAGGACAAGAAGATGGAAGAGCGGATGGCCTACGCGAACGCGCTCAGCGTGGTTTTCGACGAACCGTATGCCGTCGATTGGAAGGTCACCGCGCGTCCCGTCATCCCGGACGACAGTCCCGCGGCCGATTATTTCGGCGACTTGTTGCAGCAGTTCGACCTTGAGGCGTCGAAGACCGAAGGCCGGCTCATGGCCCAGGCACCTGATGACAACGGAATCCTGCGCGACAGCCTCAGGACGGCACTCGGCGCGATGTCCCTGCCCGATGGTTTCGCATGGTTCTGCGAAACGAACTACGACCATTGGCTCGTTTTCGGCATCATGCCATCCGAACCGGCATTCCGGGGCAAGGCCGCCGAAGCCTCCGTCGGGTACGACGCCGCGACCGACCGCTTCGTCATGCCATGGACGTTCCGCACCGAAGACACCGCAACCTGGGAACGCTTCACAGCCGAAAACGTCAGGCTGGATGTCATCATCGAAATAAACGGAATGCCCATATTCGTCCCCCACATCGCGACACCGATTACCGATGGCCGCTGCGTCGCCACCGGTCTACATCCCGAAACCATCAACCGTCTTTTCTTTGCCTCGACACTGATTGTGTCCCCTGCGGACGACCTCCTTCCCGAACCCGATGCCGTCCCCGTAAACCCGGTCACGCCTGACGTCGAACCATAGTTCCGGACCGATTTCCACCATGTCCATTCCGCCAAAATATAACTTGGAATTCCGCCAAAGTGCAACTCGAAATCACGCCAAAGTGTAACTTAAAAATCCGCCAAAGTGTAACCCGGTGATTTTTTTTCATTATATTTGCTGAGGATTTCAGAACATAACTGATTGTATAAGCGGTAAATAAAAAGGTAGTTGCGATGAAGGAATACAAACCACGTATAGCCGACACTCTGTTGAGGCGGAAGCTGCAAGGAATGGGGGCAATTTTGATACAAGGCCCGAAGTGGTGTGGAAAAACAACCACTGCTGAACAATGTGCCGGAAGCATACTTTACATGGACCATCCGGATACGATGCGCCAAAACTTGGAACTGGCACGAATTACGCCCCGGAAATTGCTGCTGGGCGATACTCCGCGATTGATTGACGAATGGCAGCTGGCTCCACAACTTTGGGACACCATCCGATTCGAGGTGGACCATCGTGAGGGACTGGGAAATTTCATTCTGACCGGCTCTTCCGTTCCTGCGGATACGAGTTGCATCCATCATAGTGGAGCCGGACGTTTCGCATGGCTCACCATGCGCACCATGAGCCTGTATGAGTCCGGCGACTCCAATGGCCAAATCAGCCTGAAGCAACTTTTTGAGGAAAGCGAAAAGGATTTTTTCGGCACAGCCTCGCTGACACTTGATGACATCGCATGGCTGGTTTGTCGTGGCGGGTGGCCGCGAGCCACCATGCTTGACAAGGATGTGGCTTTGGACCTGGCTTTTGACTATTATGACGCCGTTGTAAATTCCGACATATCGAGAGTGGACGGCGTTTCGCGGGATGCTGAAAGGGCAAAACGGATTCTCCGTTCCTTAGCCCGCAATCAAGCCGCGCAAGTCAATATCAACACCATCTGTAGCGACATCCGGACCAACGAAAGTGCCGAAGATGTACGAAAAACCGTGGCGGATTACATTGATGCCCTGAAAAAAATGTTTGTCGTTGAAGACATGCACGCATGGAATCCCAATCTGCGGAGCAAAACTGCCGTACGCACTTCGGACACACGCTATTATGTCGATCCTTCCATCGGCGTGGCCGCACTTGGCCTTGGCCCTAACGATCTCATCAATAACCTGAACACTTTCGGACTGTTTTTTGAGACGATGTGCATCCGCGACTTACGGGTCTACGCCGACGCTTTGGATGGCACGGTCTATCATTATCGTGACAAAAACGGGCTGGAGTGCGATGCCGTGGTACATTTGCGCAACGGGTCGTATGGCCTGATTGAAATCAAGCTGGGTGGTGACACGTGGATTGAAGAAGGTGCGAAGACACTGAAGACTTTGGCCGGTCTCATCGACACTACGCGCATGAAAGCCCCTTCCTTTTGCATGGTGCTGACAGGTGTTGGAAACTATGCCTACCGCCGGCAGGACGGGGTCTACGTCGTGCCTGTCGGTTGCCTGAAAGACTGAGATTGCCGCCGCGGCAGACAGATGGGGCGACAAATAAAAGTCCGGCATGATAGCCGGACTTTTATTTTTATCCTCACACCGCGCGGCACTTGATAGCGTGCGGCGGTCCGTCACAGTTCCACATCGAAACCGACACGGCGGACGGCAGCGACGACATCCTCGTCGGACTGGTCTCCCTCGACCGTGGCCTTGCCCGCGGAGAGGTCCACGCTGACCTGCCGTACGCCTTTCACGCCGGCGATGCCTTCTGCGACCGTGGCCCGGCAGTGCGGGCAGCTCATTCCCTTGATGATATATTCCTTAGTGGCCACAGCCTCCAGCCGGTGATGCTTGTGCCCGCTGACGAAAGTGACGGCCAGCAGCGTGACAAGGATGACGGAACAGAGTGTCGGGAACCATTCGAGCCCGGGACGGTGGCACAGGGCGGCCTGCGTGCCTGCAAGGTCGAACCACGAGGCGGGCAGCAGATAGTCTATGGCCAGCCCGAAGGCCATCGCGCCGATGACAATCGAAGCCAGATAGATGAAGGCGGACTTACGTCCCATCTCCCTTGCAATCAGCGTGAACGAGGCGAAATTGGCTGCCGGGCCGGCCATCAGCAGCACGAGCGCGGTGCCCGGCGAGAGGCCTTTGAGCATCAGCGACATGGCAATGGGAATGGACCCCGTCGCACAAACATACATCGGGATGGCGATGACCAGCACGGCCAACATCGAAAGTATCGGCCGGCTGCCCACGGCGGCGAAAAAGTCGGAGGGGACGTAAACCGTTATCAGCGCGGCGATGACAAGTCCCGCGACCAGCCAGCCGCCGATGCTGCCGACAAGGTCGATGTAGCCGTACTTCAGGGCGCTCAGGCACTTCGTCCGCCAGCCTTTCTCCTCCGGCATCTCCCCGTCGGCGGCCGTGACCGACAAGGGCGCGTCATGCTTTTCGGACCGGCCCACGGCAAGACCGCCGCAGACGGCCGTGACGAGCGCGGCCACCGGACGGATTACGGCAAAGGCCGGGCCCAGCAGCGACCACGTGGCGGCAATGCTGTCCACACCCGTCTGCGGCGTCGCCACAAGAAACGAGGCGGAAGCCGCACGCGACGCTCCGTTGCGGCGCATCGCTATGGCAGTAGGCAGCACACCGCACGAACAGAGCGGCAACGGGATGCCCAGCAGCGCCGACTTGGTCACCGCCTTCAGACCGGTGCCCGACAAGTGGCGCGCGAATGTCCTTTGAGGAATGAAGGCATGCATGATGCCGGCTATCAGAAAGCCCAACAGAATGTACGGCGACATTTCATTGAGCATGAACAACAGAGAATTGAAAAGTTCCATATCCGTATATTTTTTCTTATCCGGCACAAAATTAAGCAATGTTTCGTGCAACCTGTTTGCAAAAGGGACGTTGTTGCAAAAAAGTAGCGGCCGGACCTTTTCACAAAGACCCGGCCGCCGACAGAACTTAACAATTATAATCCGAAAATTATAAAAGGAAATAAGTTCCCCTCCTTGTTATTCGTTTCCGCTCCAGTCGGAGCTGTTCCAGCCGCCACGCTTGTTCGTCCAG
>ERZ827108.2532-NODE-2532-length-18498-cov-4.450577_pt1 | contig 18498 bp, 15 predicted proteins | sample MGYA00519921_ERZ827108 | MGnify/ENA primary metagenome ERZ827108 (study PRJEB31778, sample SAMEA3449258) | human gut metagenome | biome: human gut; feature: human-associated habitat; material: faeces | place: United Kingdom | collected 2010/2012 ... | reverse complement strand
GAAGGTGTTCGCAGAACAGGAGAAGTATCGGGAGTGGCTGCTTTCCCAGCCGCCCGACGAAATCCTGAACCACTGTTACGAGTACACGGTGCGGGAGGACATTGTGCTGGCGCTGGAGGAATACGACCTATCCGATAAGCAGTGCAAGGCGCTCCTGAAATCGCCCAGTCCTCTTGCAGATGTGTTCAAGGACTTCGAAAAGCGGGAGACCGACCACATGGACAACATCCGGGACACCATCGAGTGCCGAGCCAATGCGGTCATCCGGGCCGATTTCCTGAGAGACCGGCGTGAAGCGAGGTGATGCCCTATGAGCTACATTGCTGCGGAGGATGTTGCCAAGGCCAAGGAAATGGACCTTTTGACTTACCTCCGCAATTATGAACCCCAAGAGCTCGTCCATGTATCCGGAAACACTTACTGCACCAGAGAGCACGACTCCCTGCGAATCAGCAACGGCAAGTGGTGCTGGTTCTCTCAGGGCATTGGCGGCAGATCGGCGCTGGACTATCTCATCAAGGTGAAGGGCATTCCTTTTACGCAGGCAGCAGAGATCATTCTCGGACGGGAGGCAGAAAAGCCTCCCGTTTTCTATCGCCAGAAGGAGCGAAGAAGCACGGAGCTGCTGATGCCGGAGCTGTCCGAAACAACGGACTGCGTGGAGAAATATCTTTATAGTCGAGGGATTCACCCGGTTATTATCCGCTATTGCCTGGATAACAGGCTGCTCTTTGAGTCAGCAGATTTCCACAATGCGGTGTTTGTCGGGCATGACAAGGACGGTAAAGCGAGATATTCTGCACGCGCAGCCGCGCAGCGTCGTTCCAGCACACGTCCCCCCGCTGCTCGCAGAGCGTCTCCGCGTGGGTCTGCACGTCCGTATAGAAGTATTCCGAAAGCTCATAGCAGACGTACCGCTCGTCCTCGTACACGCGCCGGTCTTCGACCTCCGAAAGCGGCACGAGCCGGCCGTGGACGAAGAGATGGTCCGCGTTTTCGACGTCCTCGCGGAAATACGTGAACAGGTACACGACCGGGATGGGCGCGCCGCCGTCCGTATCCCCCGCGCGCTGCGCCACGAGCGCGGAGAGGACGAGCGCTTCCTCGCCCGGCGCGCCGCCGACCGGCAGGCCGTAAGCGTCGAGCGTTGTGTAGTTCTCACCCGTGAGAAGGTGCTGCGCGTCCGCGGGAGCGGCGGGATCGAAGATGACGCCCTCCTCCGCATCGCCGATGACAAGATCCGACGGGGCGGGGCGCGCCACGCGCGTCCCCAGCGGCGCGAGAAGCTCGGAGCACGCGGCGTAGTACTCCGCGCTGCGGGCGCGGCGCTGCGCCACGTCGCCGGTCATTGCAAAAAATGGCCGCAGCGTTTCCTCCACACGCGCGGTAAGCTCCGCGTCCGTCTCCGCGGGGGCGAGGGGTGCGGCGGTGGGCTCCGGCGTTTTCTCCGGTACGGCCTCCGCCGTTTCCCCGGTCTCTTCCGGCGCGGCGGCATGGATGAAGCAGATCCAGTCCTGACCGAACACAAAATTGCTGTTCGTCAAAACGAGATAGTATCCGCCCTGCGCGAGCGGTTCGTCCAGCGCCGCGAGATCGTAAGCGCGGGACAGATCGAGCGTCATCACGCCCTCGGTATGCGGCGCGAACGCCGTGTTCGCAAAGCGCACGGCCGCGCCGCGCTTCGGCGCGATCTCCTCGGACGTATCCCAGCGCAGAAGGCGAAGCTGCTCCTGGAATTTTAGCTCCTTGTCCGAGCGGTTTTCCACATGCACCGATACGACGCCGTCCCCCTCGTACACCGCGCCGAGTGCGAAATCGTCCCCGGCAAGCGGCGAGAAGAGGTCGGCGGCGAGCGCCGTTACGGTGAGGAGCGCCGCGAGCACCGCCGCAGCAAGTGCGAACGGCGCAGCGCGCGCGGCGCGGCGTTTTCGGAGCGGCACGCCGGTTTTTTCGGTAAATAAGCTCTGAATGTTACGGTAGTTTTCCTCGCTGAATGAGCGCATATTACTCTCCTTCCGCGCCGGTCACGCTCGCGCGCAGCCGCCGCTTTGTCTGATACAGCCGGTTGTCCACCTGCTTTTTGTCCAGGCCGAGCGCCGCGGCGATCTCGCGCGGCTTCTGCCCGAAATAGTAGCGCCGGAGCAGTATCTCTCGGTCCGGCTCTGCGAGCGCGTCCACCGCCGCGTTGAGCGCGGCGCGCCGTTCCCCGGCGAGCAGCGCCTCCGGCACGCCCAGCGGATCGGCCAGCTCGATCTCCTCGAGCGATACGGCGCGGCAGCGCAATATCTCCCGGCTGCGGTCGAGAGCGCGCGAGCGCGCCACGACCGAAAGCCATGTCTTGAGCGAGCCGCGGCGGGGATCGAACTTTTCCGGATGCTCCCATAAATATACGAACGCATCCGCCGCGGCCTCTTCCGCGTCCTGCTCGGTGCCGACACCGCGGAGCGCGGCGGCGGCCACGGTATAGAGATGCCGGGAATAGCGCGCGATCACATCGGCAACGGCGCGCTCGGAGCGTGCGGCAAGCGCCGCGGCGGTCTTTTCGTCTGTCAAGGGTTTCACCTCGTTTTCTTTTTGACCGATCTATTATACAGTACGGCAAAACGGGCGAAAATACTTAAAAAGTTGTCAGCCGGAATCGTCCAACGACAAAAGCGTCAGCGGGTTGCCCCGCTGACGCTTTTGTCGCTTTATGTTGGCGCTGCTTCCTCCGTCGGCTCCGGTGTGGCTTCCGGCGTTGGCTCCGGCTCTCGGGCCGGCTCGGGCACGACCGTCACGAGCGCGGTGCGCGTGCTTTCCAGAAGCTCCTCCCGCACGGCCTCCGCGCAGGAGCCGTCCGCGAGATACGCCGCCGCGTTCCACCGCGCGCGGAGCTGTGCGGGATAGCCGGACGCATCCCCCTGCGCCCACGCCGCGGCGAAGCCCTCGCAGAGCGCCGCGCCGAGATCGTCCCGCTCCGGGAACGTCAGCTCCTCCAGCCGCTGCGCGGCGGAGAGCGTCTCCACCGCCGGATCGGAAAATCCGCCCCCGGCCGCCGAGCGCAGCGCGGCGAGCACCGCATCGCGGAACACCTCCGCGTCCTTTTCCTCCAGTCCGGGCGCGAAAAACCAGATGGCCGCATCCGCGCCCGCCGACGCCGTGCCGCATACGGTCTCCGTATCCGGCAGCGCAGCGCACACGCTCTTATCGAGCAGTGACCCTGTGCGCTCCAGCGCCGCGGCGAGCGCGGCGAGCCGGACGCGCGTCCATTCGCCCGCGCGCGGGCAGACGATGCCGAAATATACGCCCCCGGTTCCCTCCCCGGCAAGCGATACCGTTTCCTTCACCGGCTTTTCGATGCGGCAGTAGGCCGCGTCGGGTGCGAGCGCTTCCCCGGCATCGGCAGCGGAGAACACCCCGTCCAGCCACGAGAGGATATCCTCCGCCCCGTCCGCATCGGCGCAGACGACCGCGAGCATATTCTCCGCCGAGACCGGCCCCGCGCCGTTCCCTGCCGTGTCGCTGCCGGGGAGAAGATATGTGAGAAACGCGCGGTACGCCGCCTCCGCGCCCGGCACGGCTTCCACCTCCGCGCCGAAAAATGCGCCGAGGCTCTCCTTTGCCCCGCGCAGAAGCTCCGCAGTCGAGTCTGCCGTGAGCGTCACGCGGCGCAGCCCGTCCGTTGTGCGCGCCATGAGCGTGAGCGCCGGGGACGCGCCGGTATCTTCTATGTATACGACCGCCGCGCCGGTCGCCTCGTGCGTAAGATATGCGGTCTTTCCGCCGGGCGTATCCAGCCGCTCGATCTTTTCGACACGAAAGCCGGAGAGCTGCTCGCCCGCGCCGGGCAGCGCGGCGCTCCGGCGCACAGAAAAGCCGCTGCCTACCGTGAACACGAACACGATAAGCAGCAGCCATACGATTTTCCGAGATAGTTTTTTCATTGGTGCATGTCCCCTTCTCCGCAATATTGTTTTACAGAGAAAGTATATGCGCGGGAAATTCAGGATATGACGCCCGTGCCGTCAAAGGCGGGAATTTCTTCCTCACCGGAGGCGGAGAGCTCCTGCACATACCCGTCCGAGAGGCCGGTCTCGTCCAACGCCGCGAGCGCGGCGTCCCATTCCTCCGGCGTGAGCGTCCGGCGCAGCTCCGGGAATTTTTTGAGATCCCCGCAGGGGGTATACTGCGCCATGAGCGACACGAGCACCGTGCCGGGCGCGAACGTGTCCGCGATCCAGAAAAGCGCGGCGCGCGTATTTTCGATCTGCCCCGGCAGCACGAGATGCCGGATCATAACGCCGCGGCGGAGAAGGCCGTTTTCGTCCAGCTCAAACGCGCCCGTGTGCTCGACCATACGCTTTATGGCACTTTTTGCCGCCGCCGGATAGTCCGGCGCGCGGGAATAGCGCGCGGCGAGCGCCGGGTCGGTATATTTAAGATCCGGCAGAAAGACGCTCACGCTCTCCGCGAGCGTGTCCACGGTATCGACCGTTTCATATCCCGACGTATTCCACACGACCGGGATCTTCGGCGCGGCGATGGTGAGCGCTTCCCGTATCTCCGGCGTGAACTGCGTGCCGGTGACGAGATTGAGATTGTGCACGCCCTTCGCTTCCAGCCCGGCGAAGATCGCCGCGAGGCGCTCGACGGAGACCGTTTCGCCGATCCTCCCGCGGCTGAGCGCATAGTTCTGGCAGTATACGCAGCCGAGCGGACACCCGGCGAAGAACACCGCGCCGCTCCCCCGCTCGCCGCTGATGCAGGGCTCCTCGCCGTAGTGCGGCGCGGCGCGCGCCACGCGCACGGCGCTTCCCATATGGCACACGCCCGCGCTTACCGCGCGGTCTGCCCCGCACTGCCGGGGGCAGAGACGGCAGTCAGGCATGCAGCACCTCGGCGATAACGGCGTCGTCCGAGCGGCTGGTGCGCTCCGGCTTTCTGCGGCCGCACTCCATGCCCTTGAGCGCGAGCTTGAGCATCTTTTTGAGCGTATACTTGCTCTCCCCGGCTTCGCGGGCGCGGCGGTCGTAGGAGACCGTGCCGACCTTCGCGCCGAGCCGGTTCACAAGCCCGCGCAGGAAAAGATCGTCCCCGTGGTAGTGCGAGAGCGCTTCGAGCGCGGCGGTGTCCATGAGACGGTAATCGGCGTGGTCGTAAATGAGATCGGAGCCGAAGAGCTTCATCAATCCGTAGTACCCGCGGGCGGTGGTGCGCTTGAGGAACGTATCGGTCGCGCGCGAGGCGCGCACGCCGCAGACGATGCCGCAGCCTTCTTTATACTTCTCCACCATTTTGTCCATCGCGTCGATGTCGTCCTGCAGGTCGGCGTCGATGCTGATGGTGATGTCGCACCGGGCGCGCGACCACATGAGCCCCGCGGTGAGAGCGTTCTGGTGGCCGCGGTTGCAGATCTGGCGCAGACCGGTGAAATGCGCGTCGCTCTCGTGGAGCGAGCGGATGATGCTCCACGTGGCGTCCTTCGAGCCGTCGTCCACGAGGACGATGCGACTTTCCGGCGCGATGGCGCCCGCGTCGATCAGATCGCCGAGCTTTTTGCGAAAGACCGGCGCCGAGAGCGGCAGAGCCTCTTCCTCGTTGTAGCAGGGCACGACAATATAAAGGATCGGAAGCGATTTCATGAGGTTTTCTCCTTCCCGAATAATATCCGGCAATGCGCCAAATACTGATACTGGCATTTTACACCAAAACACCGCGCAGTGCAACGAAACATTTTGTTTGAAAGAACATGGTTTTTTTCGTAAGAAATGAACGAAAACCAACACATTTCACTTGCAAAATGCGCATCGGTGTACTACAATGCGCTCAGAAGGAAAAAACTATTATTAGGAGGTCTAGGATATGAATTACAAAAAGAAGAGCATCCGCGACGTGAGCTTTGCCGGCAAGAAAGTGCTGCTGCGCGTGGACTTCAATGTGCCTCTGGACAAGACGACCCACGAGATCACCAACGACAAGCGCATCCGCGCCGCTCTGCCCACGATCCAGTACCTGCTGGACGACGGCGCCGCGCTGATCGTCTGCTCCCATCTCGGCAAGCCCAAAAAGGACCCCGACGCCAAGACCAACCTGACGCTCAAGCGCGTTGCCGTCCGCTTTGCCGAGCTGCTCGGAAAGCCGGTCGAGTTCGCCGAGGATACCATCGGCCCCGACGCCAAGGCGAAGGCCGCCGCGCTCAAGCCGGGCCAGGTCCTGCTGCTTGAGAACACCCGCTTTGATCCCCGCGAGGAGAAGAACGATCCCGAGTTCGCCAAGGAGCTCGCTTCCATGGCGGATGTGTACGTTTCCGACGCGTTCGGCGCGGTGCACCGCGCTCACGCCTCCACCGCCGGCGTTGCGGACTATCTGCCCGCGTACTGCGGCTTCCTCGTGGAGAAGGAGCTGACCGCTCTCGGCGGCGCGATGGACGATCCCAAGCGCCCGCTCGTGGCCGTTCTCGGCGGCGCGAAGGTCGCCGACAAGCTGGCCGTGATCGAAAACCTGCTCAAGAAGGCCGACACGCTCGTCATCGGCGGCGGCATGGCGTTCACGTTCCTCAAGGCCAAGGGCTACGAGACCGGCGCCTCCCTGCTCGACGAGGAGAAGATCGACTACTGCAAGAACATGCTCGCCAAGGCGGAAGAGTCCGGCGTGAGGCTGCTGCTGCCGGTGGACGTCGTCGTTGCCGACAAGTTCGCCGCGGACGCGGAGAGCAAGGTCGTCGCCGCGGATGCCATTCCCGCCGGCTGGATGGGTCTGGACATCGGGCCGGAGACGCAGAAGCTCTTCGGCGAGGCCGTGAAGAACGCCGGTACCGTTATCTGGAACGGCCCCATGGGCGTCTTTGAGTTCCCGAAATTTGCCAAGGGCACCGAGGCCGTCGCCGCGGCGATGGCGGAGTGCAAGGGCGTCACGGTCGTCGGCGGCGGCGACAGCGCCAGCGCCATCGAGAAGATGGGCTATGCCGACAAGGTGACCCACGTTTCCACCGGCGGCGGCGCGTCGCTCGAATTCATGGAAGGCAAGGAGCTGCCCGGCGTGGCCTGCCTGCTCGACAAGTAATTTTTCACCAAAGGGGCGGGTTCCGCCCCTTTGCGCGTATTCACCGAAGGGAGAAAACCGCTATGAACAAGAAATACAGAAAAGTCATCATCGCCGGAAACTGGAAAATGAACCAGCTTCCCTCGGGCGTAAAGCCGTTCGTCGAGGAGCTGAAAACGAAGCTGCCCGCAGGCATGAACGGGTGCAGCGTCGTTCTCTGCGTCCCGGCGACGCATCTCGCCGCGCTCGCGCGCGAAAAGGCGCGGCGCATCGGCGTCGGCGCGCAGAACGTCTCCGAGTTCGATAAGGGCGCGCACACCGGCGAGATCAGCGTGGACATGATCGCCGATCTCGGCGCGAAATACTGCATCGTCGGCCACAGCGAGCGCCGCGCGAATAACGGCGACACCGACGAGCTCGTGAACACGAAGGTCCACGCGCTGCTCGAAAAGGGCATCACCCCGATCGTGTGCGTCGGCGAGTCGCTCTCCGAGCGCGACCGCGATCTCACGATGGAGCGCATCTCCTATCAGGTCAAGGCGGCGCTGTACGGCCTGACCGCCGAGCAGGTGAAGAAGGTCGTCATCGCCTACGAGCCCATCTGGGCCATCGGCACGGGCCGCACCGCGACCGACGAGCAGGCGCAGGAGGTCTGCTTCAACATCCGCGAGAATCTGCGCGCGCAGTACGGCGCGCTCGTCTCCCGCAAGGTGTGCATCCTCTACGGCGGCTCCATGAACGCGAAAAACTGCGCGGGTCTTCTCGCCCAGCCGGACATCGACGGCGGTCTCATCGGCGGCGCGTCGCTCAAGGTCGAGGACTTTGCCGCGATCATCCGCGAAGGCTGCAGGGAGGAGTAAGTCATGAGCAAAAAGCCTACCGTTCTTCTCATCATGGACGGCTTCGGTCTCGCCCCGGCGGGCCCGGAAAACGCCATTTCCTGCGCCAAGACACCGAATCTCGACAAGCTCTTCGCCGAGTGCCCGAACACGCAGCTCCAGGCCTCGGGTCTGGACGTCGGTCTGCCTGCCGGACAGATGGGCAACAGCGAGGTCGGCCACACGAACATCGGCGCGGGCCGCGTCGTCTATCAGGATCTCCCCCGCATCTCCAACGCCGTTGAGGACGGCAGCTTCTTTGAAAATCCCGCCTATAAGTCCGCCATGGACGAGTGCGTGCGCACCGGCGCGCGGCTGCATCTCATGGGGCTGCTCTCCGACGGCGGCGTCCACAGCCACATCAACCACCTCTTCGCGCTGCTCGAAATGGCCAAGCGCCGCGGCGTGAAGGAGGTCTACGTCCACGCGCTGCTCGACGGGCGCGACGTTGCGCCCACCTCCGGCGCGGGCTATGTGAAGGCGCTTGTGGAAAAGTGCGCCGAGCTCGGCACCGGCAAGATCGCCACGATCCAGGGCCGCTTTTACGGCATGGACCGTGACAAGCGCTGGGACCGCGTGGAAAAGGGCTACCGCGCCGTCGTCTGCGGCGAGGGCGTGCAGGATGGCGATCCCGTCCACGCCGTGGAGGAGAGCTACAAGGCGGGCGTAACGGACGAGTTCGTCGTGCCGACCGTGTGCGATAAAAACGGCTGCATCCGCTCCGGCGACAGCGTCATTTTCATCAACTTCCGCCCCGACCGCGCCCGCGAAATGACCCGCGCGCTCGTCGATCCCGCGTTTGACGGCTTTGTGCGTCCGAACGGCTTCTTCCCGCTGCACTATGTCTGCACCACGCAGTACGACGCGACGATCCCCAACGTTTCCGTCGCCTTCCCGCCGGAGGAGATCGAAATGACGTTCGGCGAATATCTCGGCAAGCTCGGCAAAACGCAGCTGCGCATCGCCGAGACCGAGAAATACGCCCATGTGACGTTCTTCTTCAACGGCGGCACCGAGACCTGCTACCCCGGCGAGGACCGCTGCCTCATCCCGTCCCCGAAGGAGTTCCCGACGTATGACCTCATCCCGGAGATGAGCGCCTATAAGGTCGCGGACGAGTGCGCGAAGCGCATCGAGAGCGGCAAGTACGACGTTGTGATCTGCAACCTCGCCAACTGCGACATGGTCGGTCACACCGGCGTCAAGGCCGCGGCGATCAAGGCCGTGGAGACCGTGGACGCGTGCGTCGGACAGATCGTCGAGGCCGTGAAGAAGATGGGCGGCGTGATCCTCATCACCGCCGACCACGGCAACGCCGACCGCATCATGAAGCCGGACGGCAGCCCCGACACCGCTCACACCACCAACCCCGTGCCGCTGATCGTCTCCGGCGCGGACGTGAAGCTCCGTCCGGGCCGCCTGTGCGATCTCTGCCCGACGATGCTCGATCTCATGGGTCTTGAAAAGCCCGCGCAGATGACCGGCGAGAGCCTGATCGTAAAATAAGTTTCCCGCTCTGCAGGAAAGGAGTTTTCCATGAAAGAGTATTTTGAAATCGTTGACGTTCTCGGAAGAGAAATTCTCGACTCCCGCGGCAACCCCACGGTCGAGGTCGAGGTGACGCTCGATAACGGCGTTGTGGGCCGCGCGGCGGTGCCGTCCGGCGCCTCCACCGGCATTTACGAGGCCTGTGAGCTGCGCGACGGGGACAAGTCCCGCTATCTTGGCAAGGGCGTGCAGAAGGCTGTGGAAAACGTCAACGGCGAGATCGCCGAGGCGCTCAACGGCCTCAACGCGCTCGACCAGCCATATATCGACAAGATCCTCATCGAGCTGGACGGCACGCCGAACAAGACCCGTCTCGGCGCAAACGCGATGCTCGGCGTATCGCTCGCCGTGGCGAAGGCGAGCGCCGAAGCGCTTGGGCTGCCGCTTTACAGCTACATCGGCGGCGTGAACGCCAAGACGCTGCCCGTGCCGATGATGAACGTGCTCAACGGCGGCGTCCACGCGCCATCCTCCGCGGCGGACATTCAGGAGTTTATGATCATGCCCGTCGGCGCGAAGAGCTGGAAGGAAGCGCTGCGCTGGTGCAGCGAGGTGTTCCACACGCTCTCCAAGGTGCTGCACACCTCCAGCGTCGGCGACGAGGGCGGCTACGCGCCCGGCGATCTCAAGAGCGACGAGGACGGCCTGCGCGCCATCGTCCAGGCCATCGAGCTCGCGGGCTACCGGCCCGGCGAGGACTTCATGCTCGCCATGGACGCGGCCTGCTCCGACTGGTTCAATGCCGAGGACGGCTGCTATCATCTCCCGAAGCGCGGTATCACCATGACGCGGCAGGAGATGGTCGATATGTGGGTCAGCTTCTGCGATAAGTACCCGATCATCTCGCTCGAGGACTGCATGGCGGAGGACGACTGGGAGGGCTGGAAGATGCTCACCGACGCGCTCTCCCACCGCGTGCAGCTCGTCGGCGACGATCTTTTCGTCACGAATGTGCGCCGCATCAAGATGGGTCTGGAAAAGCACGTCGCGAACAGCGTTCTCATCAAGCTCAACCAGATCGGCACGCTGACCGAAACGCTCGACGCTATAGCGCTCGCCAACCGCGCGGGCTACACCACGGTCGTCTCCCACCGCTCCGGCGAAACGGAGGACACCACGATCGCCGATCTCGTCGTCGGCCTCAACGCCGGGCAGATCAAGACCGGCGCGCCGAGCCGCACCGACCGCGTGGCAAAGTACAACCAGCTCCTCCGCATCGAGGAAGAGCTGTTCGACGCCGCGCAGTATCCCGGCAAGGCCGCGTTCTTCTCCATCCGGTAAGTCTCTATATGTAGCGACCCGCCCGTGCAGAAATGCACGGGTGGGTCTTTGCGCTTCATGGACTTTTCACGGGATTTCCGGTATGCTTATTTTGAAGCCTCCCTTGTGCAAAGGAAGTCCGGCGGCTAATGAAGAAAGTCGGAAAGATGAAACGCGCGGGAGCCCGCCCCCGCGCGTTTGCATATTTTCCGCGTTTACGTATCGGATTTTTCATCCCCGGCGATTTCCGCTGAATGACCTTCTTCGCAGTCTTCGTACTCGGCATCATAGACCGTTCCGTCCACGATATGCGAATAGATGTGGTTTTCCTCCGTAGAAGACACATGTTCCGGGTTGGAAAGGAGCGTATCCGTCAGCGCATTTTTCAATCTTATGCAGCAGGGCTTGAAAGATACGAACGTCAGCCCTCCGCCGATAATTCCTCCCGCCACCGGGATCGCACTCTTAACTGTTTTCGCCAGAACTTCCTTCGTCAGTTTTACTCCGAACCACTTCATCGCTGATTTCAGGAACGGGTAAAACGCGCCTTTGGTAAGGGCAGTGTTCAGCAATTTTTTCTCCACGCCCTTGGCAAGTGCCTTCGCCAGCCCCTTGATCGCGTTGTTCGCTCCCGCAACGCCGTTCATAACGCCCAAACAGATGATGATACGGTTGACCGTCTCGCTGTCAAGACTGACTCCCTCTTCATCGGAATCAATCTCCGGGAATCCATACAGATAGAGCATCTTCTGAATGGCGCGGAGCGTATAGCCGTAGTACTGCGCGAGGTCTGCCGGGATCGTCGCCGCCATTGCCGCGCCGCCCGGCATGCCGAGAGCCGTGGAAATACCGGATACGCAGACGCGCTCGAAGTTAATTACCTCATCCGCGATTTTGCTGATCTCCTCCGCCGGAATTCCGGCAAGCGCCGGTGTTCTGGCCACCGCATCGTCCACGACTTCCGGCGGATAGTTTTTGAACAGCTCCTTCCGAAGAAACTTATCTCTGGATATATGTACGCCGGGCGTTTTGACCGCAAGAATGATAACATCCTGAATATCGATCGTGCCGTCACCATTTGCGTCCAGCGTAGACGCGACCTTCGCGACTGCTGTATCTTTTGCTTTTCCCAGAGTATCCTTGGCTTTGCCGATCGTCGCTGTTGCTTTTCCAAGAGTTTCCTTTGTAGCTTCCAGAGTTTCTGACAGGTCGATTTTTCTTTTTCCCATTGTGTGTTCTTCCTCCTATCTTCTTCATAAAGGAGTTTACTTTTTTCGCGAAATCCTATTATATTATACTATAGAGAAGAAGAATTACAAGATGGCAGTATCTTCTCTCTGCCTCATCAACGGGAAAGAAGGGTTTTCATGATTTATTTACGCGGAATCGCGCTTAACGTTTTTCCCGATGGGAACTCCTATCTTTCCGACCTGCCGGTTGTCCGCTATTTACATACCGTAAAACATCTGGAATTCCGAAAACCGGTAACATTTTTCGTTGGGGAAAACGGGACAGGCAAGTCCACTCTGTTGGAGGCAATTGCCGTTGCCTCCGGATTCAACCCGGAGGGCGGATCCCGAGACTTTTCGTTTTCCACGAAACGCTCACATTCTGACCTCCATCAATTCATAACGCCCATAAAGGCCGGATATCCGCAGGACGGTTTCTTTCTGCGTGTTGAAAGCTTCTACAGCACGGCAACGTATCTGGATGAGAACAGCAATCTTCTCCGTTACGGCGGTATTTCTCTCCACGAACAGTCGCACGGGGAGTCGTTTCTGTCTCTCATAACCAATCGTTTTGAGGGGCACGGCCTCTATATTCTTGACGAGCCGGAGGCCGCACTCTCCCCGCACCGGCTGCTGTCCCTGCTTGTGGCGATCGACGATCTGGTAAAAAACGATTCCCAGTTCCTTATTGCCACACATTCTCCGATCCTGATGTCTTATCCAAAGGCAGAGGTTTTAGAATTGAGCGTTGATGGCATACGAACCATCAGTTACAAGGAAACCGAGCACTATAAGCTTACAAAGCAGTTTATCGATGCACCGGAGCAAATGCTGAAATATCTGCTCAATGGGTAAGCTGTACATATAGGATAAGCCTCCCCTGAACTTGTTCCGGGGAGGCTCGTTTTGATTTGCGTTGATTTTTTTCCGTATGCTGTCAGTCGTCCGCGCCGAGGGCGTCGAGACCCTTGACGTGGTCTACCTTTTTCGCCTTGATGTTCTTCACGAGCAGTGTGAACACCAGGAAGCTCGCGGCGGTGAGGATGGAGGCGTAGACCGGCAGCGTGCGCCACGCCATCGTCGCGTCCAGCACGAAGCCGAGAGCGACGGGCGTGATCGTCTGCGCGGACATGCTCGCGGCGTAGTAATAGCCGGTGAAGCGGCCGATCTTCTTGCTCGAGCAAAGCTCCACGACCATCGGGAACGAGCAGTTGTGCACAAGCGCCATGCCGAAGCCCTTGATCGCCCAGACGACGAACAGCAGCGTCGGGAACGCAAACTCGCCGCGCGCGCCGACGACCTTTCCGGTGGGCGTGGCAAAGCACATGATGATGAGACCGACGAGCGTGCACGCAAGGCCGCAGGAGATCGTCCACTTGCGGCCGATCTTCTCGGCGATCGATCCGGCGGTGGCAAAGCCGATGACGGAGGCGAGACCGCCGAGGATCGTGAGGATCATTGTGGCGCTCGAAACGCTGTTGAGATAGTAAATGACATAGTTTCCGATGTACGTGCCGAGCGCGTTATCGGACATGAACCAGAGAAATTCCGCGCCGAGGATCGCAAGCAGCATGCGCTTATTGGCCTTGCTCATCGGCTTATCGTCGTCGATGGGCGTTTCGACCGCGGCCATCTCCTCGCCGAGAGCGAGCTCTTCCGCCATCTCCTGCTCGATCTTGTTCTCCTTGATCGTGGCAAACAGCACGAGCGCGGAGATCACCATCAGCACCGAGGCGATGATGAACGGCAGCTCGATGACCCAGAGATTGCGCTCATGGTCGGGGGCGTTGATGTAATTGCTCAGCACGAGGAACAGGCCGAGCACCGTGGCGAACGCGCCGCCGATGTAGCCCATGATGTTGATGATGCCGTTGGCCTTGGCGCGCAGGGGCTTGGGCGTGATGTCCGGCATGAGAGCGACGGCGGGGTTGCGGTACATCATCATAAAGATGAGAACGATGGCCATCATTGCGACCATCCCGGCAATGTTGTTATTGTGGAAGAACAGCGGGATAAACGGGAACGCGACCGCCGAAACGAACGTGCCGACAAGGATATACGGCATGCGCTTGCCGATCTTCGTGTGCGTTCTATCCGAAAGACGGCCGAAGAGCGGCAGAAGGATGAGCGCGGCAAGATTGTCGCACGCCATGATGATGCCGACGATCCACTGCACATGCAGGATGTGGTTCGGGTCGCTCGCCTTGAGATCGGCGGACGACATGCCGTAGAACCGGCGGGCGAAGATATCCGTCAGAAACGTGGGGCACCAGGAATCGTACACCTGCCAGAGCAGGAGAATACCGAAAAAGGCAAAGCCGATGAGAAAGGTCCGCTTGTAATTGAGCTTCACTGCTGTTTCCTCTCCGCGCGGAATGCGCCGCGCGCCTCTCTTTTATACTCCCTCCATCATACAGGAAAAACCCTCTCTTTACAACCCGTTTTTCCTGCGTTACAATACCGCTATGAGGTGATACCAATGAAACAATGCAATAAAGCCGGAACGATCGCCGCGGCCGCCATCGGCGCCGCTGCCGCCGGATATCTTTTTCTGATCGCGCCGGGCCGCTCCCGCGCGGGACAGCGTTTCCCCTTCCGCGGGCAGAACATCGCCCACCGCGGGCTGTACGACGCTGCGCAGGGCATTCCCGAAAACTCTCTCGCGGCGTTCCGCGCCGCGGCGGAGGGCGGATACGGTGCGGAGCTCGACACCCGCCTTACGAAGGACGGCGTCGTTGTCGTTTCGCACGACAGCAACATCCGCCGCATGACCGGCGCGGATGTGACGGTCGAATCGCTCGACTATGCCGAGCTGCAGCAGTATAAGCTCGGCGGCACCGAGGAGCGTGTGCCGCGCTTTTCGGACGCGCTCGACATTCTCGCCGCCGCGCACGTGCCCGTGATCGTGGAGGTCAAGGCCTCGCCCGACCATCGCCGCGGCGAGCTCTGCCGCAAGGTGCTCGAGATCATCGACGCGCACACCGGCAATTTCTGCGTGGAGAGCTTTGACCCGTTCATCGTGGCGTGGTTCCGCTTCCATGCGCCCGACCTGCTGCGCGGTCAGCTCACGGCCCAGCGGGACGATCTCGGCGGCAATCTCGGCGCGTGGCTTTCGAGCCGGATGCTCATCGGCTGCATCGGCCGGCCGCAGTTCATCGCCCACCGCACGGGCAAAAAGTCTTTCGGCGTGAAGCTCGCGGAGCTGCTCGGCGCGATGCGCGTCACATGGACAGCGCACGACCGCAGCGAAGAGGCCAAGTGCGACACCGTGATCTTTGAGGCGTACCGCCCGCCGGTACAGTATAAATGAGAGTGCTCCGCCGCGTCCTTGCGCTCGTGCTCGCGCTCTGTTGTCTTGGCTTTCTCCCCGTTCTCGCCGCCGATGAGGATGTACCTGCCGCGGAGACCGGCTGCGCGCATCCCGGCTGGCAGAACGGCATATGCGTCGCGTGCGGCGCAGCCTGCCCGCACGCCGAGCACGACTACGATTCCTGTCTCTGCTTTGTCTGCGGCATGACCGTCCGGCACTCGTATCTCACGTCCCGCTGCCCGATGTGCGGCCGGACGCCCGCTTTTCTCGACTCGCGCGTGCCGACGTCCTTCTTTCAAAGCTCCGGCCGCCCCGGCACGGTGCAGTCGGTCGAATACCTGACGCACGACTACGTCGGCGAGCGCAAGGGTACCGGCACGCTCTCCTATTATAAGCGGATGCTCGTCTATCTCCCCTATGGGTACGACGCCTCGCAGCCGTACAACGTGCTCGTGCTGCTGCACGGCATGGGCGGCGGCGAAGGATACTGGCTCCGGCAGGAGCAGCTTTACGCCGCTTACGGCACCGACTACTACGTCACCACCCGCCCGATGCTCGACAATATGTTCGCCGCGGGAATGTGCCGGAACATGATCGTCGTGACGCCGACGTTCTACCGCGATTCCGGCAACTTCTTCCGGTACGACCGCGTGCCGGACGAGGAGCAGTTCGTCCGTGAGCTGCGCGAGGACATTCTGCCGTTCATCGTGCAGAACTACTCGACCTATGCCGCCGACGGCAGCGCCGAGGCGATCAGCGCCGCGCGCGACCACTTTGCCTACGCGGGTCTTTCGATGGGCTCGATCTACGCCTATAACTCCGTGATGCCGCTCTGTCTCGATCTGTTCGCGTGGTTTGGCTGCTTCTCCGGGAGCGACTGCTACGTCGATCTCGCCGCGGACGCACTTTCCGGCGAAGCCAACGCCGCCTACCCGATCCGGTACTTTTATAACAGCATCGGTACGCGTGACTCCATGGCAACGCTCCACCGCGAAAACTTCATCGCGCTCACCGACCGCGTGCCCGGACTGACCGACGGCGAAAACGCCTGGTTCACCCAGCTCCCCGGCATCGGCCACGAATACAGCGCCTGGGTCGTCGGGCTATATAACTTTTTGCAGGTCGTATTTGCGATGTGATCTCACACGCTCCTCTCCGCCGCATTGATCCGCATAAACAAAAAGATCCGGAAGGACAACGTCCTTCCGGATCGCTTTTTTCCGGGAATTATTCCTTCTCCGTCTTTGCGTTCTTTTCCGCGCTCTCGCCCTTCACGGCCGAGGCAGCGAGCGTGCGCAGCCCGCGCTTCGTCGTGAGACGGCGGTAGGCCTGCGGCGACATGTTGTGCGTAGACTTGAACGTGCGGGAGAAGTGATCCACGCTGTCGTAGCCGACGAGCGCGGAGATATCATGGATGCGGAGCGTGGAGGTCGAGAGGTATTCCTCGGCGCGGGTCATCTTGATGCCGCGGACGATCTCCGTAAAGCTCATGCCCATGTAGTTCTGTAGCATACGGGAGAGATAGGTCTCGTTATAATGGAACGCTCTCGCCAGCGTGCTCAGGCGCACGGTACGGTAGTTCTGCTGGATGTACTGCAAAATTGCGCCGCAGTCGGCACGGGTCGATTCATCGCGCGCGGCGCGAAGCACGGCGGCGCTTCCGGCCTGTGTGCGGAACACCGACGCAAGGAAGATCTTTGTCCAGCACACGGAGGTGAGATTTGCGAACGGTGCCTTGGACGCGCACTCCTTGACGAGCTCGTGCAGCGTAGAGAGCACGTTTCCCGACTCAAAGTTCGCCGTCATGCTCATATAATTCATTTCATTCTCGCCGTATATCGACTCGCGGAAGAAAATGCTCATTTTGTCGCTGCTCGTCATGAGATCGCCGAACTGCGCATCAAACGTGGAGCGGCGCATATGCAGCGCCAAGACGTATGCATCCGACGGGACGGCCTTGACGTGCGCCGTGTGCGGAGGAATGATGATAACGCTGCCGACGCCGACGGGGATGGGCGTTCCGGCAAAGAAGAACTCACACTCGCCCTTGAGAACAACGGCGATCGTGAAGCAGTCATACTCCGCGGCATCCGCGCTCAGGTAGGAGAAAACGCGCGTCACGGTAACATCGCGGCCGGGCGCAAAGATCGCGTCCTCACCGGAAACATGAGCTGTGCCGGACTCCGACGGAGAGGTGTTCTGAAGGAACGCGGTGGCATTCACCGGCTGAGAATCGATGATATCACAGATCTCTTCCACGGTATGCTGGACCTTGGAATCGGCCGCGGCAACAGCAGGCGGAGCGGAAAGGAGATTGTCCTTTTCCATCATATCAAGCGCCTCGCCAAGGGTGGGGCGAACGCCGGTCTTGCGGTAATAGGCAGAGAGAAACTCCTCGAGCTGCTTTACCGTTGTTTGTAAATTATTTTTTTCCATGGATGATTCCTCCGATTGGGGAAAGGGATTTTATGCCGCGCAAAATAATACACATGTACAAATATTTTGCAAACATACTATACAATTAAAGTATGGAAACCGTCAAGACCCTTCGTAAAAAAGCCGCAGAGTTTTCCCGGAAAATTCGGCGGATTGATAACTTAAGAAAAAAATTACAGGATGGCATAAAAGCGCGCCGTTATTTTTGGAAATAATAAAAATACGGAGAGATGCATTTATCATCTCTCCGTAATCTTTGTGTTGGCGTTGACCTATTTTTCCAGCCCGTCGCCAGGCAAGTATCGTCGGCACAGGTGAGCTTAACTTCCGTGTTCGGAATGGGAACGGGTGGACCCTCACCGCTAAAAACACCAACTATGGTACACCTTCAGGGACTCGAACCCTGGACACCCTGATTAAGAGTCAGGTGCTCTACCAGCTGAGCTAAAGGTGCATGTAAAGCAAAACTGGTGACCCGTGCGGGAATCGAACCCACGTTTGAGGCGTGAGAGGCCTCCGTCTTAACCGCTTGACCAACGGGCCGTCTACCAGGGTCTGCACCCTGAAAACTGAACAATGGGGAGATGAGAGTGGCAAGGCCGCCCTGCATAAATTAAGTCAAGCCCTCGGGTGATTAGTACCGATCAGCTGAACACGTTACCGTGCTTACACCTTCGGCCTATCAACGATGTAGTCTACATCGACCCTTACCCCATAAAGGGGGGAGATCTTATCTTTGGGGGAGTTTCACGCTTAGATGCTTTCAGCGTTTATCTCGTCCAGACGTAGCTACCCAGCTGTGCCGTTGGCACGACAA
>ERZ827108.2529-NODE-2529-length-18530-cov-3.337645_pt1 | contig 18530 bp, 19 predicted proteins | sample MGYA00519921_ERZ827108 | MGnify/ENA primary metagenome ERZ827108 (study PRJEB31778, sample SAMEA3449258) | human gut metagenome | biome: human gut; feature: human-associated habitat; material: faeces | place: United Kingdom | collected 2010/2012 ... | reverse complement strand
AGAAAATACTATTTCTGGTTATTTTTTTCTAATTCCTGCATTTTCATAGCACGAACTTTTAATGGAAGACCAAACAGCGTGATGAATCCATCTGCATCATGGTGATCATAAAGGTCTCCGGTTGTAAAGCTTGCCAGTGACTCACTGTAGAGAGAGTATGGAGAAGTTGTTCCGGCTTTGATGATGTTTCCTTTGTAGAGCTTGAATTTCACTTCACCGGTTACATATTCCTGGGTAGACTCAACGAATGCCTGAACTGCTTCACGTAAAGGTGTGAACCATTTTCCTTCGTAAACAATCTGAGCCATACGATTGCCCATATCTTTTTTAACATCCATAGTAGCACGGTCTAATACGAGTTCCTCTAGCTGACGATGCGCTTCCATCAGGATAGTTCCGCCAGGAGTTTCATATACACCACGGGATTTCATACCAACAACACGGTTTTCTACAATATCAATGATACCGATACCGTGTTTTCCGCCAAGTGTATTTAATTCAGTGATGATTTCAGATACTTTCATGGATTTTCCATTTAAAGAAACCGGAACACCTTTTTCAAATGTCATAGTAACATATTCTGGTTTATCTGGAGCTTTTTCCGGTGTAACACTAAGAACGAGCATATCGTCATAGTTTGGTTCCTGAGATGGGTCTTCCAGTTCAAGACCTTCATGGCTGATGTGCCATAAGTTACGGTCACGGCTGTAGCTGTGGTTTGCATCGAATGGAAGGTCAATTCCATGTGCTTTACAGAATTCTAACTCATCTTCACGGGACTGCATAGTCCATACATCAGTCATACGCCATGGAGCAATGATTCTTAAATCAGGAGCAAGTGCTTTGATACCGAGTTCAAAACGAATCTGGTCATTTCCTTTACCGGTAGCACCGTGGCAGATAGCAGAAGCGCCTTCTTTTCTTGCAATTTCAACCAGTTTCTTTGCGATAACCGGACGAGCCATGGAAGTTCCGAGCAGATATTTGTGTTCATATACAGCACCTGCTTCAACACAAGGCATGATATAATCATCACAGAATTCATCAACAATATCTTCAATATATAATTTGGAAGCACCAGAGAGTTTTGCACGTTCTTCCAGACCGTCTAATTCATTTCCCTGTCCACAGTTTACACAACAGCAGATTACTTCATAATCGAAGTTTTCTTTTAACCACGGGATTAAAGCAGTTGTATCAAGACCGCCAGAGTATGCTAAAATAACTTTTTCTTTCATGATAAGTTTCCTCCTAAGATTTATAAAAATAAATTTTAAAAATTTCAATTATGTTTTTCAACACGGTTTACTATACAACAACTCTTATAATTATGCAATAGAAAATTGAAAAAAGTGTAAAAAAAATAAAAAAACAAGCAAATAAAAGGTCGAATCAATACCTATTTTAAAAGTAAACCAAATGAAATTGCAGAAAATGAAAAAAATCAAAAATAGGGGTTGAATATTATACATAAAAGATGTATTATTATGCAATCGGAGCGAATCTTATGCATAAAAAATAAAAATATCGCATAAAAACAGGATTCTTGGACTTTACTCAAATGAAGAACTGCGGTATTATGGTAAAGATAAAGATATAATCAGGGAGTGTGTTCCTTAAAAAAATCGTTAAAAGAGAGGTTGGGAAGATATGATAAAAGCAGGAATAATAGGTGCAACCGGTTACGCCGGAGGAGAATTGGTAAGATTACTTTTAAATCATAAAGATGTTGAGATTAAATGGTATGGTTCAAGAAGCTATATTGATAAGAAATACTATGAAGTATATCAGAATATGTTTCAGTTAGTGGATGACAAATGCATGGATGATAACATGGATGCGTTAGCAGACCAGGTAGATGTTATCTTTACTGCAACTCCTCAGGGACTGTGTGCTTCTTTAATCAATGAAGAAATCCTTTCAAAAGTAAAAGTTATTGATTTAAGTGCAGACTTCCGTTTAAAAGATGTAAAAGTATATGAAGAATGGTATAAAATTGAACACAAAGCTCCACAGTATATTGATGAAGCAGTTTATGGACTTTGCGAAATCAACAGAGAACAGGTGAAAAAAGCAAGAATTGTAGCAAATCCGGGATGCTATACAACCTGCAGTATTTTAACTTGTTATCCGTTAGTAAAAGAAGGATTGATTGACCCGTCTACTTTAATTATTGATGCAAAATCCGGTACATCCGGTGCAGGAAGAGGCGCAAAGATTGATAACCTGTTCTGCGAAGTAAATGAAAATATGAAGGCTTATGGTGTTGCAACACATCGTCATACACCGGAAATTGAAGAACAGCTTGGTTATGCGGCAGGAAAACAGTTCTGCATCAACTTTACTCCACACTTAGTTCCGATGAACCGTGGAATCTTAGCAACTGCTTATGCAACCCTGACAAAAGATGTTAGTTATGAAGAGGTAAAAGCAGTTTATGACAAATATTATAAAGATGAATATTTCGTACGTGTCTTAGACAAAGATGTATGCCCGCAGACAAAATGGGTAGAGGGAAGCAACTTTGTAGATGTCAATTTTAAGATTGACAAGAGAACAAACCGTATCATTATGATGGGTGCAATCGATAATCTTGTAAAAGGTGCAGCAGGACAGGCAGTTCAGAATATGAACCTTTTATTTGGATTTGAAGAAAATGAGGGCTTAAAATTAGTTCCGATGTTCCCGTAATTACAAAAAACAGCGTTGGAATAGAGCAATCAGGGGATATTATAATTACAAAAAATAAAATTAAGAGAAGTACACGTCAGGAGGAACACTCATGAAAGTAATAGAAGGCGGTGTAACCGCAGCACAGGGATTTTTGGCGGCAGGACTTTCCGCAGGAATCAAAAAAGGAAATACAAAAGATATGGCAATGCTTTACAGCAAAGTGCCTTGTGAAGCCGCAGGAACTTTTACAACCAATATTGTAAAAGCAGCACCGGTGAAATGGGACCAGAAAATTGTATATGAATCCGAAAAAGCGCAGGCTGTTATCTGTAACAGTGGAATTGCAAATGCCTGTACAGGAGAAGAAGGATTTGGCTGTTGTAAAGAAACTGCAAAGGCAGCATCTTTGGCATTAAACATTCCGGAAGATTCTGTTTTAGTAGCTTCTACCGGTGTTATCGGACAGCAGATTCCGATTGAAAAGATTAAAAAAGGAATCGAAAATATGGCTCCGTTACTTTCAGAAAGTATCAGTGCAGGAACACTTGCAGCAGAAGCAATTATGACAACCGATACCGTAAAGAAAGAAATTGCAGTTGAAGTTGAAATTGACGGAAAGAACGTAACCGTTGGAGGAATGTGTAAAGGTTCCGGTATGATTCATCCAAATATGTGTACCATGCTTGGATTTATCACAACGGATGTTGTAATTTCAAAAGAACTGCTTCAGGCAGCCTTAAGTGAGAGCGTAAAAGATACTTATAACATGGTATCCGTAGATGGAGATACTTCCACAAACGATACGGTATTATTACTTGCAAATGGACTTGCGGGAAATAAAAAAATCGAGACAAAAGAAGAAGATTATAAAAAGTTTGCGGAAGCATTAAATTATGTCAATACCTGGCTGGCAAAACATATTGCAGCGGACGGAGAAGGCGCATCCGCCTTATTTGAAGTAAAAGTGATTGGTGCCAAGTCAAAAGAGCAGGCAGTGACGTTAAGCAAATCCATTATTACATCGAATCTGACGAAGGCAGCAATTTTCGGTCATGATGCAAACTGGGGACGAATCTTATGTGCAATGGGCTATTCCGGTGCAGTATTTGACCCTGAAAAAGTAGATTTATATTTTGAAAGCAAAGCCGGAAAATTAAAAATTATTGAAAACGGTGTGGCTACCGGATACAGCGAAGAAGAGGCAACCAAAATTCTTTCAGAAAAAGAAGTAACAGCAATTGCAGATGTAAAAATGGGAACAGCTACAGCAACTGCATGGGGCTGTGACTTAACCTATGATTATGTAAAAATTAATGCGGATTACCGCTCATAAAAGTACAAAAAGAAACAGATGGAGGAACGGGAGAACATGGTAAATCAGAAATATCTTGAAAAAGCAGAAGTACTTATTGAGGCACTTCCTTACATACAGCGTTTTAACAGGAAAGTCATTGTTGTAAAATACGGTGGAAGCGCAATGGTCGATGAAGAACTCAAAAGAAATGTCATCAAAGACGTTGTACTGTTAAAGTTAGTTGGATTTAAACCGATTATTGTACATGGTGGTGGAAAGGAAATCAGCCGCTGGGTAGGAAAAGTCGGAAAAGAAGCAAAATTTGTTAATGGACTTCGTGTGACAGATAAAGAAACTATGGAAATTGCAGAGATGGTGCTTGGGAAAGTTAATAAAGAACTGGTCACTTTAGTGGAATCTTTAGGAGTAAAAGCAATCGGAATCAGTGGAAAAGATGGTGGACTCTTAAAGGTAAATAAAAAACTTTCTCAGGGACAGGATATAGGATATGTAGGAGATATAAAAGAGGTCAATCCGGCAATCTTAAATGAATTACTTGAAAAAGATTTTCTCCCGATTGTCTGCCCGGTTGGTCTTGGTGATGATTTTGCAACTTATAATATTAATGCAGATGATGCAGCCTGCGCAATTGCACGCGCAATGAAAGCAGAAAAACTGGCATTTCTTACGGATATCGAAGGTGTTTATAGAGACCCGGAAGATACATCCAGTTTAATTTCAGAGCTTTTTGTAAATGAAGCAAAAGCATTAATCGAAAATGGAAATGTCGGTGGTGGAATGATTCCAAAATTGCAGAACTGTATTGATGCAATTGAGTCCGGTGTAAATCGTGTACATATTTTGGACGGAAGAATCCAGCACTGTCTGTTACTTGAAATCTTTACCAATAAAGGAATCGGAACAGCAATCTTAAGAGAAAGCGAGGGAAAGTACTACAATGAAGAAAACAAGTAGTGAATATATGGAACAAACAGAAGAGTATGTGCTTCATACTTATAACCGTTTTCCGGTTGTAATGGAAAAAGGAGAGGGTGTTCATCTATATGATGTAGACGGAAAAGAATATCTGGATTTCGCAGCAGGAATTGCAGTATTTGCTCTTGGATATAAAAATGAAGACTATAATCAGGCATTAAAAGATCAGGTAGATAAAGTCATTCATACTTCTAATCTGTATTATCATGCACCGCTTGCAGAGGCTGCAAAAAAAGTAGTAGAAGCAACTGGGATGAGCAAAGTATTCTTTACAAACAGTGGAACAGAAGCCATTGAAGGAGCAATCAAAGTGGCAAGAAAATATGCATGGTTAAAAGATGGTTCAAATGACCATGAAATTATTGCAATGCAGCACTCTTTCCACGGAAGAAGTTTAGGCGCACTTGCAGTAACAGGAAATGCACATTACCAGGAACCGTTTAAACCATTAATTGGTGGAATTAAATTTGCACAGTATAATGACCTTGAAAGCGTAAAAGCACAGATTACAGAAAAAACTTGTGCAATTATCTTAGAAACTGTACAGGGTGAAGGCGGAATCTATCCGGCCAAGGCGGAATTTTTAAAAGGAATCCGTGCCCTTTGTGATGAAAAAGACATTTTGCTTATCTTAGATGAAATCCAGTGTGGCATGGGTCGTACCGGAAGCATGTTTGCTTATCAGCAGTATGGTGTGATGCCGGATGTTGTAACCGTAGCAAAAGCATTGGGATGCGGTATTCCGGTTGGAGCATTTGTCTTAAATGAAAAGACAGCAAAACATTCTTTAGTTGCTGGAGACCATGGAACAACTTATGGTGGAAATCCACTGGCTTGTGCAGCAGTGAGCACAGTATTTGATTTGTTTGAAAAAAATAAAATTGTAGAACATGTCAAAGAAGTTACTCCATATCTGGAGAAAAAGCTGGATGAACTGGTTGAAAAATATGACTGCTTCACTGCAAGACGAGGAAAAGGTTTTATGCAGGGACTGGTTGTAGCGGGAAGAAGAGTTTCAGAAATTACTTCTAAGGCACTTGAGAACGGACTGCTTGTGATTTCCGCAGGAAGTGATGTACTGCGTCTTGTTCCTCCACTTGTCATTACTGAAAAAGATATTGATGAGATGATAGAAAAATTAGAGAAGAGTCTGTAAGATACAAAAGTTAGAGAAATAAATATAGGATAAAAAATAGAATAAAGAATAAAAAAATCCTTCTGCGGAGATTCTAAAAAGAAAAATGATAATTAGAATAATCATACTTAGAACAACGTGGAGGGATTTTTTATGTGGGGAATTTTAACAGCGCTGCTTTCCGGAGCATTGATGAGTATACAGGGTGTGTTTAATACAAATTTAACTAAACAGACGAGTCTGTGGTTGGCAACAGGCTGGGTACAGATTACGGCTTTTCTTATCTGTGTGGGAGCATGGTTTTTTACCGGAAGAGAACCGATTGGAAAATTAATGACCGCAGAGCCGAAGTATATTTTAGCAGGAGGCGTGATTGGTGCATTTATTACGATTACAGTCATTCAAAGTATGGCGGGGCTTGGACCGGCAAAAGCAGCAATGTTAATCGTGATTTCACAGCTTGTAGTAGCCTATTTAATTGAATTACTTGGAATTTTTGGAATGGAAAAAGCTTCCTTTGAATGGAGAAAGGTAATTGGAATGGCAGTTGCAATTGGTGGAATTATTTTATTCAAGTGGGAATCTTGACAGGAGGCAGAAGCAGAGTTTTTTGTCGAACGTATTTTCTTGCCTTTTTAAAATAGAGCGGATATAATAGAAGCGTAAAAATAGAGGGGTGTATAAGAAAAAGAAAGTAAAATGGAAGGGGTCAGGATATGAGTGAGTCCGGCTATTTGGTTTCTCAGGCATCAAAACTTCTTGAAGTGCAGTCTCATGTGCTTCGCTACTGGGAAGAAGAACTGTTATTACCGATAGGAAGAAATGAACTGGGACACCGGTACTACACCCGATATGATATACAGGTTATTTTGTGTATTAAAGAACTGAAGAAAAAAGGTTTTTCATTGAAAGAGATAAAAAAAGTAATTCCGCTGTTTTATGAGACTGTAAAACAGGAAGAAACAAATTCGAAAGGAGATGATTTAGAAAGAGAAGTATTAGAAAAAGAAAATTCACAAAGAATTTCAGAAATAAAAAATTTAGAAAAAGCAGAGAGAAAGTTCGAGACAGCCGTAAATTCTGTAAGTCGTTCTGCATATTCTGGAAAACGTAAAAAAGCGCAGAAAGCAGCAAGAGCGAGGGAACAAAAAAAGAAAAAGGAACAGAACAGACAGACGAACAAACCAGATGGGCAGGAGAGCGGAGTCCCTAAAGAGTTTATGGAAATTTTGAACCGGATTGTAAAAGAGCGGATGAAAGAGCAAAATTACCGGAATCAGGAAGAAGAAAAATGCAGGAAGCTGGATGAAAAAATAAGAATCTGTCAGAAAGCAAGAAAAGAGGTTGCAGTGGCAGTAGAAAAAGAAAAACAGGAAAAACATCATTTTTTCCGAAAAAAAAAGAGTGATGCATGAAGCACCACTCTTCATTTTTGTAATAGCTTTTTAATAAATTAGCCTTCTACGATAGCTTCTGCAGGACAGACACCAGCGCAAGTTCCGCAATCTACACATTCATCAGCGTTGATTTCGTATTTTCCATCTCCTTCAGAGATAGCGCTTACTGGACATTCTCCTTCACAAGTTCCACAGCTTAAACATTCATCTGTAATTACATATGCCATAATAATTATCCTCCTTATATTCTCTGAACTTCATAGCTCAGTTTATATGCATATTCTAATATATTTAGATTGAGAATACAAGTCTTTATTTACAAACAATTTGTGAAAAAAATTATCATCTTATAAATTCAGATAAAAATAGTTGAATATCGGGGGAAAAACGTTTATAATAGGGACGTACGAAAATTAAGGAGGAAATGAAGAATGACAATTTCTAAAGATATGACAATTGGCGAATTAATCCGCACAGATGAAAATATTGTTCCGATTCTTATGAGAGCAGGTATGCACTGCATCGGATGCCCATCCGCTCAGGGTGAAAGCTTAGAAGAAGCTGCTATGGTTCATGGAATCGACGCAGATGTTTTAACTGCGCAGATTAATGATTTTTTGGCAAACAAATAAGAATTAAGCCGAATAATTGTGAGATTTGGTAAATAAAATGCCATCGGGAAAATTATCCTGATGGCATTTTTAAGTCTGTTTTATAAATCAGCAAGTTGTTCTAACGCATGACTGGAAAGAATACAGTCAGCATGTTCAATCAGATGTGCTTCTCCGGCTAAAGAGAATGGTTTTCCACTTCCATATTCGGAGAGCATGTTGCAGACTTTATTAAAATCAGATGGAGAGCTTCCGGACTGATGGAGTACTAAACTGTATTCTTCTGCAAAGTCATCTTTATATAAAGAATTTTTTCCGGTAAAGAAATGATTCAATGCTTTGGAAGCCAGAATTACATCATCAAGTGTATGGAACGTAAAGTTGCGGATTAAATCAAGCTTGATTTCTGTATCCTCTTCGGAAGTTTCTGATTTAGCAGAGGATGCAGATGCTGTATTGGTTTCAGAAGAAGCAGGCTGTGGTTTGGAAGATTTCTTTTTTGCGGCAGCTTTGCTTCTTGCATCATAAACTTTTTGGAAGAGGTCTAAAATATCATCTGCTCCTTCAATAGCTGGAGGGGCGGAAAGCGTATCATTTCCGGAAGAAGAAAACGGTGTAAATTTTGAAAAACGGGTATCTAACTCGTCAGGGTCTTCTACTTTTGTAATGATTAAGACGATACTGTCCATTGAAATTGGAATTGCCTCAATCATAAGAGGAATATTGTCCGCTTCAAATCCAAATTCAATGTTTGCCTGCTGCATCATATCACGAAACAGACTTTTGGCTTTCTCTGTGCCATAAGCAAGCTCACTTAAACGAATCTGGCGGTCTTCTAAATCCGCTTTTGTTAAAGTGCATCGAATCTGATTTTCATTAATTTTTTCTATTTTCATAAATATCACATCCTGTCTCAAACTATTCTACAATCAAAAGAATATACTTTTTCATTTATATTATATACTATCAAAACGAAGAATGTAAAGCAGTTCCTTGTTTTTTCATAAATCTTCCGAATTTTAAGTAAAAATGCTTGTGGGAAAGCAGGGAGCATGGTATAGTAATACTACAGATAAAAAGGCTGGGCAGGTTTTATGGAAAGGAGGATAAAAAAACTTTAAATCCTTTATTTAGTCGAAAGCCAAATAGAATAAAAGCAAATGAATTAATGATAAAAACAAATTCATTTATAGAAACAAATCAAAATAATCTGAGACAATTTTCTAATCATATAACCATCTGGTTAAATCGGAACATTCATTCAGAATGTCTGTAGAAATTTCCAATTTGAAAGAACAAAATATAAGAGCATAAATATAAGAATATAAAAAAATCAAAAAACGTCAAAGCTTTTTTGTCTGTAAGGAGATTTGCGCCTGTGCCAAATATCAGAATGTTACATATCTGCTATTTTGTTTCTGCTGTTATCATATATCACAAATATGTATTCTGTGAATACATAAATACAGAAAGGCAGAAAAAGTGTATGAGCAAAGAAAAAGAACCATCCCCGCTTGGGCGTGAACTGGAAACCTATCAAACAGAAGGAATTCCGCTGTGGCTGAACGGAAAACCAAGTACGCCGGAAGAAATCGTGCATGCCTGCATGATTGAAGAAGAAGGTACTTATATGCGGGATTATGTGCAGAATGAAAGGGGGAAAGTGGAACGGCTTGAATTTGATTTGATAAAATTAAAAAAAGAAGAAACATAAAAATAAAATGCTATAGGTCCCCGCTTAGGCATAAAAGAAAGGCTGCTGCTTTCATGAATAAAAATTCGGAAAGTAGCAGTCTTTTTGATTTTCTCTGAATCTTAAAAAAACATAAATTGTCGAAGAAAGATAATGACGGAAGCGAAAAGTATGTTATAATGAAAAAGAATTTGAAGATAAGGAGCGCAAAATGAGTGGAAAAAAAAGAAAAGAAATGGTTCCTGTCATTGTTGTGATTTTATTGATTGTACTGGTTGGATGTGTGGGTGCTTTAACCGCAGTTATCAAAAGAATGACTCCGTCGGATGAGAGGATGGACGTTCGCACTTATTATGGGCTGACTTCGGATGACGATGTCGCTCTGGTTTTGCAAAACACAGTCAGTGATAGAAAAGCGAAAATGATAGACGGACATATTTATCTGGATTATGATACAGTATCCGATGTTTTAGGTGGACGTTTCTACTGGGATGAAGCAAATCAAAAGATGCTTTATTCAACACCGTCAGAAGTGATTTCAATTTCACCGGACAGTAATACTTATACTGCCGGAGGAAAAGAAAAGACAGAAGAATATCCGATTATCTGTGAAAAAGAGGATACCGTATATCTGGCATTGGAATTTATCGAACAATACATGCAGATTATGGTGACAAAGAGTGAGAATCCGGATAAAGTGATTATTTCTTATAAATTTGGAACACAAAAAACGGTAACAGTAACAGAGGATACGGTAGTTCGTTATCGCGGTGGAATTAAGAGTGAAATTCTAACCGATGTTAAGAAAAAGGATAAACTGGTTCTGCTGGAGACACTGGATGAATGGTCAAGAGTTGCAACGGAAGATGGATTTGACGGTTATATCAAAAATGACAGTATTTCAGAGGCAAAGGAAGAGAAAACCGAGTATCAGGGCGAATTTAATGAAACTTATACAAGCCTGACCAGAGATTATAAAATTAATTTGGCATGGCATCAGGTAACTTCCGAAGAGGCAAATAAGGCATTATCAGAAGTACTTTCCGGAACAAAGGGAATTAATGTGCTTTCCCCTACCTGGTTTTCTGTGACCGGAACAGATGGTGCAATTTCTTCGCTTGCAAGTGCGGATTATGTAAAGACTGCGCATGAGGCCGGAAAGGAAGTCTGGGGGCTGGTCGATAATTTTAATTCGAGTGTCAGTACCCTTGCAACGCTTTCAAATACCGCTTCAAGAAATCATCTGGTAGAGATGCTTCTTTCAGAAGCAAAACGGGTTGGACTGGATGGAATTAATGTGGATTTTGAGTCTATGACGGAAGAGGAAGCCCCTCATTTTATTCAGTTTATCCGTGAGCTTTCTATCGGATGCAGGAAAAATCAGCTTGTGTTATCTGTGGATGATCCGGTGCCGGAATTTACAACTTACTATAATCGTAAAGAGCAGGGGATTGTAGCGGATTATGTGATTATTATGGGATATGATGAACATACGGAAGGCTCAGAAAAAGCCGGTTCGGTGGCATCTCTTCCGTTTGTGGAAAAAGGGATTACGCAGACTTTAAAAGAAGTTCCTGCAAATAAAGTAATTAATGGAATGCCATTTTACACCAGAATGTGGTATACTGATACTACTGGCAGTGTGACGAGTGAAATTCTTGGAATGAGTCAGGCTGGACAGTCAGTAGAAAATATGGGAATGACCTCTGCCTGGGATGAAAAAACTTCACAGAACTATGCAGAACTGGAAACAGGAAGCGGAAAATACCAGATGTGGCTGGAAGATGAACAGTCTCTGGAAGAAAAGCTGAAGTTATTTCAAAAATATGAGCTGGCAGGAGTGGCGGAATGGAAACTGGGACTGGAGCGTAACAGCGTATGGGATTTGATTGAGCAGTACCTTAAGTAGAAAATCCGTAAAATGTAATGAAAATTATTTTGCAAAAATAGAAAGGAAGACAGTGATATGGCAGAAGAAATGTTTAAAACAACATTAATGGGTGGATTTGATAAGGATGACGTACAGGAAAAAGTACAGAAGATGAAAGATGAAACAGCTCAGCAGCAGCTTGCCTTCAAAAAAGAGATTGAAGAAAAAGAACAAAGAATTGCTGAACTGCAGAAAAGACTGGAATTAAAAGAAGCTAATCAGGAACGTCTGGAAAGAGAGATTCAGGAAAAATACCAGAAATATGTAGATAATTATGAAACCATCGGAAGAGTTGCGTTGGAAGCACAGTTAAGAGCGGACAAAATGATTGAAGAAACACAGGAAAAATGCGACAAGATGGTTGCCGATGCAGAAGCGGAAGCAAAGCAGAAAATTGCCGATGCAGAGTTAGAAATTGATGGCAAACTCTTAGATGGAAAGAAAAAGTACCTGGCATTACAGGAAGAGATGAGCCAGATTGTAGATTTGATCAACAGTGCACAGAAGCATTTCGCAGATTCCTATAGCGAAGTACATAAAATCATTGATGCAATGCCGACTTCTTTTGCTGAAATGGAAGGTGTGGAAAGTGAACTTCTGCCGGAAACAGAGAAAGAAGGGGCAGAAGTAGAGGCAGAAGTAGAAACAGAAACTGAGCTTGAAACAGAAGCGGAAGCAGAGACTGAAGATGCAGAAACAGAAGAAACACAGGAAATCGAACCGTTAGATGAAGAAGACGAAGACTTGGATGCACTCGATGATTTAGATGAAAGTTTAGATGACTTGGAGCTGACTCCGCTTGAAGAAGAGGAAGAAGAAGAAAATAGCGAGGCATTGGATGAAGATGAAAAGATTGCGCTTCAGATTTCAAAACTCTTAAATCAGGAAGACCAGTACATGATGGAAAATGAAGAAGAATAATTTTTTAGAAGTTCTGAATCATTTCGATTGAGAAAATAAAAATCCTTTAAAGCATATACTTAACAGAGTATACTTTAAAGGATTTTTTATTTATGAAAAAGCATATCGCACAGACTGTTATGGCATTGCTTCTTCTGGTTTCTGTCTTTTTTCTTTCAAAAGAAGGGGCACAGCTGGCAAATGGAACACCTAAAGAAAGCAAGGGGGTAATTGTTGTAGACAGCGGGCATGGCGGAATAGACCCGGGAGTGATTGGACAAAATGAATTAAAAGAAAAAGAGATTAATCTTGCAATTGCGAAAAAGCTGGAACGTTTGTTAAAGGCAGCTGGATATGACGTGATTATGACAAGGAAAAAAGACGAAGGACTGTATGAAGAAAACAGTCCAAACAAAAAAGTGCAGGATATGCAGAAAAGATGTGAGATAATTAAAGAAAATCACCCTCTTTTAACAGTCAGCATTCATCAGAACAGTTATCCGGATGAACAGGTCTGTGGACCGCAGGTGTTTTATTATGAAAGTTCAGCAGAGGGGAAGAAGCTTGCAATATGTATTCAAGAAGCATTGAATGAAAAATTAAAGATTGAGCATCCAAGGGTAGAGAAGTCCAATCGTACTTATTATCTTTTAAAAAGAAGCGAGGGGATCTTAAATATTGTGGAATGTGGTTTCTTAAGCAATAAAAAAGAAGCGGGGCTGTTAGTGCAGGATAAGTATCAAGAAAGAGTGGCGAAGGCAGTTGAAAAAGGAATTTTAAAATATCTGGAAGATTAACCGCTTTTATGATATGATAAAGATGTATGTGAAGATAGAAAGAGAGTGTAATTGTGATTACAAAAATAGTAAAAGTAGATAAAGAACATCCGGATGAAGCGGCAATAAAAGAAGCTGGAGAAATCTTGAAAAACGGTGGACTTGTGGCATTTCCGACAGAGACAGTATATGGTTTGGGTGGAGATGGATTAAATGCTCGTTCTTCAGAAAAAATATATCAGGCAAAAGGCCGTCCATCGGATAATCCGCTGATTATTCATATTGCCCAATTGGAAGACTTGGATAAGATTGCAGAGGATGTTCCGGACGGCGCAAAAAAACTGGCAGAGAAATATTGGCCCGGACCTCTTACGATGATTTTTAAGAAAAAAGACATTGTTCCGATTGAGACAACAGGAGGTCTTGAAAGTGTGGCAGTGCGTATGCCGTCTCATAAGGTGGCAAGAGCGCTAATATGCTATGGCGGAAAATATGTGGCAGCTCCGAGTGCAAATACTTCAGGACGTCCAAGTCCAACACTTGCAGAGCATGTAATAGAGGACTTGAATGGCAAAGTAGATATGATTTTAGATGGCGGTGAAGTTGGAATTGGTCTGGAATCAACGATTGTAGATTTTACAGAGAAAATTCCGGTTATTTTAAGACCAGGCTATATCAATCAGAAGATGATTGCAGAGGTAATCGGAGAAGTGCGAATGGATAAAGGGCTTTTGATTACCGATGCCTCTGTGAGACCGAAAGCACCGGGAATGAAGTATCGTCATTATGCCCCGAGAGCGGAGTTGACCATTATTGAAGGAGAAACAGAAGCAGTTGTAGCGGCAATTAATGAGAAATGCCGTAAAGCAGAAGCCGAAGGTCTTCGCGTTGGTGTTATCGGAACAGATGAGACAAAAATGCTTTATCATGCATCTGTTGTAAAAAGTATCGGAAGCAGACAGGATGAAGAAAGCATCGGTCTGCATTTATTTAGAATTTTAAGAGAGTTTGATAGTGAAAATGTTAATTTGATTTTTTCGGAATCGTTTGATACACCGAATATGGGTCAGGCAATCATGAACCGTCTGTTAAAGGCAGCGGGACATCATGTAATAAAAGTATAAAAAACAGGAGGAAAACTTATGATAGCATTAGGGTGTGACCATGGGGGATTTGAATTAAAACAGGAGATTATTGCTTACTTAAAAGCACGTAAAATCGAGTATAAAGATTTTGGATGTTACGATAATAAATCTGTGGATTATCCGGTTTATGCAAAATTAGTAGGAAAAGCAATTCAGTCTGGAGAGTGTGAAAAAGGAATCTTAATCTGTGGAACGGGAATTGGTATTTCGATTGCAGCAAACAAGATGAAAGGAATCCGCGCGGCAGTTTGTACAGACTGCTTCTGTGCTGAGGCAACAAGACTTCATAATGATTCTAACGTACTTGCACTTGGAGGCAGAGTCGTAGGACCTGGTCTTGCAATCAAAATCGTAGATACTTTTTTAAATACAGAATTTTCAGGCGAAGAAAGACATCAGAGAAGAATCAACCAGATTGAAGATTAAAAATTAAAAAATTGAATTCAGGAAAATTAAGACAGCAGGCTTAAAAATTTTGCAAAGAAAACAGGAGATAAGAAAATGGCGAAAATTAAAATTATGGAACATCCGTTAATTCAGCACAAAATTGGTATCATCAGAAGAAAAGAGACAAGTTCAAAAGAGTTTCGTGAACTGGTTAGTGAAATTGCAATGTTTATGGCTTATGAGGCAACCAGAGACTTAAAATTAACGGACATTGAAATTGAAACACCTCTTCAGAAAACAGTAGTAAAAGAGCTGGCAGGAAAAAAACTTGCGGTTGTTCCGATTTTAAGAGCCGGTCTTGGAATGGTAGAAGGTATGCTTGCTATGGTTCCGGCTGCAAAAGTAGGACACATTGGTCTGTACCGTGACCCGGAGACTTTAAAACCGGTGGAATATTACTGTAAACTTCCGGCAGACTGTGAAGAAAGAGAAGTATTTGTAACAGACCCGATGCTTGCAACCGGTGGTTCTGCGATTGCTGCAATTACAATGTTAAAAGAAAAAGGAGTAAACAACATCCGTTTCCTTTGTCTGCTTGCTGCACCGGAAGGATTAAAAGCACTAAGCGAAGCACATCCGGATGTTGATATCTATGTAGGTGCATTAGATAAATGTCTCAATGAACATGGTTATATTGTACCGGGACTTGGTGACGCAGGAGACCGCATTTTCGGTACGAAATAAAAAAACATACTTTCGAAGTTTCAGACACGAAAATAGTTACAGTGAAGATTCTGAGAATAAATAAAGGCAGAGGAAAGTAATGACGGGGAAGAGAAAAGATTATATATCCTGGGATGAGTATTTTATGGGAGTTGCAAAGCTTTCCGGAATGCGCTCCAAAGACCCGAATTCTCAGGTGGGAGCATGTATTGTAAGTTCAGATAATAAAATATTATCTATGGGATATAATGGATTTCCAAGTGGATGTTCTGATGATGAATTTCCATGGGAAAGAGAAGGCGAGCCTTACAATACCAAATATCTGTATGTAACGCACAGTGAACTCAATGCGATTTTAAATTACAGAGGCGGTTCTTTGGAGGGCGCAAAATTGTATGTTTCCCTGTTTCCCTGTAATGAATGTGCAAAGGCAATCATTCAGGCGGGAATCAAGACAATTGTTTATGACAGCGATAAATACAGTGATACACCGGCAGTAAAAGCATCGAAACGAATGTTAGATGCAGCCGGAGTCCGTTATTATCAATATACACATACAGGCAGAAAAATCAGCTTTGATGTTTAAAAGAAAATCAGCAAAAATTTTTAACCTTCTATAGTTGGTGAGAAAAACTGTATTTTCTATGAAAGAGAGAGTTTTGAGATAACGGCTAAAAGGAGAAACAGAAAAAATGAAAATAAATGTTCCGAAAGAAGTTCAAGAAATCATTTCCGTCTTGCAGGAACATGGGCATGATGCTTATGCGGTAGGGGGCTGTGTCAGGGACAGTCTCCTTGGCAGAGCACCGGCAGACTGGGATATTACAACATCAGCAAAACCGATGGAAGTAAAGAGTCTTTTTCGTCGTACCGTTGATACTGGAATCCAGCATGGAACGGTAACCGTTATGTTTGGCAAAGAAGGATTTGAAGTAACAACTTATCGTATTGATGGAGAGTATGAGGATGGACGTCATCCAAAAGAAGTAACTTTTACCGGAGAGGTAAGAGAAGATTTACGTCGAAGAGACTTTACCATTAATGCGATGGCGTACAATGACAAAGAAGGACTGCTTGATTTATTTGGAGGGATTGATGACCTGAATAAGAAAGTTATTCGGTGTGTGGGAAATCCGGAAGAACGTTTTACAGAGGATGCCCTTCGGATTATGCGTGCCGTGCGTTTTGCCGGTCAGCTTGGTTTTTCAATTGAAGAAAAAACAAAACAGGCAGCATCGAAACTTGCAAGTAATCTTGAGAAAATCAGTGCAGAACGAGTCGAGACAGAAATCCGAAAACTTTTGTTATCAAATCATCCGGAACTTTTAAGAACAGCTTATGAACTTGGAATCACAGAAGTAGTACTTCCGGAATTTGATGCCATAATGCAGACCGAACAAAATACACCACATCATTTTACCAATGTGGGAGAACACACATTAAAGGCTTTGGAACTCATTCCGGCAAATAAGGTTTTGCGTTATACCATGCTGCTTCATGATATGGGGAAACCGAAAATGAAAACTACCGATGAAAATGGAAGAGATCATTTTAAAGGGCATGGGGAAGAAAGCGAGAGAATCGCAAATGAAGTGCTGCATCGGCTAAAAATGGATAATGACACGATAAAGAAAGTGACCAAACTGGTAAAATGGCATGATGTGAGAACCCAGCCGACACCAAAAGCAGTAAGAAAAGCCATGAATAAACTGGGAGAAGAATTGTATCCTCTGCTTCTACAGGTACAGTATGCCGATACAATGGCGCAGAGTACCTATCAAAGAGAGGAAAAACTGGAACGGATTTATAAAGTAAAAGTAATTTATGAACAGATTATTGAAGAGAAACAGTGTTTTTCTATTCGTAATCTTGCAGTGAATGGAAAAGATTTGATTGCAATTGGAGTAACGCAGGGAAAACAGATAGGAGAAATCTTAAATATACTTTTAGAAGATGTTTTAGAAGAACCGTCTCATAATACAAAAGAATATTTACTTGAACTGGCGAAAAATAAAATCGGACAGGAAGCATGATACCCATGTTTTCTGTCTGTTTTTTTGGTTTCCGTTTCTTTCGTATTCTTTCTTATACTAGTCCTCAAAAAAACTGCATACAATAAAAAGACAGATTAATGTATGAGTGAGTTCTTTTGGTTTTCAGAAAGAGTCCTATCGTATGTATGGAAAATAAGGGGGAGGAAAAAAGGAGTGCATGACAGGGGGATTAGCATTTTAGAAAAGTATGATTTAGAAGCATCGGCTGCAAGCAGAGGTCGTGGTGCTTTAATTTGCCAGACCGGGCAGGGGCTTGTTTTAATCAGAGAGTATTACGGTTCAACAAGAAAATTAGAATATCAGGCGAAACTACTTGAAAAAATTTCAGGTCAAAAAGAAATTCATGTAGATACACTAAAACGAAATAAAGAAGAAAACTATATTACAGTTGATAAAGAAAATATTCCATATCTGGTAAAGAACTGGTACGATGGAAAAGAATGTGATACACAGTCTCGCAAGGATATCATGCGCAGTGTAAAAGCACTTGCCAGCTTACATAAAACAATGCAGATGCCGGTCTGGGAGCATTATGTGAGGGAATCTCTTTTGAGTGAATATGAACGCCACAATCGGGAATTGAGAAAAATTAAAAAGTTTATATTTCAAAAACATCAGAAAAATGAATTTGAACGCTGTTATCTGGAACATGCAGACCGTTATCTTTGCTGTGCAGAAGAGGCTTTTAAGCGTATCAGTCAATCTTCTTATGACAGACTGCGTACCGTAAGTCTGGAAAGAGGCTGTGTCTGCCATGGAGCGTTTCATCAGCATAACATTTTGATGTGGGATTCAGAAACTGCGGTTGTCAACTTT
>ERZ827108.2514-NODE-2514-length-18705-cov-3.747078_pt1 | contig 18705 bp, 14 predicted proteins | sample MGYA00519921_ERZ827108 | MGnify/ENA primary metagenome ERZ827108 (study PRJEB31778, sample SAMEA3449258) | human gut metagenome | biome: human gut; feature: human-associated habitat; material: faeces | place: United Kingdom | collected 2010/2012 ... | reverse complement strand
GCTGTAGTGATGGTGGACTATACTATGCGGGAGGCAGGGCAGGAGCCGGTAGCGAAGACGAACATACCGGTCAGTCTGAAAAAGGAAAACGGTGCACAGACGATTGAGATGACCTTGACCACCGGCACTGTGCTGCGCTTTTCCCTGCGCGCGCAGGGGACGGGCGTGTATGCGGGCGAATTCTCGCTCAGCTCCGGCGAAAGCGTCGCGCTGGCGGGTACCTATCTGTTCACCGCCGTGCTGGGCGAAGAACAGTATAACAAAGCCAACGCCGGCAAGGAGCGCACACAGCAGCACACCTTCTCCCTGCTGGTGCAGCCCGCGCAGGGGCAAGCTTTCCCCACGCAGCTGCTTCAGGCGGACATAACCCTGGCCGCCGGAGCCAGCACCGAAAACGCTGTGTGGGTGGATGTGAATCTATCCTACACCCAGCCTGGCACGGACACGGCACTGACCTTGAATTACCACAGCCGCACGGGCGCGCCGCTGTCGCAGGCGGAGGTAAGCACTGCCGCTGCTGTGGCGCTGGACGGGCTGTCCCAGCAAGAATTGACCGATTACATTGCCGCCCACAGCGAAGCGCTGATCGGCAGCCTGACCGCGATCCTGGGACAGATCCAGCCCGCAACGCCCATCCCGGCTACCGAGGTTCCCACGCAAGCGCCTACCGATGTCCCCACGCAGGCTCCCACCCAAGCGCCTACTGCGCAGCCCAGCGAAACGCCGGCAGAAATTCCCACTGAAATTCCCGCCGCGCAGTAATCAACATGGCGTTTTCTGCGTTGACATGGCAGATTCGCCCATGGTATAATATACTTGGTCATACAATCGTAATGTTTATGAAACATTAAAAGGAGGAACTACTTTCAATGAAAAAGCTTGTTGCCCTGCTGATGGCGCTGGTTCTGGCGCTGTCCTGCACCGCGGCCTTCGCCGAGGAAGCCGCTGCGCCTACCGGTACAATGACCGTCCTGTCCGTCGCCCTGGATGAAAACTATGTAAAAGCCATGGCCGGCGCGATGGATCCCGACGGCTCCCTGGGCTATGCGCAGGCTGCCGACGCGATCCTGCAAGTGCTGGATAACCTGGGCATCTATGTAGTTGAAGAGGGCGAGCTGGCCCATGTCAGCGTGGAGCTGAACGAGACCGTAATCGCCAACCTGACCGCCGCTGCCGACGATACCGGCGTATCCGTCGTGTCCAGCCTGTTCCCGCACTATGCCATCCGTGCCGAGGGCGCCAGCTTCTCCGATCTGACCAACCCCACCTACACCATCAACGGCCAGACCGTCTCCGCTGAGGAAATCACCGCTGCGGTGCAGCAGTTCACCGCCACCGCGACGCCTTATTGGGAAGATGTACAGACTGTTACGACGCAGATCACTCCCGTTGTCAACGAAGACGGCAGCCAGACTGAGGCGCTGACCACGAAGCACCTCGCCGCCATTCTGACCGCGTGGAGCACCCGCCTGTCCGCCGATACCACCATGCAGACCTATCTGCAGATGTTCCTGGAAGCCTACAATCAGCAGCACCCTGCCGAAGAGCAGCTGACCCTGCCCGCGCTAATGCAGTCCCTGCAAAGCGCCATTGAAGAGTTGAACAACGAAGAAGAAGTCCAGGTGGCTGATGCAACCGTATCCGTCAATGAAGCCACCGGCGAGCAGCTGTTCATCGTTAGCGTGATGGAGAGCCTGTATCTGCAGATGGACGTCTATGTCAACGAGAACAATCATCAGTGCGTAGACTTCCTGGTGATGACCGATTCCAGCGAATCCGGCGAAGCCGAGTCCTGGGAAGACATTTATAACGCCATTACCAGCGGCGAAAACACCGAGGATCTGCTGCTGGGCGTAACCATTGAAATCACCGATTCCGAAACCGTGGATGCGCAGCTGTACGCCTATGTGGACGGCGAAAAATGGCAGCTTGCCTTCGGCGTAACCGGCCCGACCGAAAACTACAAGAATTATGCCTACCTGACTGTGGATCCCGGCATGGGCCTGGAAAACGGCCTATTTACCCTGGATATGGCCAGCATCGATCTGGACAGCTCGCTTGAATCCATGGGTATCACTATGCCCTCCCTGGATGGCCTGACCGTGCTGGACGCCTCCACCATGGGCGAAGACGAAGCGAATCTGCTCCTGGCCGATCTGCAGAACTACGGCCTGGCCACGCTGATCACCAACGCGCAGACCGCCATGCCCGAACAGGTGGCCCTGCTGCTGACCCTGCTGACCAGCGCGCAGGAGTAAACGCCGGTCTGTTCGCATCATCCATCCTAAGCAACAGCAAACGCCCTGCGGGTAAGCCCGCAGGGCGTTTGTTCGTATGAAGGGATAAGCCGCGTTTGCTGTGAACCGTCCTCTCGCAGGGGCTTTCCGCTTCTGCTTCCAGCGCCCAATCATCCCCGCGGCAGTGCCGCCTTCCAGCTTTATTAACTTGACTTTCACGGCGCAGCGCAGCCTTCTTTGATTCTTTCCTTGTACGCCCCGCGCTACTGCCTTACGGCAAGCGCGGGTTTCGGGCGGCAATTTACAAAATTGCGCGCCCTCAGCCGCCTGCGGCGGCGCTATGGCTCCAAGAAAGAATCGTACCCTCGTATCCCCGTCCCCCGCCGGTTCCCTTTGCCGCGCGCTCACTTAATCCCCACCGTGCGCAGGAATTGCCCAGTATAGCTGCTTGCGCAGGCGGCCACCTGCTCGGGCGTGCCGCAGGCAACCACCTCGCCGCCCTTGTCGCCGCCCTCAGGACCCAGATCAATCAGATAATCCGCTACCTTGAGCACATCCAGATTATGCTCAATCACCAGCACGCTGTTGCCCGCGTCGGTCAGCTGCTGCAGCACGCGCACCAGACGCGAAACATCATCCACATGCAGGCCGGTAGTCGGCTCGTCCAGCAGGATCATCGTGCGACCCGTAGCACGGCGGCTCAGCTCGGTAGCCAGCTTGATGCGCTGAGCTTCGCCGCCGGACAGCTGCGTGCTGGGCTGCCCCAGCTTGATGTAGTTCAGCCCCACATCGTACAGGGTCTGCAGCTTGCGGCGGATGGGCTCGTAGGTGTCGAAAAATTCCAGCGCCTCCTCCACGGTCATCTCCAGCACCTCGTGGATGTTTTTGCCCTTGTAGCGCACGTCCAGCGTTTCCCGGTTGTACCGCGCGCCCTTGCAAACGTCGCAGGGCACGTAGACGTCCGGCAGAAAGTGCATCTCGATCTTCAAAAGGCCGTCGCCGGAGCAGGCCTCGCAGCGCCCGCCCTTTACATTGAAGGAAAAGCGGTTCTCCTTGTAGCCCCGCGCCTTGGCTTCGGGGGTCATGGCAAAGATTTTGCGAATGAGATCAAACACGCCGGTGTAGGTGGCCGGGTTGGAACGGGGCGTACGGCCGATGGGACTCTGGTCGATGCAGATGATCTTGTCCAGCTGCTCCACGCCTTCCATGGCTTCGAATTTGCCCGGATAGGTCTTGGCCCGGTTCAGCACCTTGGCCAGATGCTTGTAAAGAATTTCGTTGACCAGACTGGACTTGCCCGAGCCGCTGACGCCGGTGACGCAGCAGAACACGCCCACCGGGAAGGAAACGTCGATTTTTTTCAGATTGTTCTCCTGCGCTCCCCGCACGGTGAGCCATCCCTTCGGCTCCCGGCGCTTTTCCGGCAGCGGAATGAAGCGTCTGCCGCTCAGATATTGCCCTGTCAGGGACTTGGGGTCCTTCAGAATATCCTGCACCGTGCCCTGCGCCACGATCTCGCCGCCGTGAACGCCCGCGCCGGGGCCCACGTCCACGATCCAGTCGGCGGCGTACATGGTATCCTCGTCGTGCTCCACCACGATCAGGGTGTTGCCCAGATCCCGCATACGCTTGAGGGTGCTGAGCAGCTTGTCGTTATCCCGCTGGTGCAGGCCGATGGAAGGCTCGTCCAGAATGTACAGTACGCCCATCAGGCTGGAGCCGATCTGGGTCGCCAGCCGAATGCGCTGAGCCTCGCCGCCGGACAGGGTGGCCGCCGCCCGGGACAGGGTCAGATAGCTCAGACCCACGCTGTCCAGAAAGCCCAGCCGCGCGTCAATCTCTTTCAAAATCTGCGCGGCGATCATGCGCTCCTTTTCCGTCAGCTCCAGCGCGCGGAAAAACGCTCGCGCCTTGGTCACACTCAATTCGCACACCTTGGAGATATTCAGCCCGCCCACCGTGACGGCCAGCACTTCCGGCCGCAGGCGCTGGCCGTGGCAGGCCCGGCACTCGTCCTCCACCATGTACTCTTCGTAGCCCGCCTTCATGGCGTCGCTGGTGGTCTCCCGGTAGCGGCGCTCCAGCGTGGGAATCACGCCCTCGAAGGTGGTGTTGTACTTGCCCGCGCCGTTGGCGCCCTCGTATTCGATGGTGATCTTGTCCGGCGAGCCGTACAGGATCACGTCCATCACGTCCTTGGGCAGATCCTTGACCGGCGTATCCAGGCTGAAATGATATTTCTTGGCCAGCGCGGCGAAGTAGGTATGCGCCATGCTGCCCTGATCCTGCACATTCCATGCCATGGCCTGCAGCGCGCCCTGATGGAAGCTCAGGCTTTGGTCGGGAATGATGCTTTCCAGCGTGATATGCATCACCGTGCCCAGACCGCTGCACTGGGGGCACGCGCCGAAGGGGCTGTTGAAGCTGAACATGCGGGGCGCCAGTTCTTCGATGGATACGCCGCAGTCCGGGCAGGCGTAGTTCTGGGAAAACAGCATCGTGCCCTGATCGAACAGATCCACCAGCACCAGCCCCTCCGCCTCTCTGGCGGCGGTTTCCAGACTGTCCGCCAGCCGGGTGCGGAACTCGTCGGAGTTGCGGACGATCAGCCGGTCAATGACGATCTCAATGCTATGCTTCTTCTTTTTATCCAGCGCGGGCAGGTCGTCCAGCTCGTACAGCTCGCCGTCGATCTTCACGCGGACGTAGCCGTGCTTCTGGGCCGCCTCCAGCATTTTGGCATGCTCGCCCTTGCGCTCCCGCACCACGGGGGCCAACACCTGCATTTTCTGGCCCTCGGGCAGGGTCATCACCTGATCCACCATCTGGTCGATGGTCTGCTGCTTGATCTCCCGGCCGCACTTGGGGCAATGGGGAATACCGATGCGGGCATACAGAAGGCGCAGGTAGTCGTAAATTTCCGTCACCGTGCCCACGGTGGAGCGAGGGTTGCGGGCCGTGGTTTTCTGGTCGATGGAGATAGCCGGGGACAAGCCGTCAATGGAGTCGATATCCGGCTTTTCCATCTGGCCCAGAAACATCCGGGCGTAGGAGCTCAGGCTTTCCACATAGCGCCGCTGGCCCTCGGCGTAAATGGTATCAAAGGCAAGGCTGGTCTTGCCCGAGCCGCTCAGGCCGGTGAACACCACCAGCTTGTTGCGGGGGATCTCCAGCGTCACATTTTTCAGGTTATGCTCTCGGGCTCCCCGCACAATCAGTTTATCCTGCAAAATAGCCACCTCGTCTGTTCCTTCGGAATCCTGTTTCAAACGCGAAAGAATGTTCGCATCAGGTATTCTACCATAGGGTTTTTGATCCCGCAAGAAGTTTCCGGTTTTCAAGGGATGGTTTTTTCTGCTATAATGAACGCCCGGGCTTCCCTTTTCTCCGGGAGCCCCGATTCCCCTGCACAGAAAGGAAGCAGCGCCATGCGAGACCGTTCCGTAGACCTCCAGCGAGGCATTCTGGTCGTCCTGATGCTCTACGCCCACCTTCTTCAGTTTTTCGGCGACCTCCAGCGGTTTCCGTCGATTCATTTCTGGGTGATGGGAATCAGCCTGCTGGCCTTTCCCGCCTTCGTCTTCTGCTTCGGCAGGGCGGCGGCGCTGGCCTATCTGAAAAAGCCCTTCCGGCAGGCGCTGCCCCGCATGGGGCGCACCTTCGGACGCTGTCTGGCTGCGTTTTATGTATCCGGCGCGGCCTTCCGGGTTCTGCGGGAGCATCGGCCGCTGGAGGCCGAAACGCTCCGGGGCATTCTCCTGCTCAGCGATATTCCCGGCTGGTCGGAATTTCTGATCGCCTTCGCCCTGCTGATGCTGGCAGCCATCGTGCTGTTTCCCCTGCTGCGGCAGCTCGCCCGGCGGCGCTGGCTCTGGCTGCCGCTGAGTCTGCCTTGTGCGCTGTGCTGCTTTCTTCCCTATGACCGCGTCACGCTTCCCCAGCTGGCCCTGCTGATAGGCGGCAAAAATCTGGTGACCTACCCGATCGTGCAATACTTTCCTTTCTTTCTGGCGGGCGTGGCCTATACGAACGCGAGTTTTCGGGAACGGCTCGGCATGGGCGGCGCAGCGCTGGCTTTCAGCGCCGCAGGCCTTGTCTGGTATGTTCGCCACGGTCTGCCAGAACGTTTTCCGCCCCACTGGGCGTGGCTTCTCCTGCCCTGTTTCGCCATCGCCCTGCTGACGGCGCTTTGTCACGTTCTGTGCCGTCTGCCCGGCGAAAAATACTGGCTGCCCGTGGAATGGCTGCGGCGGGCGCTGTGCCGTCTGGGCGGCGCGTCCCTGTATTATCTGGTGGGCAGCAATCTGGTGCTATTCAAGCTGGCAGGAAGTGAGATTGCTCCCGTTTCCGGGCGTTTCTGGCCGTGGAATCAGTCGGTCCAGTCCCCTGTCGGGGCGGTCAGCTGGCTGATCGTTCTGCTGGCGCTGCTCTGGTTCATCGCCCGTCTGGCCGGGCGCAGCTTTGCCGCCGAAGTGCGCAAACGATAAGCCGTATTTCTATTTGACAACCTTTTTCCATCATGCTATCCTTTCAGCGCGGCAGTGTTTTGCCGCGCTGCTATTTTTAGGAAGAAGGGCGAATGCGCATGATCGGCGTTCTGGATTACGGCATCGGAAACATCGGTTCCATCCTGAACATGCTCAAAAAGGTGGGAGTGAAAGCCCAACCTGTCACCACGGGTGAAGCGTTATCCACCTGCGACCGGCTGATTCTACCGGGGGTCGGGGCGTTCGATCAGGGCATGGCGCTTCTGAACCAGAGTGGGATGCGGGGCGCGTTGGACGAAGCCGTGGCCTCCGGCAAGCCGGTGCTGGGCATTTGTCTGGGTATGCAGATGCTGGGGCTTCACAGCGAGGAAGGCGTATCGGACGGGCTTGGCTACATCCCCTTTTCCATGCGGCGTTTTCGTCTGGACGATCACCCGGAGCTGAAAGTGCCCCACATGGGCTGGGATCGGGTCGAGATTGTCCAGCGAGATGCGGCGTTGGTTCAGGGGTTAGAGCAGCCCGCCCGTTTTTATTTTGTCCACAGTTACTATGCGGTCTGCGAGGACGAGCGCGACGTTCTGATGGAATGCGACTACGGCGTTCATTTTGCCGCAGCCGTCCACCGTGGCAACGTCTGGGGCGTTCAATTCCACCCGGAGAAAAGCCACCGTTTCGGTCTCCAACTCCTAACCTCCTTCAGCAGGGGGTGACCCCCTGCACCCCGGACTGCGCCCTTAGGGCGCGGGGCGTTCGAGGGAAAGATGGTTGGCCGGTTTTTACCGCCGGCAGGGCTGAAGCCCTGCACCCCGGACTGCGCGCAGGGTACTAGAGCGACTTGCCTGTTGGCTGAGGTTTTACCGCCTGCGGCTCGCCGGTCTGGAAGGGCTAAAGTTCCGCGCTTTGGGCTGCGTACAACGGGTACGGGGGGCGTCAGGGCTGAAGCCCTGCACCCCAGACTGCGTGCGATGCGCGCAGGGTACTAGAGCGACTTGCCTGCTGGCCGAGGTTTTACCGCCGCTCGGCGACGGGCCTCGCGGCTTGCCGGTCTGGAAGGGCTAAAGTTCCGCGCTTTGGGCTGCGTACAACGGGTACGGGATAGTGTGGCAGAATATTTCTTCCCCTTCCCCCCGCGGTCAATTTCCATTTCACTTTGTTTAGAAGGAGGGCCATGTCATGCTGCATCGTCCCCGACTGATCCCCTGTATGCTGCTGAATCACGGCGATCTGGTCAAGACTGTCCGTTTCAAGGAGCCCAACTATCTGGGGGATCCCATCAACGCCATGAAAATTTTCAACGAGAAATGTGTGGACGAGCTATGCGTTCAGGACATTTCCGCGTCGAAGGAAGGCCGGGGGCCGGACTTCGACCTGCTGCGGGACATGGCGGAGGAGGCGTTCATGCCCCTGTCCTACGGCGGCGGCATCACCACCGTGGAGGAAGCGGCCCGGCTTTTCCACATCGGGTTTGAAAAAGTCATCCTCAACACGGCCTTTTTTGAAGACCCGGAGCTGATCACCCGCATTTCCGAGCGTTTCGGTGCGCAAAGCGTGACCGTTTCGCTGGACGTGAAACAGGATCTTTTCAAACGCTACCGCTGTTTCACCAAGGACGGTACGGTTTCCACCGGGCAAACCCCTCAGGACGCGGCGCACCGGGCGCAGGAGCTTGGTGCGGGCGAAATTCTGCTCAACTCCATCGACCGGGACGGCATGATGCAGGGCTACGACCTGAAGCTGATTCATTCCGTAGCACAGGAATTGACCGTTCCCCTGATCGCCTGCGGCGGCGCGAAGAACGCTTCGGACATGAAAAAAGCCCTCGAAGAGGGCGGCGCCCACGCAGTGGCGGCGGGGAGCATGTTCGTTTACTGGGGCCCGCTGAAGGCGGTGCTCATCAACGCCCCTGCTGAGGAAGAACTGTACCGGCTGGGCATTTACCGGGACGATCAGGCGTAATAATCCTTGCTGCGGCCATCCGTTTCCCGCAGGTACACGGAAAGCTGATGATCCCGGTCTACCGACGCGAAAAACACATCCCGGCAATCGTCGATTCTCTGGTTTTTCAGCTGTTTTTGCAGCCACGCTTCGTCCAGTCCAACGGCCTTGAGCCGTTCGGGGAACGGAACGCCGTCCATCACCACAGCTACCGCCGGGCGATCCTGTGCCGGGGCCAGCGAAAGATCCTGCGGCGTGACCGGGCGATTCTGGCTCACCGGCAGGAAAGACAGCTTGCCGTTGACTTCCATCAGGATCATTTCCAGCTCGCTTAAGTCAAAATAGCCCGCCGAGCGGCATTCCGCCAGCAGTTCGTTCAGGTCGAGCTTGGCTCGCTTCAGATTCTGCCGATACAGCTGCCCGTGATCCAGCAGCACCAACGGCGAACCGATCAGCACCCGTCTGGCTTTGAGGGATTTATCATTCAGCACGTTAAAGCCTACGGCCACCAGTGCGTAGATCGTCATGGCGATCAGCCCCAGCCATGCGTCTTCTTCCGGGTGGCTGGCCATTTCCGCCGCGATCGACCCGATGGAAATGCCGATGATATAGTCGAACAGGGTCAGCTGGCTCATTTGCCGGTTGCCCATGAGTTTTGTCAGCACAAACAGCCACACCAGCGAACCAAGGCTGTACACCAGCACCAGTCCGAAATCTTCCCACTGCACCAAGCGCATCCCCTCCAACGGTCATTTTATCCGGGGAGGGATATTTTTATTCAGCGCAACACCATGCAAAAAAGCTCTAATTGAAAAAATGACCGTATAAGGAAGCGAGTATATTATTGTTCGAACCATAGATAATACAAATACCGCTTTGACAGGATTTGTTTTTGATTCTGCTGAAAAAATTAAGAAACAAAACGTTGGCAGCTATTTTTGGATCATTTTTTCATTAAAGCCTCGACTTTGCGTTTTCAAAAAGATATAATGGACACAAAACTTATCCTACGCTTGTCTATTAGGAGGCTCATTATGAAGAAACTGTTCAATTCGATGGCCAGCCGCCTGTTTGTCTTATTTTTGGCCTTTGCTTTATTAATTCCTATCATGTCAACCGCATCCGCCGCTAACACCAAGGGGCCTTTCAACTATGTCTATGCTGCTTCTCATTCAGAGAGTGGCGACCGATATCGCACGAACCAAAATGCCGTTGCAGCCTTAAAACTAGCTTGGCAAACAGGCCATCTTTATACCGATGCCGTTTATGAAGAAGCAAAGTATCTCTTTAATGTTGGGAATGAATGGCTTAACTGGTCTGATGACGAGTTCTATGCAGCGCTTGACTCCCTCACTCAATATAATAATGCCTTGAATGATGTCGACGCAGAGCTCTTCATTCCCGTTGCCATTGAGAAGGGGATTCTATATAAAAACTCTACCGGCAAAATTTCTATCAAGAATGATAAAAAGCTGGACGACCTTCGACAGGAGTTGTTCTTCGGTCTTGGCTCCGATCAGTTTTTACAAGATTTCTTAGATAATGTTGCAGAAATTTGCGGTGTGGATTTTATCGTCGATAACGCCGGATATATAAAGCCGAGTAAAAGGAAACTGGGAATTTTCTTTCCGGCAAAAAATAAACAGTAGGAATAAGAGCAGGGAGTTTAATCCTCTCTGCTCTTATTCTAGATGGCATGAACGGCCTTCCATTGATACCCGTCGTTGAATCTACGCGCCGAAAGTCACAACCATTCTCAACACGCCCATTCCGCGCGCCCCTTAGACCCTGCGGCCCTGAACATATTCCTTCAGCAGCAGGATCGCTTCTTCATACCCGGCGAAGCCCTTGCCCTTGATCTGGGCGATGCAGGCCATGGCCGGATAGCTGATGTGCCGGAAGGTCTCCCGCTCGCTGACGTCGCTGAGATGCACCTCCACCGCAGGCAGCGCCACGGCCTTCAGCGCGTCCAGAATGGCTACGCTGGTGTGGGTGTAGGCGGCGGGGTTGATGACGATGCCGTCCGCCTTGCCCAGCGCGCTCTGGATGACGTCCACCAGCACGCCTTCGTGATTGGACTGAAAGCACTCCACTTCGATGCGTTCCCGGGCGCAGACCTCCCGGATGAACGCTTCCAGATCGGCAAAGGTCTGCCGACCATAAATATCCGGCTCCCGAATGCCCAGCAGGTTCAGGTTTGGACCGTTCAAGACAAACAGTTTCATATTTTTCCTCCATTGCGTGCAGGCTTCCTCGCTGCGGCGCAGGCAGGGGCTTTCCGCTCGCCCCTTGTAATCCTTCTGGCAATCCAGAAAAATCGCCTCCTGCACCTCCGCTCCGTGTGCTGTGCACACGGCTTTTTCTGAAAATACACTTTTGCTTTTTGCCCGTGCAAAGCACGGGCAATGAAGGGATTGTTAAGGGCAAAGCACTTAACCAGGGTGCGGGGCAGCGCCCCGCCGTCCCCCCGTCACTTTCCCAGCCGTTCCTTCACCCGGAGAGCGGCGGCCTTGACGGCGTTCTTCCGTTCGCCCCGGGCGATCAGCTCGTCGGAGCTTTCCCGTAGGGAAAGGCCGCGAATCAGGCCGTCGAAAAGACGAGCTTCCAGCGAAATGTCCTCCCGGACCGCTTCCGGCGCGGGAATATCCTCCTCCGCCCAGCGCAGGCAGAGACAGTATTCGCCTTTATCCGCCTTGGGGTTTTCCTCCAGCTGGCGAAGCACCTGCTCCACCGGGCCACGAAGGGTCTGCTCGAATTTCTTGGTCAGGTCGCAGCTGGCGCTGACATCGGTGTGAGGCAGCACGGCCTGCACCTGCTGCAGCAGCTCCACGACCCGGTGGGGAGATTCATGCACCACGGCGATCTTCGAATGGCGGGCCATGTCCGTCAGCTTGTCCCGCAGCTCGTTCTTTTGCCGGGGCAGAAAGCCGTAGAAGGTGAATTCCGAAATGTCCATGCCGCTGACGCTGAGCGCCGAGGCCATGGCCGTGGGGCCGGAAACCGCCACCGCCGGAATGCCCCGTTCCGTGGCTTCCCGCACCAGCACGCTTCCGGGATCGCTGATGCAGGGAGTGCCTGCGTCCGTGGTCACAGCCACGTCGATGTTTTCGGCCAGCATCCGCTCCGCGATCTGAACGGCCTTGCTGCGTTCGTTGTGTTCGTGGCAGCTGGTCAGCGGCGTGGAAATGTCAAAGGCGTTCAGCAGCTTCATGGTGACGCGGGTGTCCTCCGCGGCGATCAGCTGCACGCTTCGCAGGGTCTCAATGGCGCGGGGGCTCATGTCGCTCAGATTGCCGATAGGCGTGGCGACCACATACAGCGTCGGCATCCTTTACTCCCCCTCTTCCCCGTTTTTTTCGAAAATGCGCAGCTTGGCGCTGCGGGCTCGGACATTCTCCTGCACTTCATGATTGGAGGGCTTGACCCCGCCGCCTCCCAGCACTTTGCCCAGCGGAACCTTGCCGCAGGTGCAGATGGGCGCCTTGGGCGGACAGGTGCAGGGATGCTGCATGGCCCGGAAGGTATTCTTGACGATGCGGTCTTCCAGCGAATGGAAGGTAATGACCAGCAGCCGCCCGCCGGGAGCCAGCAGCTCCACAAAATCCCGCAGCGCGTTTTCCAGCGGAGCCAGCTCGTCGTTCACGGCGATACGCACCGCCTGAAACGTCCGCCGGGCCGGGTGGCCGTCGTCCTTCCGGCGCACGGCCTTAGGAATGGCCGCGTCCACCACCGCCACCAGATCGGCGGTAGTCTGGATGGGCTTCTGCGCCCGCTTTTCCGCAAAAATTTGTGCAATACGGGCCGCCCATTTTTCCTCGCCGTAGTCGGTCAGAATGCGGCGAAGCTCCTCCGGCGTGACCCGGGCCAGATATTCCGCCGCCGTCAGGCCGGTACTCTGATCCATGCGCATATCCAGCGGCGCATCCTCGTGATAGCTGAACCCCCGGTCGCCCTCGTCCAGCTGATGGCTGCTGACGCCCAGATCCAGCAAAGCCCCGGTCAGGGGCGGCGCGCCCGCGGCGGTCAGCAGGGCCTTCGCGTCGTGGAAATTGCCGTGAATGGCATGAAAGCCGGGATAGCCTTTCAGGCGTTCGCCGGCGGCGCGGATCGCGTCCTCGTCCCGGTCGATGCCGTACAGTGTGGCCGTGCCGCCGGACAGGTGCAGAATGCCCTCGCTGTGGCCGCCGCCGCCCAACGTGCCGTCGGCATATACGCCGTCGGCGCGGGGCTGCATCCACTCCATCACTTCGTCAAATAAAACCGGAATATGGTGAAATTCCATGGGTACTCCTTATCGGCTCCGGGACGACAGCCCCAGAGATTTTTTCAGAAACGCCAGAAGGCGTTTTCATTCCCGATCGTCCTCGGGGCCGGATAGTACCGGCGGCTTGGGCGAAAGGAAAGATGTTTTTCGGTCGCTGTAATAGGACAGGGAATCCAGAGGCCAGCCGGGGCGCCGTTCCACGCAGGGCGTATCCGTCAACCAAAAAAGATCGCGCGTCCGATCTTCCATCCGCTCCTGATAAACAAACACCTTTTCGGGCGTTTTCACCGCGTAGCCGCTCAGATAGCACGCCTGCGCCCATCCGCCCAGCGAATGTGCCAATCCGGCGTAGCAGGCGATCATTTCCTCATCGTCCAGCCGGTGCGCCGCGCCCTGCGGCGTGCGCACATGCAGGCCGGGCTGCCGGGCGTCCTCCATGGGAAGCCCGGCCAGATACAGCCCGGAATCGTTGCAGATCACATAATCGGCGTACCGCCCGTAGTACTCCGCCTTCCGGCGGGCGTTTTCTGCCGGGGTCGCGCCGTTTTCCTCCGGTTCGCCCGGAATGGAAATGTCCCGCAGGGTCAGAAAGCGAATGCCCTCGCCCGCCAGCCCGTTTTCAAACATGGCCGCTTTAGAGGGATTGGTGGTCCCCAGCAGCACGTCCATCAGGCACCCGCCTTCAGGTCGGCAATGCGGGCTTCCAGCGCCTGCAGCTTGGTTTCGTTCACCTTCAGCTTTTCCTTTTCCTGCTCCACCAGATGGGCGGGGGCCTTGTTCAGGAAGCCGGGGTTGTTCAGCTTGCCGCTGGCCCGGGCAATTTCGCCCTGCAGATTCTTCTGTTCCTTTTCCAGACGGGCGATTTCCTTGTCAATGTCCACCAGATCGCCCAGCGGAATGCGGATCTCGCCTGCGGCGCACACGGCGCTGACCACCTTCTGACCGGCCAGTGCCTCCTTGCCGCCCAGCTCTACATTGCTGGCGTAGGCCATGCGCTGCAGATAAGGCTCCGCCATGGCCAGCGTCTCCTCCCAGCCCTCTTCAGGGATCAGGACGATATGGGTGCGCTTGCCCGCCTGCACGTTCATCTCCGCCCGCAGGTTGCGCACGGAGCGGATGACCTCCATCAGGCCCTCCATTTGCCGGGCTTCCTTGGGGAAGTCGTATTCGGGCTTGACCTCGGGCCAACGAGCCAGGATCAGCATGCCGTCATGCTCCGGCAGGTACTGGTACACCTCCTCGGTCAGGAAGGGCATGAAGGGATGCAGCAGCTTCAGCAGGCCCTCCAGCACGTACAGCAGCACCGCGCGCACATTCTGCTTCTGCTCCTCTTCCTCGCCCATCAGCCGGCCCTTGCTCAGCTCGATGTACCAGTCGCAGAACTCGCTCCACGCGAAGTCGTATATATTCTGGGCCGCGATGCCGAAATCGCCGTCCTCCATATGGGCGGACACCTCGGCGATGGTGCGGTTCAGGCGGGACAGTATCCACTGATCGGGCAGAAGCAGCTTGGCGGGGTCGATGGTTTCCCGGGTCTGGGTATTCATCAGCACGAAACGGGAGGCGTTCCAGACCTTGTTGGCGAAGTTCCGGGCGCTTTCCACCTTCTCGTCGGAATAGCGGGTGTCGTTTCCGGGGCTGACGCCCATGGCCAGCGAGAAGCGCAGCGCGTCCGCGCCGTACTTGTCGATGATCTCCAGCGGGTCCACGCCGTTGCCCAAGCTCTTGGACATCTTGCGGCCCTGCGCGTCGCGCACCAGACCGTGAATCAGCACGGTATGGAAGGGCGGTTCGCCCATCTGCTCGATGCCGGAGAAGATCATCCGCGCTACCCAGAAGAAGATAATGTCATAGCCGGTCACCAGCATACTGGTGGGATAGAAGTATTTCAGATCCTCGGTTTCATGCGGCCAGCCCAGCGTGGAGAAGGGCCACAGAGCGGAAGAGAACCAGGTATCCAGCACGTCCTCGTCCTGATGGAGATGGGCGCAGCCGCACTTGGGGCACTTTTCGGGCGCGTCCTTGCTGACCACGGTCTCGCCGCACTCGTCGCAGTAATACGCGGGAATGCGGTGACCCCACCACAGCTGACGGCTGATGCACCAGTCGCGGATGTTCTCCATCCAGTTGAAGTAGGTCTTGGAGAACCGCTCCGGCACGAACTGCACCTGACCGGACCGCACGGTCTCGATGGCGGGCCTGGCCAGCGGCTCCATCTTCACGAACCACTGGGTGCTGGTCACAGGGTCTACCGTATGGTGGCAGCGGTAGCAGGTGCCCACGTTGTGGGTGTAGTCCTCGATCTTCACCATCAGGCCCAGCTCCTGCAGCTCCTTCACCACGGCTTCGCGGCATTCCATGGCCGTCATGCCCTCGAACTTGCCCGCGTTGTGGTTCATGGTGCCGTCGTCGTTGGTGACGCGGATCACTTCCAGATTGTGGCGCTTGCCTACCTCAAAGTCGTTGGGGTCGTGAGCGGGGGTCATCTTCACCGCGCCGGTGCCGAACTCCATATCCACATACTCGTCGGCCACCACGGGAATTTCCCGGTTCACCAGCGGCAGGATGACCTTCTTGCCCACCAGATCGGTGTAGCGCTCATCGTTGGGGTTCACGGCCACGCCGGTATCGCCCAGCATGGTTTCGGGGCGAGTGGTCGCCACGATCACGCCCTCACTGCCGTCCGCGCCGGGATAGCGGATATGCCACAGATGGCTGGCCTGCTCCTCGTACTCCACCTCTGCGTCGGACAGGGCGGTTTGGCACTCGGGGCACCAGTTGATAATGCGGTTGCCGCGATAGATCAGCCCTTTTTCGTACAGGCGCACGAACACCTCGCGCACGGCCTCATTGCAGCCCTCGTCCATGGTGAAGCGCTCCCGGCTCCAGTCGCAGCTGGCGCCCAGACGGCGCTGCTGGCGGTTGATCCGTCCGCCGTATTCCTTTTTCCATGCCCACGCGCGCTCCAGAAAACCTTCGCGGCCCACCATCTCCTTGGTCAGGCCCTCTTTGGCCATGGCGTCCACCACCTTCACCTCGGTGGCGATGGAGGCGTGGTCGGTGCCGGGCAGCCACAGGGTGGGGTCGCCCTTCATGCGGTGATAACGAATGGGCGCGTCCTGCAAAAGGCAGTCCATGGCATGGCCCATATGCAGCTGGCCGGTGATGTTGGGCGGCGGCATGACGATGGTAAAGGGCTTTTTGCCCTCCACGCGGTGCGCCACGAACGCGCCGCTGTCCTCCCACATTTTGTAGAGCTTATCCTCGATCTGCTGAGGATTGTACACCTTTTCCATGGTGAATTCCTGATTCTCAGCCATGTTCTTCCATCCTTTCTCTTGGGGTGCTGCCCCGGCCGGGGGAATAGTTCAAGCGAAGGCGGCAATGTTTCCAATCCATTGCCATGTCCTTGCCTGTGTGTTCGAAGGAATGCGGGTCAGGCGGATTTTTCAGTCCGAACCCTGCGGCACATGAGCGCCGTTTCCGAGGCTGAACGTCCGTCCAGTTCCAGCCAACAACGACAAAAGCCGCCCCATCCTGTGCAAAGGACGGAGCGGCTCCGTGGTACCACCTTATTTCGCGGTCTTTTTGCTGCAGCAGAAAAACCGCCTCTGTGCGCTGTAACGTGCGCCCACGACGAAACTAAGGGACGCTTGTCCCCTTCATCCCGTCCCCTCCCGGGCGACCTTCCCCTCAAGCTGCATCCAAGCCGCCTTTCAGCCGGTGAGCGGCTCTCTCTATGGCGCTGATGAGGGTACTCCTCCCGTTCTTCGGGTAAGAATCATAGGGCTGTCTGGAACCCCAGCAGCCCTATGCAGCAATAGCGGAAGAGGTCATCAGGCCTTTTCCTGCTTTTCGGTCATGTCGATGACCTGCACGCCCTTATAGTAGCCGCAGTTTTTGCACACGCGGTGGGCGAGCTTCTTTTCGTGGCACTGCGGGCATTCGACGATGCCGGGCAGGGTCAGCTTCCAGTTTGCGCGACGGCTGCGACCACGAGCCTTGGAAATTTTTCCCTTGGGAAGAGCCATTGTTACACCTCCTCGAATCGTCCTGCGCCATCCTGAGGACGGCCTTTCCGGGTTACTCCCGGGGTTCTAGCAAGCTCCGCAACGCCTCGAAGGGGTGCTGAGTGGACGCTCCCGCGTCGTTCGAGCTTACGGGGTTGTTTTCGTTCCACGCCTTGAGCTCCTCGCTTCCGGGGCAGCCCTCTCTGCACTCAAAGCGCATGGGCAGCTCCAGCACGACCAGCGTCAGCGTCATGTGATCCAACGGCACTTTCTTGCCCTCGAAGCGGAAGGATTCCTCCTCCATTTCGTCCGCGTCCTTGCGGAAGTCCTCGGAGAACTTCACATGAACGGGGAAGTCGGCGGGCTGCATACACAGCGCGCACCGGGCGTGAGCGGCCGTTTCCAGTTCGCCCTCCAGCTTGACCGTACCGTCGTAGACGGTATAGGTGCCTTGCAGCGCCACCGGATCGAAGGAAACGGTTTCGCCGTTCACCTCCTGCGGCGGGAGAACGACCTCCGCTTCAAAGGGGAAGGCCTCGTCGGGCTTTAAAAAGCCTTTTGAAACATCCAGTTCCATAGCATCCTCCTTGTAGCGTGACCATTTTGTATTATACGATTGGTCAAATGGTTTGTCAAGTTTTTTCGTCACTTCCCGCTGGCGGAATTTGCCGTTTCTTGCCTCGGCGCGGCGTTCGTGATAAAATAGCCGCAATTCCATTTTGGAAGGGGCTTTTTGCATGAACAAGCAGGAAATTTACGACTTTTTGCATTCCCAGAATATTCCCTTTGAGATCACGGAGCACAAGGCCGTCTACAACATGGCCGAGCTGGCGAAAATTCCGTTACCCCACCCGGAGGCCGACGCGAAAAATCTTTTCATCCGGGATGATAAGCGGCGCAGTTATTACCTTTTAACGGTTTTCGGCGAAAAGCGGGTAGATTTGAAAGCGTTTCGGCGCGAACACGGTACGCGGCCGCTGACTTTTGCTTCCGCCGAGGATTTGGAGGCGCTGCTGGGGCTTTATCCCGGCGCGGTCACGCCCTTAGGGCTGCTGAACGATACGGCTTGCCGGGTAAAGCTTTTTATCGACCGCGATCTGGCGGACGGGCTGATCGGCGTTCATCCCAACGACAACACCGCCACGATCTGGCTTCGCACGGAGGATTTGATTCGAATCGTGAGGGAGCACGGGAACGAAGTGGAGCTGGCTGAATTTTAACGGGATGTTTGTTTTGCAGGGCGAAGTTTTCTCCTAAAAACATGCCAATGATGGTGCGGGAATGAATTTGCCGTTTTGGCAGCGCACTGAAGGCGTTCGGGCAAACAACAAACGGGCCGTGCTGGTTGTTTATTCAAAGGAAAGCCCCTGCTTACTGCGGTGTACGATAGCATTGCCGAAAAAATCTTCGGTGGAGCCTGACGCGCCGACTACGGCGCAATCTTACGGGATGCTGTTTTGCTTTCGCAGGCGATCCGAAGGGGTGCAGGGGGCTTTCCGCTCGTCCCCTGCTTGTATCGCTGCACATCAACTTCGCCGAAGAGGAATCCTCGCTGAGGGTCTGACGCGCCGACTACGGCGCGGGAGCGCAGGTGCATCTTACGAGATGCTGTTTTGCTTTAGCAGGCGATCCGAAGGGGTGCAGGGGGCTTTCCGCTCGCCCCCTGCTTGTATCGCTGCACATCAACTTCGCCGAAGGGGAATCCTCGCTGAGGGCCTGACGCGCCGACTCCGGCGCGGATTGGGACTGGCCGTCCCAAGGGGCGCTCACAC
>ERZ827108.2506-NODE-2506-length-18771-cov-31.318818_pt1 | contig 18771 bp, 19 predicted proteins | sample MGYA00519921_ERZ827108 | MGnify/ENA primary metagenome ERZ827108 (study PRJEB31778, sample SAMEA3449258) | human gut metagenome | biome: human gut; feature: human-associated habitat; material: faeces | place: United Kingdom | collected 2010/2012 ... | reverse complement strand
CGACAACTTCTCCCAACTTCCGCTGTTCCCAAGCGTCAGTAAATCCCTTGAATCGGATGGCAGGTTTGTTCTGTTTTGCCATATCAGTCACCCAACAAGAGCGTCTTGAACTCGCTCAGGCCTTTCAGGTCGTACTCACTGCCGGTAAGGTCGTCCATCATCGCGGCCAGCTGCTTTTCGGTGGCGCGGATTTCGCTTTCCACATCAAAGAAGGTTGTGCTATATTTATTTTGCAGGGTCTGAATCTTGCTGACAAGGCTGTCCACCATGGCATCGGGCAGTTTGGCAAGCTCGTTCGTAAAGGGCGCAATCCATTTTTGCTCCAGCAGCTCCAACACCTGCGCATCGGTCAGCCCCTCAATGGTCTTTTTAGTCATGGCTTCCAGCGATGCTGCGTCAGATTTGATTTTGGCTTTCAGTGCCTTTTCCTGCCTGGTCAGTTCCTCTACACGGCTGAAAATGCGGCAGGCATTTTGTGCCTCGGGGGTGCGGTCGCGCCGCAGTTCTTTGACCTTTTTGGCAATCTCCTTCGGCACAAAAGCATCGCCTTCTTCGGTAAAGCACTCTTTATAAGCGTCCTTGTCGTCCTCGGTAAATTCATCCAGCAGGGCTTCATATTCGGTTGGCAGCTCGGCAAGCTGATTTTCCAGCGCGTGGAGCGCGCCAGCCTTATCTTTCAACAGTGTTTTTTGCAGCAGATCAAAGGGCAGAATGTGCCCGACCCAGCCGTCCTGCACTTCCTGCTCCTCGTTGCCCTTCTTTTTGGTGACAAGATGGGGGTCTACCTTTTTGGCTGCACCGAACCCCTCGGTCTGGATCATTTCAAGGTCAACGGCAATCGTGTTCCAGTGGTCGTCCAGCAGCTGATAAGCCTCGTACTTGTCAATCAGCGGAATGTCGGCAAGGCGCGCAAAAATATCCTCGCTGAGGGTGGTTTCCGTCTTGGCAATCTCAATTTTGTCCATGCCGTCCAACAGGACAGCCTTCATATAGGCGGGCAGCCCAGCAAAGGCGGAGCGATAGGCGTCCTCAAAGGCGGTTACATCGCGGCTGTTTTTGATAGCCGACTTGATGTCCTCAACGGTCAGCGCCGCATAGGGCGTTCCGTTTTCAGCAAACAATTCACCGCGCAGCGCAGGGAACGCCGCCCAGTACGCGGAAAGCTCGTCCAGCTCTGCTGCGGGGATGCCGCCAAACATAGAGGCGTATACATCCCAATGCTCCGCCGCCTCAGAGGAGTCCACATAGCGGGGAATGTTTAAGTTGTAGTCGTTGGCGCGGATTTCCTCACGGCTGACCGTGCGGGAAAATTTGGGGATGCTCTCACGCTTTACAAAGGTATCGGCAATGCGCTTGATGTCGGAGGCGCGGAGCTTGTTGTTTTTGCCCTCCTTGGTGTACCCCTTGGAGGCGTCAATGATAAGTACATCCTCGCGCTCGCGCTTTTGGCGCAACACCATAATGATGGTGGGAATGCCCGTGCCAAAGAAAATGTTGGCGGGCAGACCGATGATGGCGTCAATGTGGTTGTTCTCAATCAGATTTTTGCGGATCGTGCCTTCCTCACCGCCGCGGAACAGAACACCGTGGGGCAAAACGATGGTCATAATGCCGTCAGGCTTGATATGGTAAAGATCGTGCAGCAAAAAGGCATAGTCCGCCTTGCCCTTGGGCGCCAGACCAAAGCGGGCATAGCGGGCGTCGCCTTCCTTGTTGGTGGGATCCCATGCCTGCGAATACGGCGGGTTCGATACTACGGCATCAACATACAGCGGGTCATAGGAGTTGATAGGGTCGGCATCATCAAAGTAGGGCCAGTCCTCCTCCAGCGTATCGCCGTTGCGGGTAACGATGTTATCCGGCTTGATGCCGCGCATTACCAGATTCATACGGGTCAGGTTGTAGGTGTTCTCTTTCAGCTCCTGCGCGTAGTATTTTACATTGTTTGCGTCAGCCATATACTTGGAAACGCTTTTGCCGATATTGATCAGCAACGAGCCGGAACCGCTGGTCGGGTCATAGATTTTGATTTCGTTCTTGCCCTGCAGGTGGCTTGCCACGATTTCGGACATCAGCAGCGAAACCTCGTGGGGCGTGTAGAACTCGCCCGCCTTTTTGCCGGCATTGGCGGCAAACATACTGATCAGATATTCATAGATGAAGCCCAGCACATCATAGCCCTGCTTGCCGTCCATCGGAATATCCTTGATCAGGTTCAGCAAGCCGCTGATGGCTTTGGTCTGGGTGCCGGAGCTGTCGCCCAGTTTGGAAAGACCGGTTTCCAGTGTGTTGAAGATTTTCTCAAACACACGCTTGTGCGTGGGGGAAATCAGCCGGCTGAACGCCGACAGCGCGTCACGCACATTGGAAACATCAAAATCCTTGCCCATGCCGAGCCAGGTGGAGAAGAAATCTTTGTAGGAGATAAAATAGCCGATGTTTTCCTGCACCCATTTGACGGTTTCGGGGTCGTCCTCGGTTACGGTTTTCAGCAGCTCATCGTCATAATCGTTGTCTTTCAGAAATTCGATTTCTTTATCGGACAGATATTTATAAAAAATGAAACCAAGGATAAAGTCTTTATACTCACTGGCCTCGATTTTGGAGCGCATCTGGTTAGCAGAAGCCCAAATCTTCTGCGCAAGCTGTTGTTTGTTCATCGGTCAAGCTCCTTTTGTTTTAGAAAATACCCTTTCTTGGGAAAAGCGTAAGTAGTTATTTCCATTATAACACAGATAGCTAAGGTTTCCACAAAAAATTGTGGCTTATGCCATAAAATACATACGCTTGGGAACAGCGGAAGCTCGGAGAAATCGCAACATTCATTAACGGTAGAGCCTATTCGCAACCGGAATTATTGTCATCAGGGAAATACAAAGTACTTCGTGTGGGAAATTTTTACACGAATGATTCGTGGTATTACTCAGACCTTGAGTTGGGTGAAAAATACTACGCCGATTACGGTGACCTCTTATATACTTGGTCAGCAACATTTGGTCCTCATATTTGGCTTGGCGACAGGGTTATTTACCATTATCACATATGGAAGATTAACCTTTCAGACCAACTTGAAAAACAATTCGCAGTCCAGTTGCTGGAGCAGGATAGAACCAATATTTTATCAAGCAAAAATGGTTCTACGATGGTTCATATCACAAAAGAAGGAATGGAACAAAAAGATGTAATTATTCCACCAAGCACCAAAGAACAACAAGAAATAGGTGCTTTCTTTCTACAACTCGACAACCTTATCACCCTTCATCAGCGTAAGTCTTATATTTATGGGATGTCCAATTTTATATGATTTCCAAAGTATGGTTACTGGAATTTGTGACGTCCGACTTTCTCAACGAAAGCGGCTGGGAATGTGGAAAGCACTATGCCGAACTTCTAAAGAACCTGTTTACAGGCAGCAAGTAACCAGTCCTTACGCGAGTGTCAGACCATACCAACGCGATGTGACGCGTGCGCTAGTAGCAAAGGGCTTCACCCATCTATGCCTCCGCCTGTGCCCTGCCGGGGTGGGGTTGTTAAATGATACCGGCTTTTACAGCTTTTTGCTGCAGATAGTTACAGAAGGCGCTGCAAGACACAAGCATAAACAGCGCATCCTCCGGCTCTACGGTTTTGCTCTCGTTCAGGATGGCATGACGGATGCCGTCCTGGTCGCTGGTATAACCGTAGATTTTTTCAAACCCCGCTGCGAGGGCGGAATGGATGTCAATGCCGCTATTATTAAGTACCTTTAATGCTGCGCCTAGGGTAGCTTTCGGATTGTCGGCAAGGATCTGGCACATGGATTCTACTGCGGAAATGGATTCCTTCACACAGTTGCGGTAGTCGGGATCGGTTTTGTCGGAGTATTTCTCAAGGGCGGTCTGAATATGGATTCTGGCCCCGGAAAACGGCCTGCCTAATGCAAGCGCAGATTCGATGGATTGAATTTCCGTTTCGTTTGTGATGGGAGAAATCTGCTTGCCGATGATGCGATAGCCGACGTTATCTTTTTCAAATACATCATTGAGCATTTTGGAAAAGTATTTTACCTGCGCATAGGGGTCATTTATAATTTGTTCGCAAAAATCTAAAATATCGTACCATGCGGTTGTGGATGACAAAATTAAACGCTTGACTTCGCCTGTCAGATTTTGGCCATAGGAAAGATGTGATAGATCTCTCCTTAAATACCGACTCCAAACCCGAATGCAAAGTTCTCTTTCACTTCCGTTTATATAGTCTATAAGGTCAGAGTCTGATACAACATAGCTACTAAACCATTGATAAAAACTATTCCAAATGTCCATCCGTGTATCTTCATTCAGACAATCTGTCTGAATCGGCACTTCTATCGGCTTAATCCCCATTCTTTGAGAAAAAGACAAATATGGCATAAGAACGCATCCTTTCATACATATATTTTATTATTCTACTGTTTTATGGAACATAAATAAACGATAGTATTAAATTGATGTTTACTTCATTTCTAGACCGCAGATTAAGTTTCCGGCCACATAATCTTCCACTCAAAGTACTCTGCCTGTGTGATCTCTCCCGTATACAACTTCTTTTGAACCGCAGCCCAATCCTTTAGAAAGTCATCCAGAATCGTATCATCGAACCACATCGCCACGGGGGAACGCGGCGGCCAGTTATCGTTGTCATCATAGTGCAGCGCAAAGTTTGGGTTGGCATTATACCGTGCTGTGCCGCGCTCGGTGGGCACCAGCTTGATAACGCCGGGCTGCTCCTCGTCCAGCCAGAAAAGCTGCTCCAGAATATCATTCGCCGGGCCGTTTCCGCCATCGGAAAGCGCTAACGGGGAAACACGCAAAGCCTCTGCTATTTGATTTAGCAGGGGCTTTTTTGGTACGCGGTACCCCATCTCGTACTGTGCAATGCGGTTTGCACTGAGGTCGACCAACTCGCCCAACTCCTTCTGGGTCATGCGGCGGTGCTGGCGGATGCGCTTGATTTTCTCTCCGATGTTCATTTCGTTTACGCTCCTTGCAGGATTTTCCTTATTGTACCACACCATAACATAAAAGCGCAAGAAAAAAGTAACAATTTTGCGAAAACTATTGACATTCGCATAAAAGCGCAGTATCCTATATTTACATCGCAAATATGCGAAAGCTGAAATTCAAGGATGGTGATCGAATGGAGTGTAAAGAAATCAGAGAAATGTACAAGCTCATGTTTGCGGAGTACCCGGACATTGTAACGGTCAAGGATCTGCAAGCCATGCTGGGCATCAGCCGCCATGCGGCCTATGACCTGCTGGGGGAGGGCGAAATCAGCTGCATCCGGCTGGCAAACGCCTACAAAATCCCCAAAATCAATGTGATCAATTATGTTCTGAAAAGTCCGTGCGGTCAGACCCGCGTGAGCGCGTAGGAGCTGCCTTGATTCTGGCAAGAGCACCTCCCCGTCTCAAATAGATTCGGCACCTTGAAAACTGCATATCCGACAAGCAAGGTACATTCACCGCATTGCCGTCAACTTACGAGTACGGCAGCGCAGACAGAGTACGCGCCATGACTGCCACCGGGCACGAGCGATTCAATCTCTGATAAACACCCCGTGGCGGAGTGGAGCGCAATGACAGATGTGGTCGTAAAGATACTTCCGTCCAGTCATAGTTCACACAATGAGGGCGGCAGGCAGAGAACCTGGCTGGGGTAAAAATACCCATGATGCCGTTGCAGCCGAACGGCAGCCTTGCGAGTCGTCCCCGCAGCTGGGGCAAGGTGGGCAAATACAGCTGTAAGTCGAAAAGTTATCCCGAAAATATGCGGAACCGATTCACGTTTTCCAGTCTAATAAAAGTAGGGAATCAGAACCGTATACTTTCGGGGAATTTATTGGAAGTGAATCAGATTTGATTCACTTTCCAGAGAGTAAGGCGCAAAAGTGAATCAGTTCTGATTCACTCGCAGTAACCGCCCAAATCTGCCCTGTGTGGGGCAGATGCCACAAGCAGCACAACGGATACGAAACAGCCAGAACACCCGCCGTTTGGCGCGTTTGTGTGGATGTGGGGCGGCGTGAGCCGTACAACTTAACACTGGAGAGTAAAACTTACTACACACAAAACGACGATAGTATGAGATAATAGATATATACCAAAACAGAAAGGACGATGCGAATGAATTATGAAAAACTTCCAAAAACGATCTCCGCCGAAGAACTCCTCTCCACGCCGCTGCCGCCGGTCAAGTGGATCATCCCTGATTTGCTTCCGGCAGGGCTGGCGCTGTTTGCCGGCCCCAGCAAAGCGGGCAAAAGCTGGCTGACCCTGTGGCTGTGTTTGCAGGTCGCGCAGGGCAAGCCCATGTGGGGACGCGAAATAGAGCCGCACACCGTGCTTTATCTCTCGCTGGAGGACACCTTCAACCGCCTGCAAAAGCGCCTGCTCCAGCTTGTGGGCAGCGAAGAAGCACCCGAACGGCTGGTCATGCAGACTGAATGCGGCAGCATCGGGCAGGGGCTGGAGGAACAGCTTACAAGTTTCATCTATCAGCACCCGGATACCGGGCTGATCGTCATTGATACTTTGCAAAAGGTGCGTTCCAGCGACCAGAACAACAGTATGTACGCCAGCGATTACAAGGAAATCAGCGCCTTGAAAGCATTGGCAGACAAGTACAATGTCTGCATTTTGCTGATCCACCATCTGCGCAAACAAGCCGCAGACGACCCGTTCCAGCAGATTGCAGGCTCCAACGGTCTGATGGGCGCGTCCGATACCAGCTGGGTCATGCAGCGCAAACGCATGAGTCAGACCGCCAGCATTTTGGTGACCGGGCGCGATATGGACAACAAAACACTGCGTCTGCACGAAGAAAACTGCGTTTGGATTCTGGACGAAGAAGAAAGCACCGAGCAAATTGTCGCCAAGGCTGTGCCGAATTACCTTTGGAAAGTGGCTGACTACATTGATGGCGTCGGAACCTGGCAGGGCACGGCTACCGAACTGCTTTCCGCAGCCGATATTGAGGGTATTTTGCCTCACCAGCTGACCCGGAAAATCGTGGAGCACTTCGATACGGTGTTCACCCCAAGAGGAATCCGCTATGAAACCCACCGCACCTCGCAGGCGCGGCAGATGAAGTTCTCCCATGACGGAAATGACGCAGATGACGCTAATGACGCTGAAATTGACATAACCCAGCTTTTCAAATGGGATATCTCACAAACAGCGTCATCAGCGTCATTAGCGTCACAAAGGTCGCGTAAGGAGAGCAAGCATGGGCGAAGTGTTGCCACAGGGCAACCCGCCGAAAAGCCTACGGGGACAGCCCCGAACCCCTGTGAGGCTGCTGGCGCATGAGAAAGCGCAGCGTTGGAATCAATGTCCGCGTCAGCGTCACAGAGAAACGAAAAATGACGCTGATGGCTAAACGGTGCGGGCTGTCTCTCTCGGAATACTTACGCCAGCGGGCGCTGGGATATGAGCCGGGTGGACACCCGCCCAAGGAGGTATTTGATGTATTGGACAAACTGGATGAAATTGCAGAGAACTGTTCTGCACGGGAAGGGGCAGCCATCAACGCCCAGACCGACCGCATGAGGGACCTGCTCATTGGCGGTAACTAAGATTTGGGCAATCAAGGACAGTCTGCAGCGCGTCCTTGATTACGCCGCCAACCCGGACAAAACCGAATACGATGCTCTTGCCCAAACGCTGCACTATGCAGAGAACGATGCCAAGACAAAGTTGAACGAGAGCGCCCAGCTCGTCACCGGCATCCATTGCAGGGCAAATCATGCGTGGGAAGATATGCGGGTTGTACAGGAACGCTTTGGTAAAACAGACGGCGTGGTGGCGCTCCACGCCTACCAGAGCTTCCGCGAAGGTGAGGTCACCCCGGAGCAGTGCCACGAAATTGGCGTGGCACTGGCACGCAAGGTCTGGGGCAAGCGTTTCCAAGTGCTGGTCGCCACACACATGAACACGGACAATCTGCACAACCACTTCGTTATCAATTCCGTATCGTATGTGGACGGCAAGAAATACGAGCAACGCCGCAGCCAATACGCTGAGTTCCGGGCGGCATCCGACAAGCTGTGCCGGGAGTACGGCTTGTCGGTGGTGGAGCAGCCCAAAGCCAAGGAACCGGCGCGGTACGCCCGGATGCGGGAAGGCATCGACCAAGCCTGTGAGGATGCCAGTACCGCCGAGGATTTTCACAGAGCGCTGTATCGGCAAGGGTATATTTTCGGCAGTGATCCTAACCGTAGGTACGCAACCATCCGGGCGCGGGATGGCGGACGAGCCGTGCGGCTTTATAGGCTGGGAGAAGAATATGATCTTGCGGCCATAGATGACAGACTGCGTGGAAACTACCTGTTGTATGGATCAAGGTTGTATGAGCTGAAACACCCACCCCGGCAGTATACGCCGAAACGGTATCGCCCCAAGGATACCTATGCAGGAAAAGGCATTCTCCAAATTTTCTTCGAGGTATTCTTCGGGGAATCCCAGATGCACCGCTTATATCTGTACTACTGTTACCAACTGGGCATCTTACCCAAGAAGCAGCAGCCCCGCATCAACCGCCCGGAACTGGAGCGCATTTGGAAGGATACCGAGAAAATTCTTGCAGAACACGCTTTTGTTCACGACCACAAGTTTCCCTCTTTGCAGGCCATCGTGGACTACCGCAAGGGCTTGTCCCAGCAGATGGAAACCCTTGCCGCGCAGCGGGCGGAAATCGTTAAGCAGATGCGCCGAAAGGATGCACCGCCGGAACTGGCAGACCGCCGTGCAGTGCTTACCTGTAAGATTGCTGAACTCCGCAAAGAGGATAGAATCGCAGACGGTGCCATCAAACGCATTCAACGAACAAGGGATTCCAACCGTATTGACCGGGAAAACCGAATGCCGCAACATCCCCGGCCGCGCCGCCGCAGACGGGAACAGGAGCGCGAATGATGTCAGTTTGCACCCAATGTGCAGGACGGTTCTTGTGCAATTCTGTGAATAGCTTTCCGGCGGGATTGCTGGTATCGTTGTACCGAACCCAAAATGCAGCAACTTGAAAAAAAGGAGAGATGCCTATGGTAGCAGGACGCTTACAGGAGAAAAACGGATTTTATTACATCGTGCTGAGTTACACCGACTCAGCGGGCAAACGCCGTCAGCCGTGGATCGGCACAGGGCTGCCCGTCAAGGGCAACAAGAAGCGCGCCGAAAAAATGCTGGCGGATACGCGAAAGGATTTCACGATTCCCAAGGGTCAGGTGTCCGAACTCAGCCCCGACATGGCATTCAGCGACTATATGCGGTACTGGCTGAAAATGATGCGGACCGCTGTAACAGAAACGACCTACTCGTCCTATTGCTTCAATGTAGAGAAACATATTATTCCCTACTTTGAACCGCTGGGCGTAACGCTGGCAGGGTTACAGCCGCGCCAGATTCAGAGCTTTTATCTGCACGAAGCGGAAACGCTGAAAAACACCTCTATCCTGCGATTCCATGCCAATCTGCACAAAGCGCTGAAATACGCCGTGCGCATCGACCTGATAGCCAGCAACCCGGTGGACAAGGTAGACCGCCCCAAGCCGCAGGCGTTTATGGCAAGCTATTACAGCGCCGAGGAAATGGAAAAGCTCTTTGAAGCCGCCCAAGGCCATAAGCTGGAACTTATCATCCAGCTTGCAGCTTTTTACGGCTTGCGCCGTGCCGAGGTGATGGGGCTGCGGTGGGAGGCCATCGACTTTGAAGCTAAGACGCTGACCATTCGCCACATCGTGACCAGCACCCGTATTGATGGCAAGAAGATTTTGGTAGAAGCTGACCGCGCCAAAACAAAATCCAGTCTGCGCACCTTGCCGCTGGTAGACCCGATTGCGGAGCGCTTAAAAGCCGTCAAAGAGCAGCAGGAGTACAACCAGAAAATTTGCGGCAACTGCTATAATCAAGAGTACCTTGGCTATGTATTTGTGGATGCAATGGGAAATCTGATCCAGCCGGATTCCGTGACAACAGGCTTTCCACAGTTGCTGAAAGAGAATGGTCTGCGCAGGATTCGATTCCACGACTTGCGCCACTCCTGTGCCAGCCTATTGCTGAAAGAGGGCGTGCCGATGAAGCAGATTCAAGAGTGGTTAGGGCACAGCGATATTTCTACCACGGCGAATATCTACGCGCATCTGGATTCGCAGTCCAAGAACCTGAGCGCCCGGACGATGGCAAACACGCTGACATTGCCGAAAGCGCAGCCCATAAAGAAGTGGTGATTTGAACAGCGGCGGCATCTGAGAAATCGGGTGCCGCCTTTTTGCTGTCAATTTGTACCCAAGCTGCGGGAAGAATCTTGTGTAGTTCTGTGAATAACTATTTGCCGCGATTGCTGGTATGATTTGTACCGAACCCGAAAATCACTACTTGAAAATAAAGGGGAGATGTTTATAAGAAAAGCGACGGAATTTTGCAAACTGGCAATAAAAAGTCACTACCCAATGTAGAATTGAGTAGTGATACTTGGCGCAGACGGTGGGATTCTCCCGCGCCCTTGCAACAGTCCGCAGGACTGTTGCAGCCCGGCGGGACGCAAAGCGCCGGGCACGGGCTGTTCGAATCCCACCTTGCAGCACTTGCATAGTTTGCCGCAAAAATAAAAAGCAGCACCCCGCAGGGCGCTGCTCTTGGCGCAGACGGTGGGATTCGAACCCACGTGGCATTGCTGCCAAATTGATTTCGAGTCAATCTCGTTACGACCGCTTCGATACGTCTGCCTATTTAGTTTTTATCGCACCGCCTCGCACAGCGTTTGGAAAAATGCGAGATTTCGATGCAAGATAACGATGAAAGGTTGGGTACGCGACACCCGATAAAGCCCGCCGTTATGGGATTTCCTGCGGACAAGGTGACCTGCCGGATGCAAACTTTCGAGTCAATCTTGTTACGACCACTTCGATACGTCTGCTTATTTGTCCACTTGGGCGTACAGCTTATTATAACAGCTTCTTCCCCGCTTGTCAATTCTCTACGACCGTGAAATTCTCCCCCGCCACAAACGCCTGCGTTTTCTGCATTACATCCCGCAGCGCATCCAGATTTCCCAGCACGTCCGCCGTTTCCAGCGAGTGATTTGCCCCTGCGTACAGGTGCAGCGGCGTACCGTTGGCGCGGCTTCGGGCGGCCACAGCGTCCACATCGCTCCACGGGTCGGCAGTGCCAAGGAACGCGATTGCCTTCTGCGGCGCAAATTCAAAAGTCAGCGCCAACGGTGTGTACAGCGCATGCCGACACACTACGTCGTTCCGTCGGGCATAGGCTGCGGCCACGGCAGTGCCGATGCTTTTGGAAAGAAACAGCACATCGTCATATTCTGCCCAATCAACCGTTGCCAGCTGTGTCTCAGCCTGTGCGTACAGCGCATCGAACGCCTCCCGCAGGGCGGCGTCGTTGCCACGCAGCCTCGCCTTCCGGTAGGTATAATTCAACGCAATCTCATGGTCGTACCCGGCTGCCGCCGCCAGCTTGCGGCTGTAATACAGCAGCGGCTTATCGCAGTGATAGCCGATTCCCGGAAAGCAAACGACAAGTTTCATCCTCCAAAGCCCCTTTCTGTGTCCCATTATACCACCCGTCCCGCGCGGGCACAAGCAAAAAGCCGCACAGCCGCCCTTTTTCCGGGCGCGCCGTGCGGCCTATTTTACGTTACGCGATACTTTTCAAAATGCCAAAGGCGGCGGCCACCAGCGCCAGCGGCACCAGCAGCGAGAGCAGCCCGCCCACGACCGCAAGCACCACCAACAGCGGCAGTGCGATGACGAACAGCAGCGTCGCCACGACCTTCGCGGCACACCACGTCACGCGGAATGCCAGCCCCACGCCCTTGAAAAACAGCCAACCAAAAACCAAAAACACAGCCAGTGTAAGCATTTGTATTCTCTCCCTTTTGTATATCGGGGTGTCGTTCCTTCACCCTGTACTACGATTCTACCACGCCGCGTATTGCAGCAACAGGGCAAAAATCGCAAAATACCTGCCTTTATTTTCCGCAGGCGGAAAAATACTCACTCGCCCAGCTTGGCCTTGTAGGCCTCGGCATCGATCTGGCCGTTGGCGAGCATCCGCTCGGTCCAGAGCTGCAGCGTTTCAACGGTGACCGAGATGCGCTCAAGTTCCTGACGGATGCGGATGAAGTCATCGATCTCATCGCTGGAGATCTGGCCATCGGCGGTGATCTCGATCAGACGCTCCTTTTTCTTGTCCATTGCGTTCAGGGAGGCCAGCATCTCGAGCACAATGGCGGACAGCTCCCGCACCGAGACCTGCGGCACATACTCCCGGCCGATGGGGCACTGGCGCGAGCAATAGTAGTTACACAGTGCGGGCCTCTTGTACTTTTCGGCCATGGTCAGCACCTCATCGGGGCGGGGAACGGTGCGCTCGTTCTCAATTTTTTCAATGCGCTCGGGGGCGATGGTCTCCAGCAGCTCGCTGGCCTTTTCCCGGGTGAGGCCCAGCTCCTCGCGGGCAAGCTGGTAGCTGTTTTTGTTTTCTTTGGTGGATGTACGTCCCATGTTTGGCCTCGTTTCCTTATTATAGATAAAAGCGTAGCACATTTTCCGGTTTGCCGCAAGGGATTCGACAGGGAATTGTTGCACTTTGCGCGCGGAATTGCTATAATATATTCTGTAAATTTGTATGCAACGGAGGGCTTCTCCCATGAATTGGATCGACAAACTCGAGCGCCGCTATGGCAACCTTGGTATACCGTACCTTATCAACGGGCTGATGATCGGTCAGCTGGCAGCGGGCCTGATCGTGCTGCTGTTCGACTGGAAATTTGCCTCGATGATCTCGCTCAGCCGCATTTCGGTGCTGCAGGGGCAGATTTGGCGTCTTGTCACATTTTTGTTTCAGCCCATCTGGCTGGGCGGCGTGCTGGGCGTGCTGAACCTTGTGTTTTACTTCTGGATCGGCAACGCGCTGACCCGCGTCTGGGGCGATTTCCGGATGACGCTGTTTATGGCGTTGGGCGTGCTGGGTGCCTGGGTGGGCTGCTTCCTGACCGGCTCGGCCGGGCCGAGCGCCATCTTCCAGAGCATGCTGTTTGCCTACACCTGGCTGTGGCCGGACCAGATGGTGCTGCTGTTCGGCATCATCCCCTTTAAAATGAAGTATCTGGGCTGGTTTGAGCTTGCCTTGTGGGCCGTCAGCTTTGTGATGGGCGATTTTGCGACCAAGATCAGTCTGGTGCTGGGGCTGGCGGGTTTTCTTGCGTTTTATGGCCGCGAGGTCTTTGACTGGTGCCGCGACGCCCTGACAAGCTGGAAGCGCCGCCGCGACTGGGAAAACCGCAACCGCTGATTTTGCATGGATACCAAACTACCGATAGAAAGGGCGAATGTATTATGAAACTGATCACTGCGATCGTCAATAAAGAGGATTCGAGAAATGTCTGCAATGAGCTGCTGAAAAGCAAGTTCTATGTCACCCGTCTGGCCACGACCGGCGGCTTTTTGATGGCAGGCAACATGACGCTGCTGATCTGCACCGAGGATGAGCGTGTCGATGACTGCATCAATGTGATCTCGAAGTGCTGCAAGCAGCGCACCGAGATCGTGCCCGGCACCGCCACGATGGGTCTGGGCATCGAGAGCGCCATGCCGATGGAGGTCACGGTCGGCGGCGCTACCGTGATGGTTACGAATGTCGAGCGTTTCGAGAAGCTGTGATGCTCGAACGCCTGGCCGGCAATGACGCGCTCAAGCGTGAGCTTGGCACGGCGCTGCACAGCGGGCGGCTGCCCCATGCGGTTTTGCTGGTGGGGGAGCCGGGCTGCGGTGCGGGCTTTGCCGCGCGCTGCCTTGCGGCAGATTACCTCTACCCGGCGGGCGGCCCCCATGCCGAGGCCGTGCTGAAGGGGGAGGATACCGAGTGTCTGGCCCTGCGGGGCGAGGGCACCAGCGGGCAGATCCCCGTCAAAAGGGTCCGCGAGGCCCGCGAGGCGATCCAGCGCTCGGCGCTGTCCACCGATGCGGCGGGCCGTGTGCTGTTCATCTACGGTGCGCAGAACCTGAACGGAACGCAGGGGTCGTCTGCCAATGCGCTGCTCAAAATCATTGAGGAGCCGCCCGAGGGGGTGCTGTTTTTGTTGACGGCACCCAGCGCGGCGGTGGTGCTGCCGACCATTCGCAGCCGGTGTGCGGCCTATACGATCGCGCCGGTGCCGGTGGCGGACTGTGCCGCCCACCTGCGCGCCGAACGGCTGCCTGCCGCTGCGGCCGGGGAGCTGGCCTTTCTGTATGAGGGGCATATCGGCACGGCGCTGAAAAGCTGGAACGACCCGCCTACAAAGGCGGCGTTGGGCATGGCAAAAACGCTGTGCGGTTATGCGGCGCAGGGGGATACCTACCGGGCACTGGCGCTGCTGACAAAGTACGAGCGCGACAAGGAGGGCTTTGCCGCGCTGCTGTGGCAGCTGGACCAGCTGTGCAGTGCGGTGCTGCGCCGCCCCGCCTACGGGCAGGAGCAATGCGGCGGCCTGACGCCCGAGGGTGCCGCTAAGATCCTGCGGGCCGATGCCGGGGCGCGCCGCAGCCTGCAGGGCAACGGCAACCTGCGGTTGAATGTCGCCGTGCTGGCGGGGGCGTTGACATAAACATCTGCCGCTGCGTTCCCGGGTCGTCGGGGACGCCGACCCCTACACTTATTTTCTGATATACCAACAATAAAAGGACCGACCCATGAAAGTAGTTTCCGTTAAATTTAAAGAAAATGGCCGGGCGTACTATTTTGACCCGGGCGAGTTCAAGATCAAGGAGGGCGACTTTGTGGTCGTCACAACGGCCCGCGGCACCGAATGCGGCGAGGTCGTGCGCGCGGCACATGAGGTGCCGGGCTTCTCCCGCGAGGTAAAGCCGGTGCTTCGGATCGCAGACGCCGTGGATGTGCGCCGTATGCGCCAGAACCGCGCCGATGTGCAGCAGGCCTACCAGATCTGCGAGCAGCGCATCGCCGCCCACGGCCTGAAGATGAAGCTGGTCGATGCCGAGTACACGCTGGACCGCAGCAAGCTGGTGTTTTATTTCACTGCTGACAACCGGGTCGATTTCCGTGAGCTGGTCAAGGATCTGGCATCGCAGTTCCACACCCGCATTGAGCTGCGCCAGATCGGCGTGCGCGATGAGAGCAAGATGCTTGGCGGTCTGGGCCTGTGCGGCCAGCCGTTCTGCTGCAGCCGGTTCCTGAAGAACTTCCAGCCGGTGTCCATCAAGATGGCCAAGGAACAGGGCCTGAGCCTGAACCCCGCCAAGATCAGCGGCTCCTGCGGGCGGCTGATGTGCTGCCTTGCCTATGAGCAGAAAAGCTACGAGTACCTCAATTCCATCACCCCGCAGGTAGGTAGCATCGTCCGCACGCCGGACGGCGAGGGGACCGTGATCGAAACAAATGTGGTTGCCGGTACGCTGAAGGTGCGCTCCAATGTCGAGATTCTGGCACCGCGCATTTACAAGCGGGAGGAATGTGTCTATATCCGCGGCGGCAAGCGCGCGCCGCAGCCCGCTGACCCGGAGGATTGACGGCCTGCGGCTGAGGAAGTTGCTTGTGTCTTACCGCTGAAAAAAATCAAGATATGGCACTTGCCAAAATCGAACGGATATGATACACTATGTATAACGCAGTAGGCAGAGCAAACCGACTGTGTGCCGATCCGGGGAGCAGCCGTGCAGGGCCGGATGGGTACAAAATATACAATTAGCACGGAGATAAGGAGTACATGATGGCTCATTCCGTTAACGAGTCCTGCGTTGCTTGCGGTGCATGTGTTGACACCTGCCCTGTTGGCGCAATCACTCTGGAGGACAAGGCTGTTGTCAATGCAGACACCTGCATCGATTGCGGCGCTTGCGAGGGCGTCTGCCCCACCGGTGCTATTCAGGCTGAGTAAGCTACATTAGCACAAATTCAGCGCGTTCTCTCCGGCAAAGAGAGAACGCGCTTTTTTGTTTTGAGAACAGGCGTTTTTTTATTGTAGCAGTGCCGTAGGGGCCGGGCATGCCCGGCCCGGCGGTGTACGGTAGACGGGCGCTTGCGGGAAGGTTGCGGGCCGGGCATGCCCGGCCCCTACAGGTGCGTTACAGGTGCGCGGTTATCAGCTTCGCCTTCAGCAGATCCGCGGGCGGCTGGCCGGGGGCGCTGGCGACTGTGCCGGAGGTCACGCCGAAGGTGGCACAGCTGCCGAAGGCCCCGCCGCAAAAGCGGGTGACGGCACCCAGCGGGCCCATGCTCATCGTGATAAGCGGTGTGCCGGGGCGTGCGGCCATGGCGCAGGCGGTGGCCTCCAGCAGGCGGGCGGCATCGGCGGCGGTGTGGGGCATGACGGCAAGCTTGGCAATGTCAGCCCCGGTGTCCGCCATGTCGGTCAGGGCGGCGGTCATCGCCTCGGTGGCGGGGGTGCCGTCAAAGTGATGCTCGCTGAAAAGCGCGGCGGCACCGGCGGCGCGGGCAGCGCTGCGCAGGGCATCGCGGTGGGGGCCGCAGGCGCGCCACTCAATGTCCAGCACATCCACGCCGCCGCAGGCCAGCAGGGCGCGGCAGCAGGCTGCGTAGGCATCGGGCGTCAGGGCCAGCTCACCGCCCTCGGCCTGGGTGCGGATCGTGACGACAAGCGGCTTATCGGTAAGGCTGCGCACCAGCGCCAGCGCGGCGGTGTGGTCGGCGGCGGGCAGCGGGTCAAGGCGCAGCTCCACCAGCTCGGCAGCAGGGTCGGCTTGCGCGGCGGCGGCCAGAGGACGCAGGGCGTCAAGGCTGCGGGCGAACAGCGGCACGATGATGCGCGGCGCAGCGGCGGTGAGGGTAAGACCGCGAAGGGTCAGCATAAAGATCATCCTCTCGGGGCGTTTTCTTCATTTTAGCACAATTTGGCCGAAGTGTAAAACAGTCTCGTATTTTCGCTTGAAACCCGTTTGTCAATACGGTAAAATGCTGAATATGAGGTGAATTTTATGAGCAAAATCACGATACCGGAAAATTCGATCCTGCTGCTGGAGGGCGGCTCGCTGCGTGGGCTGTACACGGCCGGTGTGCTGGATACATTTATGGAGAACGAGCTGTATTTCCCGGCGGTGGCGGGTGTGTCGGCAGGGGCGCTCAACGCGCTGAACTATGTCTCGCACCAGCCGGGGCGGGCGGCCAGCATCAACCTGCGCTACCGCCATGACCCGCGCTACTTCGGGCCTAAGGCGGCGCTGCGGGGCGGCAGCCTGTTCGGCCTGAAATTCATGCTGTACGATGTTAAAAAAGAGGTTCCCTACGATGAGGACACCTACCGGCACGGCGGTATGCGGATGATCGCCGTGGCCACGAATGTCGAGACCGGCAAGCCTGCCTACTTTGAGAAGGGCAAGACGGATTTTGATTTCAACGAGGCGGTGCGCGCATCGGCCAGCCTGCCGCTGGCGTCCACGCCGGTCATGCTGGACGGCCAGCCCTATCTGGACGGCGGCTGCTCCTGCCCCATTGCGCTGAACTGGGCGCTCAAGCAGGGGTTTGACAAGATCGTTGTCGTGACCACGCGGCAGAAGGGCTTCCGCAAGAGTCAGCCCGGCCAGCGGATGGTAGACCTCTACGATGATTTTTACGGCGATAAGCCGCTGTTTCTGGCCACGATGCTGACCCAGGAGCTGCGCTACAACGCCCTGATGGATGAGCTGGACGAGCTGGAGCAGAACGGCCGCATCTACTGCCTGCGCCCGCAGGAGCCGATCACGATCAGCCGGTTTGAGGGCAATGTCGATACATTGACCGAGCTGTACGCCCGCGGCCACCGCGAGGGGCGGCAGGCGCTGGCGGGCCTGCAGGCGTATCTTGCAGGGCCTGCCCTGCAGGGGTGAACACCGGCGGAGAATGCCGGAATACCCCGGAAAAGAAACCTGAAACGCTGTGGACCGGGGTGTTGCGTGAACGCCAAAACTGCGGTACAATAGCCTTGAACAGACAAAACAACACCGTGAAAGGATGACCCCCGATGGTTAAAGGCGTTATTTTTGATATGGACGGGCTGATGTTTGACACCGAGCGGCTGTGGGATACCCTGTGGGAGCCGGCCTGCCGGGAGCTGGGGCTGCCCCTGCCGCCGGATATGCAAAAGTTTACGGCCGGTGGGCGCGGGCTGGCGGGGGAAAACCTCTGCCGCCATGTGGCGTCCTACATACCCGGCGACCCGAAGAAGCTGCTGGCCAAGATCTGGCAGCTGGCTGACACCCGCTTTGCCGAGGGCGTACCCTGCAAAAAGGGGCTTAAGGAGCTGCTGACGGCGCTGGAGGATCTCGGTATGCCGCGCATCGTGGCAAGCTCCAGCCCGCGCAATATGATCGAGATGAACCTGCAGACCACCGGCACGGCGCGGTATTTCCATGATGTCGTCTCCGGCACCGAGGTCGCGCACAGCAAGCCCGCGCCCGACACCTTTCTGCTGGCGGCACAAAAGCTACGGCTTGCCCCTAAGGACTGCCTTGTGCTGGAGGACAGCTTCAACGGTATCCGCGCCGGCCGCGCCGCCGGCTGCGTGACCGTGATGGTGCCGGACCTCATGCAGCCGACCGAGGAAATCACGCGGCTGTACGACCGGAAATGTGACGATCTGCTGCAGGTGCGGGATCTGCTGATCGAAGGAAAGCTGTGACCGCCAATTTCCCTCTTGCGTTTTGACGGATATTGCGCTATACTAAGCGTTGGCGGCCCGCCCGGGCCGTACATTTGCGCTGTACTCCCGAATTGTAGGAGACGGCAGCAGGAGGAAAATT
>ERZ827108.2503-NODE-2503-length-18783-cov-3.949060_pt1 | contig 18783 bp, 18 predicted proteins | sample MGYA00519921_ERZ827108 | MGnify/ENA primary metagenome ERZ827108 (study PRJEB31778, sample SAMEA3449258) | human gut metagenome | biome: human gut; feature: human-associated habitat; material: faeces | place: United Kingdom | collected 2010/2012 ... | reverse complement strand
GTTTTACTATTTATCTTTATTCATAATCTTAATGTATTTACTACAAAATATTATTTATTATTATTTGGCGTTTTAGTGCTATTAGAAGGAATTACTACTATTTTTCTTTTTATCAATAAAAAAGTATTTACTATATTAGGTTATCTTTTTACTATTTTACTTATTCTTTTTCAAATAGGAGCTATTTATTATGTCAATGTTACGGACTCTTTTTTAAATAAATCATTTAATAATGATAAAAGAGAATATACAAATACTTTTTATGTTGTTAGTAAAAAAACTAGTAACCATACTTTAGAAAATTTATCAGATAGTACCATTGGTTACTATCAAGATACACCTAATATTAGTCAAGCAATTAAAGAATTAAATTATAAATATAAAGTAAAATCTACTTCCTATTCTGATATAACAGATATGTTTTCTAAGTTAGATCATGATATTTCTTATTTTTTAATAGAGAAAAACTTGTATGATTATACTTTTCAAATAGATACCTCTCTAAATAAAGATGATTATACTGTTATCTATCAGTATACATTAACATTTCAGGAACAAGTAGAAGATAGTAATACTGTTCAAGAAGATAAAGAAACAAATAATATTAATATTTATATAGGTGGTACTGATTTTACCAATCAATTGTATGATTTTAATATGATAGTATCTATTAACAAAGAAAATCATAAAGTATTACTTACTAGTATTCCAAGAGATTATCATATACCTGTTTATGGTAAAGGTGGTAGAAGTGATAATATGGGTTATCATGGTGCATGGGGTATTACTACTAGTATGAAATCATTAGAGCAGTTATTAAATATTAAAATTGATTATTATGTAAAAGTAAGAACGAATAGTTTAGTAGGGGTAGTAGATACTTTAGGTGGTATTACTTTCTGTTCTGATAAGAGCTTTTATACAACTCATGCTACCATATTAGATAGTTATGATGATTCTACGGGAAATAAATTATATGTAGAAAAAGGGTGTAAGAATTATAATGGTGTTGAAATTTTAACGATTTCTAGAGAAAGACTTGCCTATAGTGGTGGAGATAGACAAAGACAGAAAAACTGTCAAAGCATTTTAATTTCTATATTCAATAAAGTGACTTCTCCAAGTATCATTACAAATTATCAAAGTGTTCTTAATTCTGTTAGCAATTTATATACGACGAATATTAGTAAAGAAATAATTACAGATTATATAAAAGATATTCTCGATAATAAAACTAAATGGACTTTTAATACTCAAAGTTTAGATGGGTATGATGGTAGTGGTTATGTGCATTTAACGAATTATAAAGATTATATAATGATTCCATACCAAAGTTCTATTAATAGTGCTAGTTATCATATAAAACATAATTAAAAAAGTATCATTGATACTTTTTTAATTGACTTTTATCTTGTAATCACTTATACTACTATTAGTTTACGAATATTTGAGCAGTATTAAAATATGCGTGGAAAGGAGATAAGATGAATAAAAAGTTTTGTGATAAATGTTTAAAAGAAGTTAATTGTGAATATAAAGAAATGGTAGTAACAGAAATTTTAAGTGGAAAACAAGTGAAATATTTAAAAAAATATTATACTTGCTTGGAATGTGGTAATGATTTTTATGATGATTTGATTGATTATAATATAGAAGCTGCTAATAAACAGTTAAGAAAAATCAATAATATTATTACAATTGATGAAATAAAAGAAATACTAGAAAAATATGATATTGGAAAAAAGCCTATTTCTGTTATTTTAGGATTGGGTGAAATAACGATTACTAGATATTTAAATGGACAAAATCCTACTAAAGAAAATTCTGATTTTTTAAAAGAAATTTTAGTGAACCCTAATTTATATGAGTTATATTTAATTACGAATAAAGATAAAATTACAGAATTAGCTTATAAAAAATCTTTAGGTAAAACGAAACAATTAGAACTTACTTCTGTTCATTCAAAATTATATAGTGTAGCATTATATATTATTGATAAGTTAGAAGATATTACGCCATTATCATTACAGAAAATTTTATATTTTTCTGAAGGATTTTCAAAAAGAATATTAAATAAAGAATTATTTGATGATACACCAGAAGCTTGGGTATATGGTCCTGTGTATAGAGAAATATATGAAAGTTTCTCTTATTATAAGTATAATAATATTGATTATTCAGAAATACTAAAAGATTATGATTTTAGATTAGATGATAAAGAAAAAGAGTACCTTGATAAAATAGTATTGATATTTGGGTGCTATAGTGGCAAAATACTTAGAGAAATGTCTCATACAACCACACCATGGATTGATGCCAGAAAGGGATTAACAGATAATGTATCTTCTAATAGAATTATAGATAGAAAAGCTATTAGTGAGTTTTTTGATGATGTTTGTGATACATACTCTATATCTTCAGTAGATGATATCAAAAAATATAGTACTTATATTTTTGATAAAGTACAGGAAGAAAATTATAATAAACTTTAATTCTGTGTTAAAGAAAAAATTGGTATTTAGACAGGAAGTATTTAATTGATTGGAAGTGTCTTATGAAAATTAAAAAAGTTATTTATACAGTATTACTAATTATATGGTTACTAGTCATATTTTTGTTTTCTAATCAAACGGCTAGTAAAAGTCAATCTACTAGTGATAAAGTAGCATCTGATATTGTTGGAGTAGTAGAAACAGTTACTAAGAATGAAATCAAAAAAGACAAAAAGGAAAATATCATAGAAAATACTAGATTTTTAGTAAGAAAAACAGCACATTTTACTCTATATTTTATTTTAGGAATTATAGTGTATTTACTTTTTACTAGTTATGGAGTTAAGAAAATATTATTTTATTCTATATTATTTTGTTTTCTATATGCTTGTAGTGATGAAATACATCAATTGTTTCTAGATGGTAGAACTGCTAAAGTGTTAGATATTTGTATTGATACTTGTGGTAGTAGTCTAGCAATTATTAGCATGTTTTACCTACAAAAATTTAATAAAAAGTACCGTGGTAACTAAGATATCATGGTACTTTTGTTCTGCTAGGTACAAAAAATACGATTTTTCTTGCTTTTTAGATAGTTTTGTATTATAATATGTGCCAACAAAAGAAGGGGTGGAAGTATGGAAGAATTTAATATATCAGAATTTATTAAATATTACTTCAGTTTAATTGTTATTGTTATTTTATTCATTATTTTAGGAGCAGTTGGTAGTTGGTATTATACCGATTATATTCAAGTACCAATGTATAAGTCTCAAACTAGTTTAGTATTAACAAGAGCAGGGGATTCTACAGGTAGTATTACGCAAAATGATATTTCTTTAAACAAAAACTTAGTTGCTACTTATCGTGAAATTATTAAGAGTAGAAGAATTTTATCTAATGTTATTAGTAATTTAAATCTTGATATTACTGAAAAAGAATTAAGTGATAAAGTTAGTGTTACTAGTAGTAATGATACAGAATTAATCATAATTTCTGTAGTAGATAAAGATAGTAAGTTAGCACGTGATATTGCTAATGAAATTGCTAAAGTTTTTAAAGAAGAAATCACAACAATTTATAATATTGAAAATATTAGTATTGTCGATGTTGCTATCAAAGCCAAAGATGCTTATAATGTAAATCCACTTAAGCAATATGTAATCGGTGTTGGTAGTGGTTTCTTAATTGGTAGTTTGATTATTACTGTTATGTTTTATTTTGATGACTCTATTAAAAAGCCAGAAGATATCGAAGAAAAAGTTGGATTAAGTGTGTTATCTACTGTTCCAAAATATAAAGGTAAAAAGAAAAGAAAATAAGGGGTGTTAATATGTATCAAGAATTAGTTTTAAATAATGATCCAAAATCTATTATTAGTGAAACCATTCGTACTTTAAGAACTAATCTACAATTTGCATCTGTTGATAAAAAAATCAAAACTATTTTAATTACTAGTAGTGTACCAGGGGAAGGAAAAAGCTTTATTGCTGCAAATTTAGCATGTGCTTTTGCTCAAAGTGGTTCCCGTGTTTTATTAGTAGACTGTGATATTCGTAAAGGAAGACAACATTATATATTTAATTCTCATAATAAATCTGGTTTATCTAACTTATTACTAGAAAATGTAAAAGAAAAATATATGGATTATATTCAAGAGACAAGAATCAAAAACTTATCTGTAATGTTTCGTGGAGTAACGCCTCCTAATCCATCTGAATTATTAGGATCTAGTAAGAATAAAGAGTTAATTGAAATTTTAAGAAATGAATATGATATCGTAATATTCGATTCTGCCCCTATTAATGGAGGATTAACAGATTCTATTATTATGAGTACCTTAGTAGATGGTGTTGTGATTGTTAGTAGTTGTAAAGAAACTCCAATTAGTTTATTAAATAATACAAAAAAGAGTCTTCAAAATGTAAATGCTAATATTTTAGGTGTTGTATTAAACCGTGCAAGTAGTAAATCAAAGAAATATTATGGACATTACTATGGATAGAAAAATAGATATTCATACTCATATTTTACCTAGTGTTGATGATGGTGCAACTAATGTTGAAGAGAGTATGGAAATCATTCATTACCTATATAATCAAGGTATTACTGATATTGTTTTAACTTCACATTATATTGAAAATACTAAGTATAATTATAATCAAGTATCTCGTAATCAAATTCTTACAGTATTACGTAATAATCTAAATAATGATAAAATTCATTTATATTTAGGTAATGAAGTTTATTTATCTGAAAATGTAATTGATTTACTAGAACAACATGAAATTAGTACTATTAATAACACAAAATATATGTTAATAGAATTACCACTAACAGGTTGCTTAAATAATTTTCAAAATATTTTATGTGCATTAAGTGATTACGGAATTGTTCCTATTATTGCGCACCCAGAACGCTATCAATTTTTACAGAAAAATTTTCATAAAGTAAGTGAGTTATTAGAGTTTAATTGCTTATTACAGTGTAATATTGATAGTATTTATGGAAAATATGGTAAGAAAGCTAAGAAATTAATGAAGTGGTTACTTAAAAATGATTTAGTTCAATTTGTAGCTACAGATACACATTATGTAGAAGATGAAAAAATCTTAGAAAAATCTTATAAAAAACTAAAGAAATTAGTTGGTGAAGAAAAGTACCAAGACTTAGTTTATCGTAATCCTTTGAAAATGTTAAATAATGAAACAGTAGAAAGTAATTTAGAATATTTGATTAATGAAGAAAGAAAATAGTATAGTTCTTTCTTTTTATATAGTCGAAATACCTAAATTATAGAAAAAAGAGAATTTTGTTTTTCTTTTTTCTTTTTCTTGATATAATTAATTTGATTTGAAGGTGATAAAATGAAAGAATTATTTACTAGACTTGAAATTGAGCCTAAAAATATTGATTTATATAAACTTGCTTTTTCTCATTCTTCATATGTAAATGAGAAACATTTGAAAGCAGATTATGAAAGATTAGAATTTTTAGGAGATGCTGTACTTGACTTAGTTATGAGTGATTATTTATATAATCATTATTCTTTTCACGAAGGAGATATGACTAAGATAAGAGCTAATTATGTATGTGAGAATGCTTGTTTTACTTATGCTAGTGATTTAAACTTTAGTAATTATATTAAAGTAGGACATGGAGAGGAACTAGAAGGTGGAAGATTTAAAAAAGTAATTCTTGCTGATATCTTTGAAGCTTTTATGGGAGCTATTTATATTGATCTTGGTTATGAAACTGTTAGAAAAGTAATTTTAGATGTAATTACACCTTATATTGAAGAAAAAAAAGCTGTCTTTTTCAGTGATTATAAGAGTGCTTTACAGGAATATGTTCAAACTGATCAAAGAAGTGTTCACTATGAGTTAGTAGAAGAAAGTGGACCATCTCATCAGAAAGTATTCAAGATGGCAGTAAAAATAGATAATATTGTTTATGGAACTGGTATTGGAAATAGTAAAAAAGAAGCAGAGCAAGAAGCAGCTAGAAGTGCACTAGAAAAACTAGCTACGCTTGATTAAAACAGTAAAATATAGTATAATACTTAAGTATTTTGGGGTATTGGTATGAATGAAAATAACTTAAATTGGTTTGATAAACTGAAATTTGATGTTGTAAAATTATCTTTCTTTTTAAATTCTATTAATCATGAATTAGTTTTTGTCTTGCATAAAAATAAATGGGCTTTAGAAGATATTAATCTTTGTGAAAGTATTTATCATTTAAGAGATATGTTAACAACTAGTGATAGAGATTTATCTGAATTTGTAGAAAGAATAAATATTTTAGAAAAGGCAAATGCTATTTTTAATAGTAGTGATTTATTAGATGAATTTTCTTATATTCAAGAGAATACAAATCTAGAAGCAAGTTATTTAAATAATATTAAAAATTATATTGAAATCGTTACGAATCCTAGTGTTAATGGTAGTGATATTACTGAGAGACTAGAACAGTATCAAGATACTGATATTTCCTGTTATAATCAAATGAAAATCAATAATGAACAATTAAAACAATTAAAGAAAGAAAGGAGAGATTGATTTTGAGTAAAATTAAAATATTTGCTTTAGGTGGCTTAAATGAAAATGGTAAAAATATGTATGTAGTGGAAGTAGATCATAATATTTTCATTTTTGATGCCGGTTTAAAGTATGGAACAGATAAAATGTTGGGAGTAGATTATATTATTCCTAGTTATGATTATTTAATTAAAAATAGAAAGGATATTAGAGGCGTATTCTTAAGTCATGGCCATGATTCTAATATGGGAGGAATTTCAGATTTAATTCAAGCAATTCCAGAAATTAATGTTTATGCTACTAAATTTACTATGGAAATTGTGAAAAATGATTTATTAGAAGCAGGAATTACGAAAGCTAATTTAAAAGAAATTAGACCACACTCTAAAATTGAATTTACTAAGGATTTATATATTTTCCCAATTAGTGTAACACACTCTATTCCAGATTCTGTATGTTATGTTTTATATACAAAAGATGGAGCTATTGTATATACTGGAGATTATGTATTTGATTCTACTATGAAAGGTCCTTATAAGACAGATATTGGTAAACTTGCTTATGTTGGAAAACAAGGTGTTTTATGTTTGTTGTCAGAGTCTTTTTATGCTGAAAAAAATGGTCATACTTCACCTAATAATCGTATTAGTGACTTTATTAGAGAAGTGCTTCATAAGAATGAAGATCGTATTATAGCTACGATATTACCTGCACATATTTATAGAGTACAAGAAATCTTCGATGAAGTTATGAAAACACATCGTAAGATTGTAGTTATGGGAAAAGGACTACAAGATATGATTAATAAAGCAATTGATATGAATTATTTAATGATAGATAAAGATCGTATCGGTGATTTATCTAATTTAAATGATAAAGGTGTCGTTGTTTTAATATCTGATGAGAAGGAAAAACCTTTTGCTAATTTAGATCGTATTTTAAAAGGCTTTGATAAATATATTAAATTAAAAGAAACAGATACTATCTTTATTACAGAACCATGTTATGATGGAATTGAAAAAAGATATGCCGTTATTTTAGATGATATTGCTAGAAATAATTTAAATGTTGTTTCTTTATCTAACAAAAAGCATTTACTTCATCATGCTTCTCGTGAAGATTTAATGTTAATGATTAACTTAATGAATCCTAAGTATTATTTCCCAGTAAAAGGAGAATATCGTCATCAATACATGAATGCTGAAGTTGCAGAAGAACTTGGTATTCCAAAAGAAAATATCATTTTAAAATTAAATGGTGATGTAGCTGAATTTGTAAATGGAAAATTAACAGATACAAAAGAACATATTGATGTTGATGATGTTTTAATCGATGGTAAAAGTCAAGGAGATATTGGTGAACTTGTTTTAAAAGATAGAGAAATGTTAGGAGAAAATGGTATTGTAATTATTAGTGCTACTGTAGATAGAGCTACTAAAAAATTATTAGCAGGGCCTGAAGTTCTAACAAGAGGTTTCATTTATGTAAAAGAAAATCAAGATATAGTAGAAGAAACTAAAAAGATATGCTTAGATATTATTCTTAAGAATATTAGTGAAGAAGAAAAAAAGGTAGATTATACGCAAATTAAAAATGAAGTAAGAGAAACACTTGGTAAGTATTTTTATAAAGAAACAGAAGCTAAGCCTATGATTATTACGGTTATTCAAGAAGTGTAAAAGAGAAGAGATTCTCTTTTTGGTACTATAAAAGTGTAATAATTAATTACAGAAATGTGATTGAATATTACACTTCTTTTTATTATGATTGAAGTGATTGGATAACGTTCCTCTTTTAGAGATAAAGTTCTCGTCACGAAAAGTGTTATCCAACCTTCACATAATATATTCGTTTAAGCAAGTTGAGATTGAAATAATTCTCGTGTAAAGAACCAAAATGAGGATGTGTTGAAGAGTTGGAACCAATCATAATTAGAAGAATAGGAAGGAAAAGAAAATGAAGTATGGAGTTGGAATTGATGTTTCAAAAGGTAAAAGTACAGTAGCTATATTAAGCATTGAAGGAGAAGTAATTGAAGAACCATTTTAAATAAATCATGATATTAATGGACTAAATTTATTGGAAGAAAAATTAAAAGATATTTCTAAGGAAGATTTAAAAATTGTTATGGAAGAAACAGGAACATATCACTTACCAGTGTTAGGATATTTACTTGATAAAGGATATTTTGTAGTTGCAGAAAATGCCTTAAAAATAAAAAAGTATTTGGATCGAGGGTTAAGAAAAGCGAAGACAGATAAAAAAGATTCTTATAAATTAGCTGAGTATACTTGTGATAATTGGTATAAGCTTAACAAAGCAAGAGAAAATGATGAAACTTATGATAATCTTAGATTCTTATCAAGACAATATATAAATAATATAAATGTTCAAGTTAAACAGAAAAATAATTTTTCTAACTTGTGTGATTTATTATTTCCTGGGTATTATCAAATGCTAGACGAAAATAATTTTATATTGGGACTAGAAATATTCAAAAAATATTATCATCCAGAAATTGTTACCAATAAAAAAAAATCTCAGTTTGTTGATGAGATTGATAAATTAGCAAAAAAATTAGGACATAAGGGAGCAGGAATAACTCTAGCTAATAAGATTTATTTACTTGCTCAAAAAACTATTTCTCCACGTCCTAATAATGAATTTGCACAACTATCAGCAATTAGTTGTGCAGATGCTTTAATTTTAACAATTAAAACAACTACTACAATTATAACAGAAATGGACAAACTTGCAAGAGAGCTACCGGAATATGATGTGATAAGCAAAATACCAGGATGTGGCAAAAAACTAACTTCTAGAGTAATAGCAGAGATTGGAGATGTCAGAAGATTTAAGAATGCAGGAAGCATTATAGCTTATGCTGGCTTAGATGCTCCACCATATCAATCTGGGCAATTTGAGGCAACAAATAGACATATATCCAAACGAGGAAATAAGTATCTAAGAAAAACGGGATATGAAGTAATGAAATCAATTAAAAGCAGTTGTAGATCAGACAATGATTTAAAGTCTTATATAATAAAAAAAGAAAATGAAGGTAAGTTAAAGAAAGTAGCCAAAATAGCGGGATTAAACAAATTTTTAAGAATGTATTATGGAATAGTAAAAAAGAAATATAAACAACTTGAAATATGGTAAATTTTTATTTCTTAACATGTCAAAAAAAGACCTAGCAATAGGTCTGTGTTAGCATACTTAAATATTGAAAAATAAAAATTGAAAAATATTATTAATAACTGTTGATTTTTATTAGCAAGTTTTCTTTTAAAAATTCATTATTTGGGGTATATATATTAATAAGGTGGAGTGATATTATGAAGAAAAAAGTAATAGTTGTAGTAGTTTGTATTTTAATGATTATTGGTTGTGGTATTTTATTTTTGTATTATCAGAATAAAGAGAAAAATACTGTTTTAAAAATAAAAAATAGTTATCATGAAATAGTAAGTACAATAAAACCTAAAAAAATATATATCTATCAAAATAGTAAATATCAGGAAGTTGGAACACTTGAAAAAGATACTATTTTATTTTTAGAAGATAAAAAAGTAAAAAATTCAAAAGATATCTACTATAAAATAAAGAATAGTAATTACTATATTACTTATCAAGATATAGAGAAAAAAGATAACTATCAAGTTGATGATTCTTTTGACAACTATGTAGCAACTATCAAAATAAAAACAAATCCTACTAATCTTTATCAAAATGATAGTGTTCAAATTACTTTAGATCAGGTATTAGATTTTGATGTTTTATTTCATGATGATGATAAGTATTATGTAAAGTTCTTAGATAATATTTATTGGATACAAGACTCTTATCAATTATCAAATCAAGAAACAGATACTTTAAAAGATATTAGTATTTTAAACTTAGATAGTAAAATTACAGTACAGAAGCTTACTACTATTCTAGACTATTTAAAGGAAAATAATTATAAAAGTATTACTGTTTTAGATTTTAAGAGATGGGTAGAAGAAAAAGCTAGTTTAGAAAATAACCAAGTGTTATTACTTTCTCATCAAGAATTAGATAATGAAAAGAAAGATTTATTAGAAAAATATTCTTATAAGGTAAACACTAACTTTGATGATATTTTTGTATCAGGTGATAGTCAAGTAAAAGTAGGAGATAACACTTATTACCAATATGATATCTATAATACAACTTCTATTGATAGAATAAAAGATATGTTAAATGGTATTAAAGAAACACGAATAGAAAACCAACAAATTGCCGTACTAAATTATCACTTTTTCTATGATTCTTCTTTGAAGGAAGAATGTAATGAAATTATTTGTATAGATACTAAGAATTTTCGTAAACAACTTGATTACTTAAAAGAAAATAATTATAAAATTCTAACTATGGAAGAGTTTAATGATTGGCTAGATAAAAAGATAACTTTACCTAAAAATAGTGTATTAATTACAGTAGATGATGGTGCGATGGGAACTAGTTTTATTAATGGTAATAAATTGATTCCTATCTTAGAAGAGTATCAAATACCAGCTTCCTTATTTTTAATTACAGGTTGGTGGGATATTAATAATTATCGTTCTAATTATTTAGAGGTTTATTCACATGGAGAAGAACTACACCATAATAATTACTGTAAGAATGGTAAATGTGGATATAAGTCTTTACTTTTGAGTAAGGAAGAAATGATAAATGATTTGGAATTATCGGTAAGTAAAACAAATACTCGTTTAGCATTCTGTTATCCTTTTTATCAAAAGAATGATACAATGGTAGAAGCTTTAAAAGAAAGTGGCTTTTCTGTTGCTTTTGTTGGTGGTAATAAAAAGGCTAAACAAACAGATTCTAAATATCAGGTTCCTAGATATATAATTTATAAAAATACTAGTTTAGAAAGTTTTATTAAAATGGTAAGTAATTGATATTGTCCTAATGTAAGATGCCTTGATTATCAATTGAGGAATACTTACTTATTACAGAAGGAAAATAAGCACTTAGCAGTTGTAAAAACGTAAGATGTGTGATTAAGGGATAGGAAAGATTTTTACCTGAAGTAGAACAGTTTGTAGTTACGAAATGTAAACACCATGAAGATGCCATCAAAAACAGTCAAAAATAAGTTGCATTTTCCTTTTATTTATGGTAAAATCTTAAATGTTTGAAGCTCCTGTTTCAAACCGCATTGAATAGGTTTTAAACAAATTATTTTGTACCTTAAGAGCGAGTCTAGAAAATTTAAGAAGGAGGTATATTATGAAAGCAGTTATTAAGACAGGTGGAAAACAATATTTAGTTTCTGAAGGAAGCGTAATTTTTGTTGAAAAATTAGCTGGTAACGAAGGAGAAAAAGTTGTTTTTGATGAAGTTTTAATGCTTGATTCTAAAGTAGGAAATCCTTACGTTAGTAAAGCAAGTGTAGAAGGTGAAATCCTTAAACAAGGAAAACAAAAGAAGATTAGAGTGTTTAAGTATAGTCAAAAAGACAGAAGTAATCGTAGAACACATGGTCATAGACAACCTTATACAAAAATTGAAATTAAAAAAATTAATGGGTAATTAAAATGATTAAAGTAAAAACTGAAAGTAATAAAAAACATATTAATAAAATTGAAATCATTGGCCATGCTGATTATGATGAGTATGGAAAAGATATTGTTTGCAGTAGTGTTAGCAGTATTGTTACAACAACTGTAAATGGTATTAGTGATATTAATCCTAATTATCTTACGATAGAAGAAGTAAAAGATGGTATGATAATTACTATTTTAGAAACTGATACTATCTGTGATAAGTTAATTTTAAATATGTTAAATCTACTTTCCCAACTTTCTGATGGTTATCCAGAAAATATTAAAATTAAGTAAGGAGGAACAAAGATGAACAGATTATTTTTAAATATACAATACTTTGCTCACCACAAAGGACAAGGTTCTACATCTAACGGTCGTGATTCAGCTGGTCGTAGATTAGGAGCTAAAGCTAGTGATGGTGAATTTGTTACAGCTGGAAGTATTCTTTACCGTCAAAGAGGAACTAAAATATTCCCAGGTAAGAATGTTCGTCGTGGAAATGATGATACATTATTCTCTACAATTGATGGAATCGTTAAATTTGAAAGATTAGGTAGAGATAAAAAACAAGCTAGTGTTTATGAAGTAGAAGAATAGTTAGACTATTCTTTTCTTATGCTTTATTTTATAATTATAGTGAGGGTGGTATTATGAATCATATCATGGGATTACAGGAAGATTACTTTAATGCTATAAAAAATGGTATTAAGAAATATGAATTGAGACTTAATGATGAAAAAAGAAAACAAATTAAAAAAGGAGATATTATTACTTTTTTAAAAGAACCAGATAGAATAGAAAGTATGAAAGCTTTTGTTACAGATTTAATATACTTTAAAAACTTTTTTGAAGTAATTGAAAAAATTGATATTAATTTACTAGCTTCAAATAAAACCAAAGAAGAATTAATCAATGATTTAAATAAATATTATTCTATAGAAAAACAAGTAGAATATGGAGTTGTAGCAATAAAAATTGATACTGATTTTAAATATGAAAAATCTTGTGGTACTGTTACTTTTAAGGAAATGAATCATAAAAGATATTATTTATTAATTCATCATAATAAAGGACATTGGGGTTTTCCTAAGGGACATATAGAAAATAGTGAAACAGAAAAAGAAACGGCTATTCGTGAGACGAAAGAAGAAACAAATGTTGATTCTGTTATTATTCCAGGATTTAGGGAAGTAATTACTTATAGTCCTAAAGAGAATGTGATGAAAGATGTTGTTTTCTTTTTGGCTAGTCCTAAAACTGATAGTTTAATTCCACAAGAAATAGAAGTAAGTGATGTTAGATGGGTAGAAGAAAGTGAAGTTATGAATCTGATTACTTATCAAGATGAAAAAACTGTTTATAAGGAAGCAAACAGTTATTTAATAAATCGTGAAGAATAATGTGAAAATTTATTTTTATAATGAAGACAATTTAAATAATGAATATAGCATGTTATTTTATAATTAAAATAGATACCTAATATAATTTAGATAATACTAGACATAATGAATATAAAAAAATAATAATTATACTTTGATAGATATAATCTCTTGAACAAAATGTTAGAAGTTTTTGGAGGTACAATGATAGAAATAATTGAATATGAAGATAAATATTTAGAAAATATTAGAGATTTATTAGTTGAATTGGAAGAATATATTATTTCAATTGATAAAGATGATTTAGATCAACTAAACGAAGAATATAGAGAAAAAATGGCTTTAGTTGATTTGAATGATATAAATAATAATAATGGAAAGTGTTATTTAGCTATTAATAATAAGAAAGTAATAGGAATGATTATGGGTATTATTTCTAAGTATGATGATTATGACTATTTAGACTATAAATGTCCGAAAAGAGGAATAATAACAGAATTAGTAGTAACGAAAAAAGAGAGAAGTTCTGGAGTTGGTAAATTACTTATTAATAAAATGGAAGAATATTTTAAAAGTATGAAATGTCAGTATATATTGGTTGATGTTTTTGCTTACAATACTAATGGTATTAACTTTTATAATAAAAAAGGTTATCATAGCAGAATGTATACAATGATAAAAGATATTAGGAGGCAGTATGCAAGAAGAAGAAAAGAAATTAGTGGAAGTAGTAAATGAATTTGAAAAGTTAATTGATGAAAATAAGGCTAGACAAATAGTTACTAAGAAAAATTATAGTCATGATGTTGATACTATGGTTTCTTTACTGAATAAGTTAGAAAATAAGCAACATTCACTAGAAGTAAATATTGATAAACCTTATTTTGCTAGAATTGATTTTGTAGACAAAGAAACAAATCATAAAGACATCTGTTACATTGGTAAGATTGGTACAATGAATGAAGATGATAAGATTATTACAGTAGATTGGCGTACACCTATTGCCTCTTTATACTATGATAGTGAAGTAGGAGAGTGTAACTACCATGCTCCAGAAGGAATTATTTCAGGTAATTTATTATTAAAAAGACAATATGAAATAGAAAAAAGGAAATTACTTAGCTATCAAGATGTAGAAACAGTAGCAAATGATGAGTTATTAAAACCATACTTATCTAGTAATAATGATAGCAGATTAAAAAATATTGTATCTACCATTCAGAAGGAACAAAATGCAATTATTAGAGAACCAATTGATTATGATGTTATTGTGCAAGGAGTAGCTGGTAGTGGTAAAACAACTGTAGCACTTCATAGAATTGCTTATTTAGTTTACCAAAATAAAGATAAAATAGATGTAAATCAATATATGATATTAGGCCCTAATAAGTTTTTTGTTAACTATATTTCAAATGTTTTACCGGATTTAGATGTAAATGGAGTAGGAGAATATGATTTATTAGAATTTACTTGTGAATATTTAAAAGAAAAAATAAAGCTTACTGATAATACTGATACCATACTTACTAAATATAAGATGAGTTTATCTTATCAAGAAGTATTAGATCAGTATATAAATACTTTAGAAAATAAAGTAATACCTGAAAATGATTTAGAAATGTTTGGTTTTTCTATTATACCTAGAAAACTTATTTTAGATTTTTATCGTAAAGCTAGTAGAGATACTTTATTTTTATTAGATAAAGTAGAAAGAACGATACCATTTATGATTAAATATATAAAAGAACATCAAGATAGAATTTTAGTTTCTGCTAATTTTTATATAGATGAATTAATAAAAAATACCAAAGATATGAAGAAATTAGTAGAATTATCAGAAATGAGAGAAAAACTTAGAAAAGAAATTAAATGTAATTGTGCACATATTATTAAAACTTATTTTAAGGTAGTAAATGAAAAGACTTCAGCTTTATATTTAGAATTTTTAAAGAGTTTTTCTCATTTTTGTAGTGATGAAGTTTATAGTAATTTAAATCAAAATAAGATTTGCTACGAAGATTTAACTGGGTTACTATATTTAAGATATCGTATTATTGGTTATTGTGATTATAACAGAATAAGACAGGTAGTTATTGATGAAGCACAGGATTATGGTGAGTTCTTTTATGCTACTCTTAAGAAGATAATGAAAAATGCTACTTTTAGTATTTTTGGAGATTTAGCTCAGACTATTTATCGTTATCGTACAATAGAAACTTGGGATAAACTAACTAAATTAGGTTACTGTGATAATTTAAAAATATTATCTAAAAGCTATCGTACTACTATTGAAATTATGGAAGAAGCTAATAAGATTAATGAATATTTAGGATTAACTAGAGCAGAAGCTGTTGTGAGACATGGGAAAAAGATAGCTTATGTTAAGAACGAAAATATATTAGAATTAGTAAATAACTTGTTAGAAACCGGTTATGAAACAATAGCAATTATTAGTAAAAATGAAGAAGACGCTAAAATAATATATGAAGAGTTAAAAAAGGAAATAGATATTACATTAATTACTGATAAAAGTAATGAGTATAGAGGAGGAATATGTTCTATTACTAGTAGTTTATCTAAGGGGTTAGAATTTGATAGTGTAATTATTAATAAGGTAGATAGTGATATATTTGATATTCATAATCCATATGATATGAAACTATTATATGTATCTATGACTAGAGCACTCCATGAAGAAATTATTACTTATAATGATAAGTTAGTTGAAGTATTAAAGTAGTAAAAGCATTAAATACCTTTTATATCTATACTTTATTATCAAAAAATAATTGACTTTTCTAAATTATAGTAGTAATATCAATCTTAACATTTTGAGGGGTGATGTTATGAAACACTTTATCAAACCTATTGATTTTGATAGTCGTTTATTTGCAAATGATGTTTTCAAATGCTTTCATAATGCATTCCTTAGAATAAAAGCGTAACGCCGTTTTGGTCTGTTTACGCTTTTTTTAATTATTGGAGGTGAAAATTTTGAAAAGTGCATCTTTGAATGATTTACTAAAACTATTATCTACTTATTCAGAAGAAGAGGTAGATAAAATAAAAAGAGCATACAATTATGCTTATAATTTGCATCGTGGGCAATATAGACAGAGTGGGGAAGAATATATCATTCATCCTTTAACAGTTGGTTATATTCTGGCAGAAATGCATGCTGATGTTGACACAATATGTGCAGGCCTTCTACATGATACTTTGGAAGATACAAAGGCTACCAAAGAAGAAATAGCAGAAAATTTTGGAAGTGATGTGGCCAATTTGGTAGATGGTGTTACAAAAATTAGTAAAATGAACTTTTCTTCTAAGCAAGAACAAAATGTAGCTAATACCAGAAAAATAATCACAAGTATATCTAATGATATTAGAATAATTATTATCAAATTGGCTGATCGATTACACAATATGAGAACACTAGAGTTTAAATCGGAGTTTAAGCAAAAAGAAAATTCAGTAGAAACTATGGAAATATTTGTTCCAATTGCTTACCAGATAGGTGCATATCGTATTAAAAGTGAATTAGAGGATTTATCACTACGATACTTAGAACCAAATATATACAAAAACTTACAAGAAAAAATAATAAGGATTGAAGAAGAAAGTAATCCTTGCATTCAAGAAATGTTATTTAAAATTAATAAAATACTAAACGATAGAAATATACCTAATGAAATTAAGATAAGAACCAAAAATATCTATGGTATTTATAAAAGATTATATTATCAGAATCATCAAAAATTAAGTGATATCCATGATTTAATATCTTTTAAAATTATGGTAGATGAAATAGATACCTGCTATCTATTACTAAGACCAATACATGAATCATATAAACCAGTAAATAGTAAATTTAAAGATTATATTTGTAATCCTAAAACAAATATGTATCAATCACTTCATACTACGGTTTTTGGACCAGATAGTAGACTAATTCAAATGCAGATTAGAACTTTCGATATGGATAAAATAGCATCTTTTGGACTTCCAACATATTGGGCTATTAATAAGGATGAAGCAAGAGAAAGAATGCAAGCAGATTTAAGAAGTAAATACCAATTTTATAATTCACTATTAGAAATTAATCAAGCATTTGGTGATAATTTGGAATTTGTAAACCAAGTAAAAAGAGAACTATTTTCTGAAAAAGTTTATGTATATACTACTAAAGGTGAAACAATTGAGCTTCCAAAAGGATCTACTCCTATTGATTTTGCTTACCAAATTAGTAGAGATTTAGGAAACACCATGTTTCAAGCAGTTGTAAACGATAAAAACGTACCAGTTGATTATGAATTAAAAAATAAGGATAGAGTAAGAATTATAACGGATGATCTTTCTTTTGGACCTAAAAGCGAATGGATAGATAAAGTTAAAACAACTAAAGCTAAAAGAATGATAAAGGAATTTATTAGGGGATAAATAGAGTTATTTATGAGTAATATTTTTGATTTTGATAAAATTAGTTATTATAATAACTATATAATCAATATAGATAAAAAGGATTATGAAAAAATGCAAAGCTGTATAGCCCAATTAAATAAAAAATACGATTCCAAAATTAATATGCTTTATCAAATTGAAAAAAATACAATTGAGTTTAATTTTGATAATCAAAAAGACTTTATTTTAAAACACAAGCAATTATTAATTGATATTATCAAAGATGTATTAAAAATATATAGTGAAGAGTTAAAAGATTCAAATGTGGTTTTTTTATCTGGAAGTTTTGCAAGAGGCACTAATAAAATGAGTAGTGATGTGGATTTACATTTTTTTTACAATAATCCCAATTATAATTATATATATGAAGAAATAGTTTCATATATTATTTCTAGAATAATCAATAAATCGCGTGACTGCATTGATCCAACTTTTATTTTTAATTTAGAAGATAAAAATAAAGTTATGGTAACTAGTAAAATGGATAAAAATGAACTGAAAGTGGTTTTAAAATATAGAAAGAAAGAGGTTAAATATACATACAAATCAGGAAAAAAGAGAAGATTTTACTTACAATATATTAACTCAAGAAATTTAAATAAATTGTTTGATTATTTGAATTGTGAAGTTAATAATGATAATTATGAATGGTGTCATTGTTTTGAGATTATAAAAGGTAAGAATGCTTTTAATGAACTGTATAATAATTTATATTTAGATGAATTAAAAAAAATAAATGCTGATTATATAAACATTAAAATTAATCGATTAAAGAATATGATTAATAATAATGAAATTAATATAATAATTAATTCTATATCGCAATATAAGAAAA
>ERZ827108.2501-NODE-2501-length-18792-cov-36.574692_pt1 | contig 18792 bp, 20 predicted proteins | sample MGYA00519921_ERZ827108 | MGnify/ENA primary metagenome ERZ827108 (study PRJEB31778, sample SAMEA3449258) | human gut metagenome | biome: human gut; feature: human-associated habitat; material: faeces | place: United Kingdom | collected 2010/2012 ... | reverse complement strand
CATTGTCCGTTAAAATCTTTAACCCTTTAGTCAAGATCTTTCAGGACTAGACACTTTGCTATTGGATACAAACGAGGAGGCTTTGAAAAAAAGAAAGTATCGTATCAAGCGTGAAAAAATAGGTTTGGGAAATGACGGTGTAGCTTTGGAAAACTTCCTGTGCAACTATTGATAGAGGCCTTTTTTCGTTCATTTCTTTCTGATTTCAAGTTCGTGTGACTTAATGTCCACGAACTTTCTTTGTGTAGAACTGTTATTTTGTTGTTTGTCAGTATTTTATTGTTCCCATGCGTGAAAGAAATGTCCACCTTGTTGTCTTTCATTTTATTTTGTCCTTGCTTACATTCTTTCGAACTTTGCACTTGCAAACTGATACAAAAAACAAACTTAAAATAAGTAATTATGCAAAAGACTTTTATCCTGTCGTCATTCATGTTATGTGGCGTGTTGGCCAATGCTAATCCTGTTGATTTGAAAGTTGGTGGAGGGAAAGATAAACATCAAGTAATAGTAGATCTTCCTTTCGATGTGGATTTTGATTTCGACAAGTTAAGAATTCGTTTGAAAAATTCGAATAGTCTGGCAGTTGTGGTAGTTGGGCCTCAAGGCGTAGTATATAATAAGGTAATAACTGCTGCTACTTCCAAGTCTGTTTATGTAGATTTAGAAAGATATAAGGGTGGAGATTATCAGATATATATTCAGGATGCAAAAGGCAACAATGTATCGGGAGAGTTCTATAAATATGAAACCGAAATACCTTTTTAATGTTTAACTATAAAAACCAAAAAGTTTTATGAAAAAGATTATTTTAACAGTGAGCTGCCTGTCAATGGTTCTGATGGGTACGGTATCGTGCAACAACGATGAGTATGATGTTGCAAGTCAGGAGACAACGATTTCGCAAGAGGACGCGTTGGCGTTGCAAGGCCTGCAAAACGACATTGCAAGTCTGAACGACGCGACATTCGGAGAGCAACAAGTGAAGTCGCGCGGCCTTGGTGGATTTTTTCGCCGGTTTATGAAGATTGTTGCGTCGGATGCCATTGGCGGTTTGTTCGGAAGTTTGGCCGGCGGTCCTGTCGGTACGATTGCCGGTGCGGCGGCTGCTTCGGGCGCGGCGGCTATTCCGACTGTCAATAGCAAGATTGTGTTGTGCCGTGCTACAGTATAGACCAAATTGGACTTGCTGAATGACGAGAAGTTGGCGCTTGATGATGTCGTCCTGCCCGGAAACACCAACTCGGTCCGTCCCGCCCAACTGACACTGGAGGATAGTGTGGGTTATTACCACAACAAGGCGTTGCTGGAGATTGACAGAAACAGTCAGAACGGACTTGCCGGTCTGAGTACGTCGGAACTGACGAACCAGATTTACTTGTCGGTTGAGCGCAGTGCAGGGCTGAAAACCGGTACGCTGCAGTCGGAGGTGAACAAAAAGACACCTGAGCTGATTAAGTTGAATGAAAACATACAGGAGTATATCAACAAATTGGAAACGGAAGAGGCTTACCTGTTGCAGATGAAGAAGCTCTATCCGAAAAGAGCGGCGGAAATCGCGGTTATCGAAGAGTTCGTCAAAGGTGTGAAGAACCTGAATCCCTCTATGGACGATAGTTCATACGCCAAAGCGGTGCTCAATCTGATTGAAAAGTCGAAGTTGAGCGAGGAGATGAAGAAGAACCTGCGTACGGGGGTCATTGTAGGTAATGCCAGCGCCCGTCTGTGGAATCCTGAAGCTTTTGAATAACCGCACAGAAACAGGGAAGGAAAGGATTTCTCCGCATGAATGCATAGTAAAGGTAGCAAAATGCCGGAAAAATATGCAAAAAGTTTTTAATAGGATAGAGAATGCGGGGATTTCTTTCCTTTTCTTTGGAATTGTTTCCTAATTTTGCGACCACAATGCGGCGGCGGATGTGCGGCGGAAGCCTTGTGGCGGCTGCGGACACGGCCGGAACGGCGCGGCGAAAGAGACATGAGTGGAATCTGCATATATGGAAGAAACGATGGACGGAGAGCTGTTCTTTTGTAAGATAATGAAAGGGATGATGGTCCTGCTGGCTGTCGTGATTCTGGTCGGTCTGGCGCAGGACTTCCGGCGTGACGGCTGGAGCGGCGTATCGGACGGCGACAATCTGCGGGACGCTTTCGCGCTGCTGGCCTGCGGCCTGTATGCGGCGGACTGGTGGTTGTGGCGCAAGGGACTGCTGAAGTCAAGGTTGTTGCACGCTGTCATCGCGGCTTTGCTTATCTTCGGCGCGGACTTGTCGCAGCTTGTGCGGTCGCTCGTCTGATGATGAAAACGGAAGAAGCGGCATCGGCGGAATCATGGCTGTCTTTGTGAATCGGGGCCGGCCGGACTGAAAGGCGCACGAGCCGACTGCAAATTTTTCTTACTTACCTTTTGACATCGAAAATTATGAACGGAAAATGTAGATACTGGTGTGCCGTGCTGTTGTCGGACATGCTGGCTGTCGCGGCGGTGTTCGCGCTGAATATGTTCCTGTGGAACGAAGACAAGAGCCTGGCGGACGTGTTCGCAGACACGTTGTGGATTTCGGTGCCCGCCCTGCTGACGGTGCATGTCATAGTTTGGGCGACCGGTAAACGCCGGCGCGGCTCCGCAGACCGCGAAATGAAACGAAAATAAATTTGAAACTCAAATACAAATATACGAGAAATGAAAAGATTGGTAATGATAGTGTGCCTGCTGACGGCAGTCTGGGGCGCAGTATGGAGTGAGGCCGGCGCGCAGTGCTGTGCCGGAAAGTCGGAAACGTGCACGCCGTTGTTCATGCGTAAGTGGTACTTCGGGGCGAACGTAGGCGCAGGACTTCCCCAGCACGACGTGACGCCGGTGTTCGGCGGTGTGAACGTGGGCTATGAGTTCGTTCCCCGTCTGTATGCCTTTGCCCGCGCCGAGGTGAATACGGGACTGTATGAGAAGGACGGCGAGCGCGTGTGGAACTCGGCCGGCAACTTAGGCGCAGGTCTGGGCTTCCGCCTGCTGGGCGCGAAGGGCTGTTGCGGTTCGCGCGGCGTGAAAGACTGTCTCGACCTGCGCGCCATGGCGGGCAGCAGCATAGGTAATGCCGACTGGAAGCAGACGTTCTATGATGCCGGGCTGGAGTATTACTTCCGCGGACGTCAGTTCGGCTGCACGCCGACCATCGGGCTGGGATACCGGTACGTGGATTCGCGCACGACGGGGCTGCGCAATTACGGCAGCGTATATATGACCATCGGTTTCCGCTTCTGAAAACATCAAGCATTGGCCTTCCCGCGCTTTTCCGCGGGAAGGCTTTTTTTATTTGTCCGGAAAAAGCTGATGACCGGTCAGTTTTTAACATTTACATCCCGACAAATTAACACTTCTTGCTTTCGGGCGAAAAATGTATTATCTTTGCAACAGCGAAAGTGCGGGGGCGGTATCAGACCGCCCCTTTTTCGTATTCCGAGGCCTGGGACGGGGCAAAATTACATGCCTTTTGGAAAAAACCAAGTGCCTTGTAGTTTTTTCTACATGCCATCTGCGGACAACTACATGTCGTGCAACTTCATCGGAGAGGCATTATGTGCCTCTTCGGAGGCGTGCAAAAGTTAAAAATGTTAATGTCACTTCCCGTCACAAGGCTTTTTCAACTCCGCGGGTGCGCAAAAACCGCTGCGCGGCCCTGTTGCCGGCGCGTTTTGCCGTATGGCGGGAAATGCCTATCTTCGCGTTTATGAATCCTGTCCTCGACTTCGTGTCGCGTTGCGCTCGCTGGGTGTGCCGTTTCCGCCACCGTTGCGGTTACGGCGTGCATTCGCCCTATGCATTCGCCCTGATAACGGGTGTCATCTACGAGCGCGGCGAATATTATGCCTACGCCCCGCTGCGCCGGTTGCGGACCGAGGGGGACTGCGGACTGCGCGAGCGCGACGACCGTCTGATGTTGCGCGTCGCCAATGCCTCGGAGGCCCGCCGGGCCGTGGTGTGGGGACGGCATACCGCCACTACGCTGCGCTACTTGGCGGCGGGACGGACGGCGTGTGCCTTCCTGCACGTGGCGGACGGCGGTTTCGGTGCGCTGCAGGCTTTTCTCGCGGACGGGGAAGGCATCGGGCTGCTCTATGTGGACGACCCCGTGGCGTGGCCCCGCGTGTGCGACGCCTGTCTGCCCCATGCCGCCGACGGCGCCCTGTTCGTGGTGCGCGGCATCCGGCGCGACCGGGCCTCGTTGCGGGCCTGGCGGCGGTTGCAGGCCGACGGGCGGGTGCGCCAGACCTTCGACCTGCACGACTTCGGGCTGGCCTGCCTCGAGCGGAGGCTGAACAAGGAAAACTATATCGTGAACTACTGGTGACCATGACTGAGGAACGACAGACGAGAATATATACGCGTGGCGGCGACCGCGGGCGTACGACATTGGCCGACGGGCGGCGTGCGGCCAAGGACTGTGCCGCCGTCGAGGCCTGCGGGGCCGTGGACGAGCTGAACTGCCATGTGGGGCTGCTGGCCGCGCAAGTGCCTGACGACATCGCCGCTTTTCTCCGCGGCGTGCAGCGCCGGCTGTTCGATGTCGGGGCTTCGGCCTGCCCCGTGGCGGGCAGTGCGGCGCGCCACGATGCGTGGGATGTCTGCGGGCTGGAAAGTGAAATCGACCGCCTGGCTCCGCACGCCGGGACCGCCGGTGGTTTCGTGTTGCCGGGCGGCTGTCCGGCTGCGGCGCAGGCCCATGTGTGCCGTGCCGTGTGCCGCAGGGCCGAACGCCGTGCCGTGTCGGCGCGGATGGACGCCGCGCTGCCCTACCTGAACCGTTTGTCCGATTATTTCTATGTTTTGTCCCTCTATTTGAACAAGTTTAACGGCGTGGATGAAATAAAACGCGCGGAATGACGTTGTTTGTATAATAAAAATAGTATTTTTGTCGCCAAATGCCCCGGAACCGCGGAACGGCCCGGCCGTCAGGCTGCGGAAACCGCCTGCGGACGGGGCAGGACACGAATTCAGATAAAACGGAAAGACTATGTACTGGACACTGGAACTGGCTTCGAAGCTCGAAGATGCCCCCTGGCCCGCCTCGAAAGACGAATTGATTGACTATGCAATGCGCTCGGGCGCGCCTATGGAGGTGGTGGAAAACCTTCAGGAGCTGGAAGACGAAGGCGAAATCTATGAAACCATCGAGGACGTATGGCCGGACTATCCGACTAAGGAAGATTTTCTTTTCAACGAAGACGAATATTAAGACGACACGACGCACGGGCATACGTTGGACGGCCTCTCCGGTGACGGAGGGGCTTCAAGGGTTTGTGCCCTCCCGTCCGGCCCGCTCCGCACGCCGGCTGTGCATGGCGCTGTCGCTTCTGTTCCTGCTTGTCCCGGCATTGCGGGCGCAGCAGGACCCCGCCTTCGTCCACTATTGGCAGCAGGAGGCGCAGTTCAATCCCGCTGCCGTGGGGCGGATACCGCAGCTCAACATCAATGCGGCTTATCAGAGCCACGCCGCCGGTTTCGAGGACGCCGGCAGTACGATGTATGCCGGCGCCGATATGGCTTTTCTCATCGGACGGACACGTCACGGCGTCGGTCTGGTGTTCCAGCAGGACGAGATAGGACTCTTTGCCTACCAGCGCTTCAGTCTGCAGTACTCTTACCATCTCAGGCTGTTCGGCGGTACGCTCAGCATCGGCGCGGCCGTGGACATGCTGGCCGAGAAGGTGGACGGCTCGAAGGCCGACCTGGGCGACGCGGACGACCCCGCATTCCCCTCGACGGAGGTGAACGGTTCGAAGTTCGACGCCTCGGCCGGACTGTGGTATGCCCGCGGCCCGTGGTATGCGGGCCTGGCGGCGCAACACCTGACCGCACCCACCGTCCTGCTGGGCGAAACCAATGAAATCGGAATAAAATCTTTGTATAATTTTACGGCCGGATACAATATTCGTACCCGTAGCCCGTTATTTACGATAGTGCCTTCCACGCTTTTGCGCTACGACGGGACCGACTTCCGGGCCGACCTCACGGCGCGCGTCGTGTACGCCTACGAGAAGAAACGCCTGTACGGCGGTCTGAATTATAGCCCCCAGCATTCCGTGGCGGGCTTTGTGGGCGGGACGTTCCACGGCGTGGACATCAGTTACTCCTACGAGGCCTTCACGGGCGGCATGGGCATCGGCAGCGGGCAGCACGAGGTGACGCTCGGCTACCGGATGGACCTCAATCTGGGCAAGAAAGGAAAGAACAGGCACAAGAGCGTCCGCTTCCTCTGACGGGACGGACAACGGTACGGCCGACTCTTGACATCGGAAAAGACACATCAGAAAAAATATGTATAGCATGAAGAATACCAATCGTACGCACAGCCTTGCCGGAGGGGCGGCCCGATCGCTGCCGGCCCTGGTGTCGGCAATGCTTTTGTCCCTTATGCTGACGGCTTGTTTCGGTGGCGGACGCGCCATGCAGAGCGGCGGCGAGGTGACAGGGCGTCGCTCGTCGGCGTTCAACGAGCCTGTGCCCTTCGGCATGGTGGAAGTGAAGCGCGGATACCTGCGGGCCGGCATCGAAAAGAACGACTCGCTCTGGGGTATCGTCACGCCGGTGAAGGATATCTCGGTGGACGGCTTCTGGATGGACCAGACGGAAGTGACCAACTCCATGTACCGGCAGTTTGTCGAGTGGGTGCGCGACTCCATCATCCGCGAACGCCTGGCAGACCCGTCGTATGGCGGTGACGAAACCTATAAAATCGAGGTGGACCGTAACGGCGACCCCGTCACGCCCCATCTGAACTGGGCCAAGCCCATTCCGTGGCGCAAACCCACCGAGGAACAGGAGCGTGCCATCAGGAGCGTGTACGTTACCCACCCCATAGACGGGACGGTGATGCTGGACGCGAAACAGTTGATTTACCGTTATGAAATCTTCGACTATGAGAAGGCGGCCTTGCGCAAGTACCGGCTCGACCCGAAGGAGCGTAACCTCAACACCGACGCTGCTGTGGACGAGAACGAGACGGTGATGATTTCGAAGGACACCGCCTACGTGGACGACAACGGGCAGATAGTGCGCCGTACCATTGAGCGCCCCCTGTCTTCGCTCTACGATTTCCTCAATACCTATATAGTAAATGTGTATCCCGATACGACCTGTTGGGTGAACGACTTTCCAAATGCCAACAACGAGGCATACATGAAACTCTATTTCTCGTCCCCGACGTACAATGACTACCCGGTAGTCGGCGTCACGTGGGAGCAGGCCGAGGCTTTCTGCGCATGGCGCACCGAGTACCTGATGAAGGGGCTCGGCCCGCAGGCCCGCTACATCCAGCGTTACCGCCTGCCGACCGAGATAGAGTGGGAGTATGCCGCACGCGGCAAGGAGGGAAATCCTTTCCCGTGGACCGGAGACGAGAGCAAGAACGACAAAGGCTGCTTCTTTGCCAACTTCAAGCCCGACAAAGGTAATTATACGGAAGACGGCAACCTCATCACGTCGCGCGTGGGTATATACGGAGCCAACTCCAACGGCCTTTTCGACATGGCCGGAAACGTGGCGGAATGGACCAACACGGTATATACCGAAGCCGGCGTGGCGTCCATGGCCGACCTGAACCCCGAACTGCGGTACAACGCGGCGCAGGAAGACCCCTACGTGCTGAAGCGCAAAAGCGTGCGCGGCGGCTCGTGGAAAGACCCCCTGTCGTACATCCGCTCGGCATGGCGCACATGGGAGTACCAGAACCAGCCCCGTTCGTTCATAGGCTTCCGTTGTGTCCGCTCCAAGGCCGCCACGACCAGCAACACGGCGGCTGCGAAGGGCCGAAAGAAATGAAACAGCCCGCATCCGCAGGGTACAACCGTCTGAACTTAAAACAATCGCACACAAATGGCTATAAAGATAAACTTAGTGGTTCGCCTGCAACACTGGATGGACAGTGTTCCCGGGCAGACGTTTCTTAATTACGCGTACAGTTGGGGCGCTTCCATCGTCATACTCGGTGCGCTCTTCAAACTGACCCATCTTCCGGGCGGCAACATGATGTTGTTCCTCGGAATGGGCACTGAGGTCGTCGTATTCTTCCTTTCGGCTTTCGACCGCCCCTTCGACAAGACCGAAGACGGCAAGGAATTGCCTTCGGACTACGAGACGGACGAGGAAATCGCCGCCCGGCTCGGACTGGTGGACGAGGACGAAGAACAGGACGGGGACGAAGAGGACACGCTCACGGAGGAAGTCGCACGTCACCGTGCATCCGCCGTTACGCAACAGGCTGCTGCCGTTTCCGGTGCGCAGGGTGGCGGAACCATCATCATCGGTGGTGGAGCGCAGGCGGCTTCCGCTGCTCCCGCCGACCCCGTTACGGCTGCCCGCGAGGCCATCGCCGCCGCAACGCCTGCCGGCTCGGAACCGTTTGAGAACGAGGCGCAGCGGCTGGCTGCCATCATCCGCGCCGCCAACGACGAGTTGCTGCGTCGCGCCCAAGCCGTGCTTTCGCCCGAGATGGAGTCCGCCACGCAGACCTATATAGAGAAGTTGCAGACCCTGTCGGATACGTTCGCCAAGGTGGACGAGCAGAGCGCGCGTCTCACCAAGGACAGCGAAGAGATGGACAATCTCAACCGCACGCTCACGGGCATCAACAAGGTTTACGAACTTCACCTCAAGAGTATCAGCCTGCAAGTGGGCACTATCGACCAGATTAACGAACAGACCCACAAGCTGGCACAGCAAATCGAAGAGCTCAACGGCGTTTACGGCCGCATGATCGAAGCCCTCACCGTGAATATGCGCGGCGGAGCGGCAGGTCCGGGCTCCAATGCCTGATTTGCACCACCATCCCCCAATTCAGTAAACGTCAGAACCAATGTCAGTAAAAAAGAGACCGCTTTCACCCCGTCAGAAGATGATAAACCTGATGTATATCGTCCTGCTGGCGCTGATGGCCCTCAACGTGTCGAACGAGGTCCTCAAGGGCTTCGAACTCGTAGGCGACAGTCTGGACCGGACAACGGCCAATTCCGTCAAGGAAAGCCAGGCTGTCTATGCCGACCTTGCCGGGCAGCTCAAGGCCAACCCCGTGAAAGTGAAGCCTTGGTACGACAAGGCCATGTCGGTGAAGCGCATGTCCGATTCTCTCTACGATTATGTCGAGCAGTTGCGCTGGGCCATTGCCCGCGAGGCCGACGGTGCGAAAGGCAATCCCGGGGACATCCGCAACAAGGAAGACCTTGAGGCGCCCGGTCACATCATGCTCGCGCCCGTCAAAGGGCAGGGACGCCTTCTTTACGAAAGGGTAAACAGTTTCCGCGAGCGCATACTCTCGTTTGTGACCGATGCGCGCCAGCGGGCCATCATAGGTTCGAACCTCAGTACCGCCGTCCCGCAGAAGGAAGACAACATCGGGAAGAGCTGGGAGGAATATATGTTCGAGTCCATGCCTTCCATTGCCGCCGTCACCATGCTTTCCAAGCTGCAGAGCGACATCCGCAGCGCCGAGAGTGTCGTGGTACACGGGCTTCAGGCCAACATCGACCTGAAAGACATACGTGTGAACGAACTGAACGCCTATGTGCTGCCCGAGGCCACCACGCTTTATCCCGGCGACAACTTCCGTTCGCGCATCTTCATGGCGGCTGTCGATACCACCCAGCGGCCCGAGATTTTCGTAAACGGCCGTCAGATTTCCTCCAGCGGCAGTTACGAGTTCCGTGTCGGCGCGCCCGGCGAATACAGCTTCTCGGGTTACATACAGATGCCCAATGCCGCCGGCGAGATAGTCCGTCGCAATTTCACGCAGAAGTATAACGTCATCGCCCCACCCGCGGGAGCGACCGTCGCAGCCGACCTGATGAACGTCCTGTATGCCGGTTTCGACAACCCGGTCAGCGTTTCCGCGTCGGGAGTTCCCTCCAACAAGATTTCACTCGGCATGACCGGCGGCACGCTCGTGTCGAAAGGCAACGGGAAATACACCGCGCGCCCTGCGGCCGTGGGACAGAACGTCACGTTCACCGTCACCGGTGTCGTGAACGGCCGTTCGCAGTCCATGGGCAGCTTTACGTTCAAAGTACGCAAGTTGCCCGACCCCTCGCCCTACCTTGTCATCGGCAACGACCGCTTCACCGGCGGACGCATCGTCAAGAGCCGCGTGCTCGGCGCGCCGTCAGTGGGTGCCGCCATCGACGACGGGCTGCTCGACATACCTTTCCGCGTGCTCAGCTTCGAGGCCGTCTTCTTCGACCGCATGGGCAACATCCGCCCCGAGCCGTCTGCGGGCGCCAACTTCACCGAGGCGCAGCGCGAACTCATCCGGTCGTTGCGGCGCGGCCAGCGGTTCTACATCAGCAAGGTGCGTGTGGTCGGTCCCGACGGAGTGGAACGCACGCTTACCTATCCGATGGAAATCATCCTGAACTGATGCCGTCGGGCCGCCGTGCCCCGTGCGCGGCGGAGGACCGGAGGAAATGCCCGCCGGCCTTATGACGGGAAAACCTATCCGAGCAGAAAACAACAAGAAAATATACAGTTATGAAACACGCCATATTGATTTTGCTTTGCCTGACCACGTTCTCGGCCGTGGCACAGCCCCCTGCGCGCCGCCGTGCGCAGGAGCAAAAGGAAAAACAGGCCGCCGTGCCCACCGCATCGGCCTACCGCGACTTCCCTACGGCTCAGGCGATGCCCGCAGATGCCGCCTGGAGGCGCGACATCTACCGCCAGCTCGACCTGACCAAGGACGCGAACGCCGTGCTCTATTATCCCACGACCCCGCAGGAGGGACGTGTCAATCTCTTCACCTACTTGTTCCGCCTCATCCTGCGCGGACAGGTCAAGGCATACGAGTACACGCTCGACATGAACCCGCACTTCACGCCCGACCGCGTGGTCAAAGGAAAAGCCATCATGGACACCTACGAGATTCCCTACGAGTCGAAGGACGGCCGCATCCGTGTGAACGACGCCGACCTGCCGTCCGAGGAGGTGAAGATGTATTTTGTCAAGGAGAGCCGGTATTATGACCAGCACACGGCCACGTTCCGCTCGCGCGTGACGGCCATCTGCCCCGTGCTGCAGCGCGGTGACCTCGACTTTGGCGGCGCAGACGCCCGCCGGCCCATGTTCTGGGTGAACTATGACGAGGTGGCGCCGCATCTGGGCAAGCTCATGCTTATGAGTTCCAACCTGAACAACGCCGCCATGATGTCGGCCGACGATTATTTCACGCTCAATGTCTACGACGGAGAGATATATAAGACGACCAACCTGCAGGACCGCATTCTCGTCAGCGACTTCTCGAACGACTCCACCGTCATCAAGGAGCGCAAACGCATAGAGCGCGAGATGGTAGACTTCCAGGACCACGTCTGGGGACGCGACTCGGTGGCCATGGCCAAGGCTGCCGCCGAAAAAGCTGCCGCCGACAGCGTGGCAGCCGCCGACAAGAAGTCGTCGCGCCGCACGGTACGTCGTTCTACGGGCCGTCGCACTTCCGTCTCGTCGGCATCTGCTCCGGCATCGTCCAAGTCCAAGTCGGGCACTTCCAAGGAAAAGACCTCCAAAGTGGCACAGAAGCGTCAGCGCAGTTCGGGCGGTTCCCGCTCGGGCGGAACGTTGAGCGTACGTCGCCAGCGTCATTGATGCCCGGCCCGCCGCCGGAAACATCCGCCGGCGCGAAAGTCCGGACCACACCCATGGAAACGGGTCGGCCGTCCATCCCGGCGGATGCGGCCGGCCCGTTTCCGTGTTGGTGAAGGCCGGCCCGCACGCCGCCGTCCGGCCCTGACGCGCAGGCAGTCGTTTGAACTTTAACATATTTAACTTTCGCTCACATTCGGGAGGCACTTATCCCGCCATGTATGCCCGTCCGGAGTCACGGGAATGGGCTTGGGAAAAACTAAAATAGGGATATTTTTTTCTAAGTGGCATGTAGTTTTTCCTTTCCCTCGGGTAAAAAAAGCCGGAATACCGCCTGCTTGGGCATAAAATAAGGGCGAACCGAATGGTCCGCCCTGTTTCCTGTTACAAAGATAATAATTTTTTCGCCCGAAAGCAAATTGTGTTAAAATCGTCCCGGCCTTCGGACACGGACCGGCGTTGCCTGTGCAGGCGGCTTCGGGGTCGTTGGAATCGTCCCGCCTGTCGCCAAGTCCGTCGGCGCATTTGCGCGGAATTATTTCCTGAGGTCGGCAAGCAGTGTGTCCAGTGCCTCCTGCGTTGTGGCACACCGGTCGAGCAAGGTGACGAACTTGCTTCCGATGATGGCGCCGGCCGCGTTCTTTTGTGCCGACTCCAGCGTCTGTTTGTTGCTGATGCCGAAGCCGATCATGCGGGGATGGGTCAGCTGCATGGCGTTCACCTTGTTGAAGTACGCCTGTTTGGCTTCATCAAATACCTTTTGTGCGCCGGTTGTTGCGGCCGACGACACCATATATATGAATCCGTCCGTATTCCGGTCGATGAACCGGATGCGTTCCTCGCTGGTTTCCGGAGTTATCAGCATGATGACCTTCAGTCCGTACCGGTCTGCCACGGGCTTGAACGTCTCCATGTAATCGTGGAAGGGCAGGTCGGGGATAATCATGCCGTCTATGCCGCACGCCGCACAGCTTTTGCAGAATTCTTCAAGCCCGTATTGCATCACCGGGTTCAGGTATCCCATCAGTATCAGCGGTATGCTTACGTCGCGGCGTATATCTTCCAGTTGCGAGAACAGTCGTCGCAGGCTCATGCCGTTGCGCAACGCTTTGGTGGCCGCGTCCTGAATGACCGGTCCGTCCGCCATCGGGTCGCTGAACGGTATGCCGATTTCAATCATGTCTATGCCCCCGACGGCGAGGGTCCTTATGATTTCCGCCGTGCTGTCGAGGGACGGATGTCCGGCACAGAAGTAAAGGGACAGTATGCCCGATTTCTTTTCTTGAAACAATAGGTTGATTCTGTTCATGATGGTTTGTGTGTTTTGTGTGTGCGGTTTATGGTTTTCTTATCTGTCGGATGAAACGGTCCAGCCTTTCGATATCCTTCATGCTCGGTGCGCTTTCAAAGCGGGAATTCAGGTCGATTCCCGCGCACATGGGATGGAAGAACGCCTTCAGGGCTTCCACGTGTTCCTCGCCGATGCCCCCGCTCAGCAGGAAGGGGCGTTCCCCGCGGTAGCTGTCCAGCAAATCCCAGTCGAATGTCCTGCCGCTGCCGCCCATCGTGGCGCAACGGGTGTCAAACAGGAAGAAATCGCAGACCGTCCCGTAGTCGGAAGTGTCGGGCAAGCCATGTCCGGCGTCCGTGCCGAATGCCTTGATGATTTCGGGCGCGTGTCCGTTCGGGCATACCAGCCTCTTGATTTCGCGGCAGAACCGTGGCGTCTCGTTTCCGTGCAGTTGTACGGTGTCCAGCCCGAGGCGTGCGATGTCTTCTTCTACTTGCCGGAGCGACGGATTGACGAAAACGCCCACCCGTGAGCAACTTTCGGGCAGGTAGTCCGGTGTCCGGCCGACGTAGCGCGGCGATTTTTCCCAGCAGACGAAGCCCATGCGGTCCGGTCCGAGTTGTTCGGCGCGGCGGATGTTGTCCGGCTCCCGCATACCGCAGATTTTGATAATCGGAAATCTCATGCCTCTACCTCCCGGATGAATTTACGGAGCGCCGCGCCGGGGTCGGCCTCGCGCATGAAGGTCTCGCCGATGAGGAAGCCGCGGAAGCCCGCCTGTCGCAGCTCCTTGACCACCGCCGGCCGGGCGATGCCGCTTTCCGATACCGCCGTAATGTCGGACGGCAGCCGTGAAACCAGCCGGAAAGAGTTCTCGACGTCCGTGTGGAACGTGCCCAGGTTGCGGTTGTTCACGCCAATCATGTCCGGTCCGCATACCGCGTATTCCGTTTCGGCCTCGGAGTGCACCTCCAGCAGCACCTCCAGTCCCAGTTCATGCGCCTTGCGCGTCAGCGCCGCACATTCCGTCAGCGTCAGGTCCGCGGCAATCAGCAGTATGGCGTCGGCCCAGAGCTGTTTCGCCCGGTACAGCTGGTATTCGTCCAGGATAAAATCTTTCCGCAGTATGGGAATGTCCACCAACGGGCGGGCGCGGCGGATGAAGTCGGGGCTGCCGCCGAAATAGTCGCGGTCCGTGAGGATGGACAACGCCGCCGCTCCCGCTTTGGCGTAGGCCGGCGGGATGACTTCGGCCTGTCCTTCCGCTTTGAGCCAGCCTTTCGACGGCGACTTCCGTTTGAACTCCGCGATGATGCCCGAACGGGATGCGGCAAGGCTTTTCCGCATGGACCGGCGCGGCCGTGTGCCGTTCTTGCCGGCGGCAGCGGTTTCCTCTTCCTCCATCAGGCGCTCCACTTCGGCATACAGCCGTTCGGGCGGCAGCAGCAGTTTTTCCTGTTGCACTTCCAGGCGTTTGTGCGCCACGATTTCTTCCAGAATATCTTTCATCTGCTCATCCGTTTAACTCGATGTAACGTTTCATGACCCTCAGCGCCGCGCCGCTTTCGAGCGACTCGCGGGCCACGGCCAGGCATTCCCTGATGTCTTTGTCCTTCTCCATCACCTTTATGGCGAATGCGGCGTTGGCCAGCACGACGTTGCGGCGGCTTTCCGTCGTGTCGTTCCGCAGGATGCCGTCAAATATTTTCGCGGCCTCGCCGACGGTCGTTCCTCCGTAAAGCTCTTCGGGGCGGACGACGGTCATGCCCAAATCTTCGGGCCGGAAAATCTTTTCCATCGTGTTGGTCTTGATTTTGAAATTGCACGTCAGCGAAATCTCGTCATAGCCCCCGATGCTGTTTACTATGCCGTAGCCGATGCCAAGTCTTTCGTACACGCTGCTGTATAGCCGCATCTGGTTCAGACCGGCCACGCCGAGCAGCTGGTATGCCGGCCGGCACGGGTTTACGAGCGGTCCGAGCAGGTTGAAACACGTGGCAATTTGCAGTTGCCGGCGCACCGGTGCCACGAACTTCAGGCTGTGGGCGAAGAGCGGGGCATGCAGGTAGGTGAAGTTGCAGGTTTCGAGGTTCCGTCGCAGATGTGCGTTGTCCGGGGTGAATTTCACGCCGTGCTGTTCCATGACGTTGCTGGCGCCCGATGTGGATGTGGCGGCGTAGTTGCCGTGCTTGGCCACCTTGTAGCCCGCGCCGGCCACGACCATGCACGCGCAGGTCGATATGTTGAAGGTGTTTTTGTTGTCTCCCCCTGTTCCGACGATGTCTATGACGCGGTAAGGACTGAGATCGACGGCCTTTCCCGTCTCGATGATGCCGTCGCGGAAACCGAGCAGCTCGTCTACCTTGATGCCGCGCATGATCAGTCCCGTCAGGAAGGCGCTTATTTGCACCTCGTTGTATTTCTGTGCGACGATGTCGTGCATGATTTCGCACGTCTGTCGGCGTGTAAGCACCCCTCCGTTGATGATTTGAGTGAGAATCTGTTTCATAGTCTTGCGTATAAGCCCGCCGGCGTTTGTTCTTTGGTGTTTCGATGAATTCTTCTCCGACGTCCCGAGGGCTTGTCCCTCAATGTCTCAGAAAATTCTCCATGATGCGTTTCCCTTCCGGGGTCAGCACCGATTCCGGATGGAACTGGATGCCGTGTACGTCATATTCGCGGTGGCGCAGCGCCATGATTTGCCCTTCGGGGCTGGTGGCCGTGACTTCCAGACAGGCAGGCAGTCCTTCGCGGTCCACCACCCAGGAGTGATAACGTCCGACCGGAAATTCCCGGTCTATGCCGTCGAAGATGTAGTCCCGGCCGTTATGTCGGCACGGGGTCTGCACGCCGTGGAACACATCCGCCAGGTTCGTCAGCCGTCCCCCGGCCACCTCGCCGATAGCCTGGTGTCCGAGGCACACTCCCAGTATGGGCTTTTCGCCCGCATACCGTCGTATGACGTCGGTCAGCAGGCCCGCTTCCGACGGGATGCTCGGTCCGGGACTGAGGATGAGCTTGTCGTAGCCCGCGAGTTCCTCCAAGTCGAAACTGTCATTGCGCATGACTGCCGCCTTGGTGCCGGTTTCGCGCACCAGATGGTACAGGTTGAACGTAAAAGAGTCGTAATTGTCGATGATAGCTATATTCATGGGAAACGTATGCTTTCCGGAGTCAGATGCGTTCGGCCGTCAGGATGGCGTGGCGCAAGGCTCCCAGTTTGTTATTGACTTCCTGTAATTCGTATTCCTCGTCACTTTTGGCCACGATGCCGCCTCCGGCTTGGAACCACAGCTCGTTGTTGCGGCTGACAAAGGTCCGGATGGTGATGGCCTGGTTGAGCGAGCCGTCAAGCCCTATGAAGCCGATGCAACCCCCGTAGGCCCCTCTGTTGTGTGGCTCCAATTCGCTGATGATCTGCATGGCCCGGATTTTCGGTGCGCCCGACAATGTTCCCGCAGGGAAGGTGTCGATGAAAGTCCTTATGGGGTCGGCGTCCGCATTCATGCATCCGCTGACGCGGCTGACGAGATGTATGACGTGGCTGTAGTATTGCATGTCCTTGTAGAAGTCCACCCGGACGTCGTGACAGTTGCGGCTCAGGTCATTGCGTGCCAGGTCCACCAGCATGACGTGCTCGGCATTTTCTTTCGGGTCGGTTCTGAGACGCTGTGCGTTGCGGGCATCCTGTTCGGCGTTGCCGGTGCGTCGCGTTGTTCCGGCAATGGGGTCGATGTAAGCCCGTCGTCCGTCGATGCGGCAGTGCGTTTCGGGCGAGGAGCCGAAGATGCGGAAGCCGCCGAAGTCGAAGTAGAAAAGGTAGGGACTGGGATTGATGTTGCGCAATGCACGGTAAAGTTTGAAGTCGTCCCCTTCGAAGCGCTGTATGAACCTTCTGCTCAGAACTATCTGGAAGACATCGCTCCTCAGGCAGTGGGCTATGCCTTTGCGGATGTTGGCCTTGTGCTCCTCGTCTGTCAGTGTACTGTACGTTTCGCCGACAGGCCGGAAGTCGTAGGTGGCGAAGTTGTGGTTCTTGATGACCGCCTCCAGCGTATCGAGTGCCGTAGGCTCGCCCTCTTCCAGCATTTCCACGAGCGTCATGGTGCTGTCAAAGTGGTCGAACACGATGATGTACTTGTAAAGAATGTAGAGCAGGTCGGGCGCGTCGTTCTTTTCGTGCGCGCAGTCCTTGATGTTGATGTTCTCGAAATAGCGTACGGCGTTGAAGGTCGTGTATCCGTACAGTCCGCAATACTCCTTTTTGTCGCCCGTCACGGAGAAACTGTCCAGGAAGTCGTTGATGGCGTTTTCCACCCGGTAGTCTTCCGTCACCTCCCTCTGCACCCGGCTGCCGTCGGGATACAGGGCCGTGGACGTTCCGTGCGCGACGGCTATGCTGGCAATGGGGTTCAGGGCGATGAACGAGCGACTGTTGTCGTGGCTGTGATAGTCCGAGCTTTCCATGAGTGCGCTTTGCGGATACAGGTCGCGCACTTTCAGATAAGTGCTCACCGGTGTGTAGAGGTCGCCTACTATCCGGCGTCCCGTGGCTGTGTATTCAAATTTTTTCATGAGTATGGAAGTTTTTCCGGTTTCGGGTGTCAGTCGTTGATGCCCGGGTCGTTCTTGTGGGCAAGATAAGTGGCAAGGTCCTTGTCCCCGCGTCCGCTTACGGTCAGCACGACAACCTCGTCCCGCTTGAAGTGCAATTTGGGGAGCAGTCCCAGGGCATGTGCCGACTCAAGCGCCGGGATGATGCCCTCCAGACGTGTCAGTTCGTAGGCGGCCCTCAGGGCCTCGTCGTCGTTGATGGCCATGACCGTCGCGCGATGCTGCCGTGCCAGGTTGGCGTGCATGGGTCCGATGCCCGGGTAGTCCAGTCCGGCCGAAATGGAATAAGGTTCGATGATTTGTCCGTCCTCGTCCTGCATCACCAGTGTGCGGCTGCCGTGGATGATGCCCGGCAGTCCGCACTGTATGGTGGCCGCCGTCTCCCCGCTGTCCGTACCGTGTCCGCCGGCCTCGCCCAGGTAGATTTTTACACGTGGGTCGTCCATGTAATGATAAATCGTTCCGGCAGCGTTCGAGCCGCCGCCCACGCAGGCTATCAGGCAGTCGGGATAGTCGCGTCCCTCTTTTTCGACCAGCTGTTCCCTGATTTCGGCACTGATGACGCTTTGCAGCCGCGCCACGAGGTCGGGGTAGGGGTGCGGCCCTACCGTGGAACCGATGATGTAGAACGTGTCGGCGGGATGGCAGCACCAGTCGCGGATGGCCTCGTTCGTGGCATCCTTCAGCGTACGGTTGCCGCTCGTCACGGGATGCACTTCCGCGCCCAACATCCTCATGCGCTCCACGTTCACATGCTGCCGCTCGACATCGGTCGCCCCCATATACACGCGGCACGGCATACCCATCAGGGCGCAGACGGATGCCGTGGCCACGCCGTGCTGCCCCGCGCCGGTTTCCGCTATGATGCGCTTTTTCCCCATTTGGCGCGCCAGCAGGATTTGCCCGATGGCATTGTTGATTTTGTGCGCCCCCGTGTGGTTCAGGTCCTCCCGCTTCAGGTACAGCCGGCACCCGTACTTCTCGCTCATGCGTCGGGCGTGGAAGAGCGGGGAAGGCCGGCCCACGTAGTCGCGCAGCAGCGCGTGATATTCTTTGGCGAACGTCTCGCTCTCCAAAATGGGCAGATACGCCGCTTTCAGGTCCTCGACGGTCTTGTAGAGTATCTCCGGAACGTAAGCCCCGCCGAAGTCGCCGTAGTACCCCTCGTTGTTCACTTTGTAAGTTTTCATGTCTTTGTCCGTATGTTTCGGTCACGTGGACATTTTGCATGGTGATTTTGTATTGAAAATAGAGGGTTGGACAT
>ERZ827108.2500-NODE-2500-length-18805-cov-3.720160_pt1 | contig 18805 bp, 15 predicted proteins | sample MGYA00519921_ERZ827108 | MGnify/ENA primary metagenome ERZ827108 (study PRJEB31778, sample SAMEA3449258) | human gut metagenome | biome: human gut; feature: human-associated habitat; material: faeces | place: United Kingdom | collected 2010/2012 ... | reverse complement strand
CACATTCCCTTGAACAATGCCGAATGGCACGGACAGGTCCATGCGCGGGAATGCTTTCTGCCCCTTCTCAACAATGCGGGAATCGACCTTATGCTATGCGCCCACATGCACTGTTACGCCTACTACCCCAAGGGGAATGAAGGTATAGGGTTTCCGGTCTTGCAGAATTCCAATGATGAATCTGTAAGAATAAAGGTCGACAAAAACGCTCTCGACATGCAGGTATTCAACCGCAAAGGGGAAGCATTACACAAATTCCGGTTCGACGCCAAATGAGGGTGTAATTACGTCTTTTACAAAGGATATTCCTCGAACGCGTATAGAACGGTGGAAAGATAGCGCTCGCCGGTATCGGGCAACAGCACCACGATTTTCTTTCCTTTGTTTTCAGGACGTTTCGCCACTTCGATTGCCGCATAGAGCGCGGCGCCCGACGATATGCCCACCAGCAGCCCCTCCTGCTGCGCCACCTCGCGGCCTGTGCGGATGGCATCATCGTTGTCGACATCAAACACCTCGTCGATGACGGAGGCATCGTAGGTCTTGGGCACGAATCCTGCACCTATGCCCTGAATCTTATGGGGACCGCTCTGCCCGCCGTTCAGCACAGCGCTCGACTTCGGCTCCACCGCCACGACGTGGACAGCTGGATTCTGCTCTTTAAGATATTTTGCCACGCCTGTGACGGTGCCACCAGTGCCGACACCGGCCACAAAGATGTCGACCTGTCCGTCGGTGTCGCGCCATATTTCGGGGCCGGTGGTGGCATAATGGCGGGCGGGATTGGCAGGGTTTTCAAACTGTTGAAGGATTACGGCGCCGGGGATGCTGTCGCGCAGTTCTTCGGCGGCACGTATGGCACCTGCCATACCATCCTTGCCCGGTGTGAGACGCACTTCAGCGCCGTAGGCCTTAACAAGGTTTCGGCGTTCCACGCTCATGGTCTCGGGCATGGTGAGGATAAGATGATACCCCTTGACGGCGCTTGCCAGCGCCAGACCCACGCCGGTATTTCCGCTTGTGGGTTCGATGATCGTGGCACCCGGTTTCAGAATCCCTTTCTGCTCGGCATCCTCGATCATGGCAAGCGCAATGCGGTCCTTGACACTGCCACCGGGGTTGAAAAACTCCACTTTGGCAATGACCGGGGTTTCCAGGCCCTTTGCCTTTGAGTATTTGTCGAGTTCGAGCAGCGGGGTGTTGCCCACTAAATCGGTCAGCTTTTTAGCAATCTTAGTCATAAGTCTTATCCTTTATTAAACGCGATATTTCAACTCTGCAAAGGTATATATTTCGACGGAATAAACAATATAATAATTTCGTCCAGTTACTTAATCGCAAATTATAGCTACCTTTGCAATATGTTGAAATCAATACAATCCCTGCGGGGAATTTTTGCCCTTCTGATTTATTTCCACCATGTCGAGGTGTTCCCGGCCGGCGGCGACAGCGGAGTATGTTTCTTTACCGTGCTGAGCGGATTTGTATTGTGCGACGGCTATCAGGAGAGATTCCGGCAGAGGAGCATATCCTATGGCTCATTTTTAAAGCGCAGGCTTGCCAGGATTTATCCTCTTCATCTTCTTTGCTTCATCGGCGCATTTCTTCTTACATATCAGATGGCGCACAATCCGGTTACATGGCTGGTGAATCTGCTGTTGCTGCAGAGCTGGTCGCCCGACCCGCAAGTGCATTTCTCGGCCAATGCCGTCTCCTGGTTTCTGTCGATGATACTTTTCTGTTACCTGCTGTTCCCCCTTATAATACGCTTTCTCGACCGGTCGCGCCGCAATTTCTATATCGCCTCGTCGATTCTGTTTGCGGTGTATTTTGTTGCTATCCAGTTCGTCCCGTCGGGGATGTTAAACAACATCATCTATATCAACCCGCTGATGAGGCTGCCCGATTTTATCCTTGGAATTATTCTATGGCAGATTATCGGCGGAAAGATTCAGGCGGCCGATTCATCAGCCACACTAAATCTCAGGCCTTTATCAAAATCCGCCATAGAGCTGTCGACACTGTTGCTGTTTGCCCTGACATTGATCATATACGGCGTGGTGTCGCCCAGATACGGGCTTGTGTCGTTGTGGTGGCCTGCCTCCATATCGCTCATAAGTGTGTTTGCACTTTTCAATGACAAGGGAGGGATAGTGACGCGCCTGCTGCAGCTGAGGCCGCTCGTGTTCTTCGGCAACATCAGTTTCAGTTTCTACATGATCCATCTGCTGGTGATAAAAGCGGCTCACCGTCTGGCCGACAGATTCAGCCCCGATATGCCTCCGGCCATCTTTATCCCGCTGGTGTTGATTGTCGCAGTTATCCTGGCCTATTTCGTATGGAAATACTATGAGCGGCCTATGAAACGCATATTGCTTTCCCGCACGTCATGAACGGCGGCTTTGCACCTGACGTCTCCTTTTGTGTCTGCGGCGCCACAGTACGACAGCTGTGATCACCGCGGCGATTACCGCAAGAGCCACCGCCAGAATGCCGCGGACATAGGGCACGTTGAGACTGATAGTGTCGTAAAGAGGGCTTATGAAACGTGGTGCCAGCGGCTCTATCAGCCCGTATTGCTCGCCAAGGATGTCGTCGGCGACGCCGATGCTGTCGCCCAGAATCATGGTCTGCCGGGTGCGGGGGTCGTACTGCGGCCAGGGGTGCGAGCCTGTGCCGGGGTTGCCGGTGCGGGCGAAATTGGTCCACATCTGCTGCACAGTGGCCGACAGCTGCGGGTCGACGGGGCCGCCCGTGTAGATTGTCTGGTCGAGATTTCCGAAGACATAGGCCAGCTCCACTGTGTGGCACGCGCCCCGGTGAGGCAGAGCCGATGCTTTGGTCCACAGTTAGTTATAGGTTCTGCCTCCCGATTCCGAGTGATTGGAGACTGTCAGTGTCGAAGGCACACGAAACATCAGGTCGTTGAAGAACTCCACACGCCCCATGGTGCGACCGCCGGGATATTCGTCGGTGAACGTGTCGTAGATTTTCTGCTGCTCAAGTGGGAGAGGCGCCATAATGTTCTCATACCAGACATTGATGGCGACTTTGAAAGGCACATAGCCACCCATCGAGCCTACCCAGTAGCGCACCTCGTCACGGTTGGTGCCCGATAGAAAGTCGATGTCGCGGGCTTTCCCCTCGCGATAGGCCTTGTAGGGGTCGAGGGGTATAAGCACGCCGTCGCGCATGGGGAAACGGTTGTGGGCACTCAGTTTTACGTTGATTTTTTCAAGCTGTGCGGTCGTAAGCCGCATCAGTTGCCCCACAGAGTCGATGCCGGTCTCCTTCACCAGCATGTCGGTGAGTTCCCGGGCCTCGGCCTTGCTGCTCGACAGCGCCACCGACCCGCTCTCGGCGATGGCACGGCGGAACAGTCCTTTAGCTCTGTCGATAACCGCAAGGAGCGACACGCTGCCCCCTCCGGCCGATTCGCCGAAGATGGTGACATTGGCTGAGTCGCCGCCGAATCGCGATATATTCTTCCGCACCCATTTCAGGGCCTCGATCTGGTCGAGAATGCCGAGATTGGCGCTCTCGGTGTAGTTTTCACCACCTTTAAGGTTTGTGAGGTCGAGGAAGCCGAAGATGCCGAGGCGATAGTTGATGGTGACCAGCACGATATCGGGATGATTCTTCACCAGGTTGTGCCCCTCGAACATCGGGTCGGAGGTGCCTCCCCATCCATAGCTGCCGCCATGAATATAGACCATCACGGGCCGGGCGCCCGCAGCGGCAGCGGAGTCGGCCGGAGCCGTCCACACATTCAGTGTCAGACAATCCTCGCTCTGAGGATAGTATGATGCCCGCTGGGTAGCGCCGCGGGTCTGGATCGGGGAATAGCCGAAATAGTAGGCCTCCCGCACCCTGTTGCTCGCCGCAGCGGCCACAGGCGGATGCCAGCGCAGTGGCCCTACAGGCGGCTCGGCATAAGGAATGCCCTTGTATGAGACAACGCCATCGTCGATTTTGCCGACAAAAAAGCCGTTACCGGTTTTCACGGCATAGGTGAGCGTTGAGTCAGCGGCGGGCAGCTCGCGGTTCTCGCCATAGAGCGCGGCCATCTGCCGTGCCTCGGCTTCCTGCGCCTGGTCGGCGGAGGTATTGCCGCAACCGGCCATGATGCAGAGCAGGGAGCAATAGAGCAGGGCTATGAAATGTCTGATCATTGTGTGAGGACAGAACGGGTAAAAGCTGCGGCCAGACGGGTGGCGGCAAGGGTGTGGAGCGCTTCGGGAGCGTCGGTGGCGGTGTGCTGCGCGAACGGGTGGATGGCTATGCCTCCACGGGGCGTGAAGATTCCGAGCACCTCGATATAGAGCGGATCCATGAGGTTGCGCAGATCGTTGAGGATGATGTTGACGCAATCCTCATGGAAATCGCCATGATTGCGGAATGAAAAGAGATAGAGTTTCAGACTCTTGCTCTCCACCATCTTTACACGCGGTATGTAATTGATGATGATTTTGGCGAAGTCGGGCTGACCGGTCTTGGGACACAGCGAAGTGAATTCGGGGCACACGAGGCTCACCAGATAATGGCGGCCGGGATGCTTGTTGTCGAAAGTCTCGAGCAGCGTGGGGTCATAGTCTGTGGGATATTCGGTGTGATTGCTCCCTAAGAGCGACAGACTGTCGAGGTCCTGTTCCGTACGCATAAGTTCTTTTTGAAAATAAACAAACTACGTGACTGCCTGGTTGAAATCAATATTTCACGGGCTTTACTTTCAGGCGGTCGCCGGTGGTGCGGGCTATGTTCTCGAAGTAGCGGGGATCGTCATAGCCGCCGAAGTCGGGATAGGCCGGAATACCTTCGGGAGTGCGGAGGAAGGAGCCGTCGGGTGCCTGCTTCTTGATGTTGCCGTCCATAAACTTCACAAAGAGGAAAGTGGCAAGGTCGCGGTAGTCGTCGGTGGCCTTTTGCGCCCAGCGGCCCAGGAGGTCGTTGGCGTTGAAATCGGAGGCGTTCCATGCCAGCGCCACTTCGTCGGACATCGATTTCTCGAGTCCGTTCTGCACCTTGCGGATGTCGGGAATCATCTGACTGTAGCGGTTATAGGCCTGGTTGGCCACCAGGGAGTTCATCCAGAAGTTGGAGTTGCGGTCGAAAGTGTTGATGTCGCCGGGGCCGAGTTGCGAAGGCACCTCGGTGACGGAGCAGAATACCGGCAGGTAGACGCAGGTGTTTGCGTCGTCGGTGCCGAACCAGAGCAGACCGCGGCGGTCGGCAGGCACATCGCCGCGCACCTGGGCCACGAAGCTCCAGCCGGTCTGCTGGGTGGCGATCGCACGCTCGTGTACATATTTCACCGAATCCACCTCAAACTCCATGGGACGCCAGGTAAGGGACGCCGAACGGACCGGCGCCCACATCCTGCGTCATGTCGTAGGGTGTGCCTTCAAAATGGTCGCGCATGGCCCATTTGAGATCGTCGGCGGTGAGAGGTTTGTCGGGTTTCACCCACGCGGGCATCGGTTCACCCTCGGCCCGGTCGATCCAGGGGAGCCAGCGGTCCATGCCTGAACTGAATTTGTTGAAATAGCTCCACACGCGCGCCTCGCAGCCGCGGAGAGCGCCGAAATCAGTGACGGCATAGGCCTTGCAGAAATCGAAATCGGCATCCTTGCCGTCGAAATATCCCTGCTCGCGGGCGAATTTGATCACGTCGGGCGAGTAGATGGTCTCTTTGTTCTTGTCTTTGAGAGGGAAAGTGTGGATGCGGGGATGATTGGCGTGACCCGAGATGTAGCCGTCGGGGACACGGCGCGCCACCCACACGGCTCCCTTGTCTTTCTTCCCTTTACCTACCATATCCATGATCCAGACCTCGTCGGCATCGGCGATGGAGAAGCTTTCACCCTCCGAAGCATAGCCATATTCCTTCACCAGGTCGGTCATTACTTTGATGGCCTCGCGGGCAGTGCGGGCACGCTGCAGAGTGATATAGATCAGCGAGCCATAATCTATCAGGCCCGAGCCGGCCAGTTCCTCGCGGCCGCCCCATGTGCTCTCGGCAATCACCAGGCCATGCTCGTTCATGTTTCCGACAGTGGAATATGTGTGAGGCACCTCGGGGATATCGCCCAAATGTTTGTGTGTATCCCACTCGATGACGGGGCGCATGGTGCCGGGCGCATGGTCGGAGGCAGGCTGACGATACAACTCGCCGTAGAGATTATGGGAATCGGCGGCATAAGTCACCATCACCGACCCGTCGGCCGTGGCGCCTTTGGCAGCAATGAGGTTAGTGCAGGCATCGGCATCGATCCCGGCAGAGATTGCAAAAGCCGCAAAGGCGGCAACAATAGTTTTAGAATAAATATGCATCAGTTTATCAGGGGTTTGCAACGGTTTATTATTGAATTGCAAATTTACGAAAAAATTTGACCATGCGCAAATTATTGACAGAAAGCCCTAATTAACATTTTTTAGCTGGGGGGGGTAAAAATACTTGTTTATTTTTAAAATAATTTAGACCTTTGCACCGCATTTGACATTTGTGTATCATAGCCAGTTTCCAAATAGTAAACACGATTGACTACACGTAATATCTGAGGCTATCTGACCCCCTACCAGTTCATTTATTGACTTTACTTTAACTTTTACTTATTACCAATCTTTCTCTTTTAATGAAGAAGTTTGTTCTTGGCATTGTCACACTCTTCATATCCTGCGTGACCAGTGCTGAAATCACCATCTACTACGACAACTCGGAGACTAATTTCAGTCCTTTGCAGGTGGAATTGGAATATGTCGACGGCTCACGAAATGTTACCAAGTCTCATGTAAATATGACCCGCATTTCCCGATATATTTACAGTGTGACTATCCCCGACACTACAGAGAAACTGTTTTTTTATAACGGTGGCAATGAATCTTACAACCAGACACAATCCATAGGTACATACTACTTGGCACCACTGATCAACGGCAATATATACCAAGGAACGGCGCCAACGGAAGCAACATACGGCTGGTGCCGTATCACCAACCTCGGCACTTGTAATCTCTACAGGGTATACGTCTATGCCAGTGATGAAAACGACGCCGACGACAAATTCCTTTTTGCCGAAGCCGAAGATGCCGGCGGCTACACCCATTCACCGGCAATGGAGTATACCGGTCAGTATGTTTGCAAGAACAATAAATATTACCGTTGCTGGAGATATATCCAGGCAAGTGAAACATTACCGTCGACATTCTCCGTAAAGACCGCCACGGAAAACGGCACGGAACTCATCACCGCTGCAAAATTTGAAGACGACGCATTTTATCAGATTGGCAATACCACTCCGACCAGAGAAGAGCTGGTCGACAAGGACACCCGACATGAAATGACCTCCCCTGACGGTTCGCCTAACATCCTTTACTGCCACTTCAAGACCGACCGTCTGAACTTCGGCGGCCGAAATATCGTGCCAAAATGTCATATATTCAATCAGACCACAGGAGAAGAAATGTACAGTTTCGGCGACCGCACGGAAGAAATGGTGAAAATCACCGACACGTCGCTCCCCGGCACCACCGGCGCAATCACCGACACTTACGACATCTGGAAGTTTGAAATTCCGATGAAAGATTTCGCTGCCGGGAAATATGACTGTGCAATCTTCTATCTCGATAAAAACAACCAGTGGCCGATCAATGAGGCACTTGGAGCACACCGCAACGATTATCTCAAGAACAACTGGACAAAATATATCTATTCCACCGCCAACGACCAAGGGTCGACTTATGCCGCCCCGTCGTATGTTTCCTACAACGATTTCATCACCCTCCACAAGCAAAATGTTGCTGCGAAAGGGCTTACTCAGGTATTTATCACCGGCCCGCAGAACAAGTTCGTGTGGTATGACGAAAATGATCAGGAGCAGTCGTTCAACGGATATGATCTTCTGAATTGCCAGCGCCTGACAGAAGATCATGGAGTCTTTTACTTAAAGGTGAGAGCCGCCGATGAAAGCATCGACACCGAAAACGGATGCCAGGGCAACACTTTCAAGCTGTCGTGGATAGATGTCAGGAAGTATCACGACTCTGCGATGGATACTGAGGGTAGCAGACCGGAAAACAGCGGCGCACAGGCCCTGGACGCCCACCGCCAGCTCGCCACTTTCTATCTCGGGTCTGTGGGTGTGGATGAATCTGTTATCGGAGAAGATTATGCGCCTGCTATCGGACGTTTCGGACGTGCCAAACTATCGGGCAAAATAGCGCTGACATTGAAATACAGCTATAAAAACCAATGTGACTGGCTTATCGATGAGTCACGCAACTCCGACCCACGTTATATTTTTCTCGATACTCATTTCGACCCCGATGATCCCGATTATCAGTGCCAGTCGATAACCCTCACAGGCTACATACCCGTGCCGTCGATGGACGCGGCAATCTCAAATGTAAAGCATGTGAATCTTTCCGAGTCGGATTATACCATCGTCGGGGAAGTGCCCGTACTCAAGGCGTCATCGGCTAACGGCGAAGTGCCCCTCGACGCTTCCATCGCTGATGCCACGGTATCAATCAACTTTTCATATCCCCGCAACTTCTCCCACATGACTCCCGGTTATGAGGTGACCTACAAAAACGGATTTATAGATAAAAAGAAAGATGTGGGGAAAATGTCATTCGATTATAACACTACAACCACCTCTCATTCATATTCCTATAACTATGCGGGGTTCCCGTTTGACCCCGAAGAAGGTATTTTAAGAATCCGTGCACGCTTTCTGAATGAGAATTCGGGTCAGAGTTTCCATTCTTTGTTCGGCAACGTCAAATTGTTGGGCCTCAGCGCTTTCACAGCGCCGGAAAATGTGGATGTCTACGGCAAATACATCGAGGAGCAACTCGTTGTGCCACAGAGCGACACCGACAAAGCGGAGCGAACGTTCGGAGCTCTGGTCCGCAACTTCAACAACACCTTTGACGAGTCGTTCACATGCACCTCGCCCGACGGCACATCCACCGGAGGCAAACTGGCCGCATATGCCGACTATGAGGTTCTCGATAATGACGGCAATAACATCACCGAACAGTGCGAGCTGTTCAAAGGCTCAGGCGGCAACAGTCTTATTGAAGAACGTATCGGGCAGAATTTCAATGACAAAACTTATTCCGAGCTTTGCTGGGACGATGGCGGCCACTGGTCCACAACCCTGAAGCAGACGGCCAGAGGAGAAGAAGTTCCTCTCTATTTCCGGACCATAACCCCCACACCTGTGGCAGACATCAAGGAGCTCGGCGAGCGACATTACACAATTCTGCTTCATGCCATCTACCCCATACTCTACAACAACAATCTCTACACCGAGGCAACGCAAAAAGCGAAGTCGGCTTCCTCGGGCATTCAGCTTGCCGCCGAAGCCGCAGAGGTGCCGGTGCAGAAAATCGACCATGTCCGCAAAACCAATAAGGTTGACCTCTATCTAAGTACCGATCAAGTCATAACCGGGATTGACGAGGTGCCCGACGATGTGGAAAATCAGCCGACTGAATACTATACCGTCTCCGGCATTCGCGTTCAAGGCGACGCTGCCCCCGGTATCTATATTGTACGCCAAGGCAAGAATGTAAGAAAAGAGGTGATAAAGTGATTTTTAACAGTTACTTTACAGAATCAATAAGTAAGTGAGCCAACCGCCACACCCTGCGGGTGTAGCGATTGCGCAGCTCCTGACTCGTAAGAGACGGGAGCTGCATTTGTTTTTTTGAGCAATGTCCCGAAAAAAAGACAGAATTGTAATGTTTTATACGAAAATCATGCTAACTTTGCGACAAATATTATGCCGCAGTCGGTTCTCCTGGCGATTGACCCGTGGGACCGGGTGTCTGATACCATCTGACTTTACCTATTTAGAATTGAACTTGTTTACTCAACAACAACGTATAAGGTTTATTGGCGCCGCCGCAGTGGCTCTTTCATCTGTTTTCGGCGCATGGGGTGCCCCCAAAGCGCATCGGAGAGTGTTTCTCGACGACGATCCCGCGGTGGAGTCGCCCGGCAATATGCGCGGTCTGATCCTTGAGACGCCAGCCTACCGCTGGGTGGCCGACTCCATTATCCAGGGGCCTTACAAGGCTTATGCACCGAGCGACACCGTGATTATCTCGGACTACCACGCCCGCCCGGGCTACTTCATGCCTGTGGAGCATGAATGGCGCATGAAAAATGACCTTTCGGAATATCCGCGGCTATCCTCATCCAACAAACTGGCCAATGCCATTTTCAATATGGGCCTTGACGAAATGGTGAATGCCGTGGAGCCCGACACCACCCTCCGTACCGGCAAGGAATGGGCCGGGGTATGGACCCGCGACGTGAGCTACTCCATAATCCTCTCCATGGCTATCCTCCAGCCCGAGGCCTCGCGCATCTCGCTGGAACATAAGATCTCACCCGAGGGCACCATTATTCAGGACACCGGTTCGGGCGGCGCATGGCCGGTAAGTTCCGACCGCGAAATCTGGGCCGTCGCCGCCTACGAGGTATACAAGACAACCGGCGACGAGCAGTGGCTGCGCCGCATCTATCCGGTCATCCGCAAATCGCTCGAGACTGACTGGAAGACACTCTACGACCCTGAAACCGGGCTTATCCGCGGCGAGACCTCATTTATCGACTGGCGCGAACAGAGCTACCCCCGCTGGATGCAGACAGCCGACATCTATCAGAGCGAGGCACTGGGCACCTCGGTAGTGCATGCCCAGGCATGGCAGACCTTGGCCGACATTGCCCGCCGATTAGGACACGGGGCCGACGCCGGCATCTACGAGCAGCGCGCCGCCACCATCCGCAATGCTATCAATTCCCGGCTGTGGCTCCCCTCAAAGGGCATATACGCCATGTACCTTTATGGCCGCGACAATCTCGTGGTCAATCCGCGTGCTGAAACACTCGGCGAATCGCTTGCAATACTCTATGATGTGGCCGACGCGCAGCGTTCAAAACTGATCACTGAGAAAAATCCCATAACACCTTTCGGGCCTGCGATCTTCTTCCCTCAGATCTCCGACATGCCTTCATACCACAACAATGCTTTGTGGCCATTCGTGGCATCGTACTGGACTCTGGCCAACGCCAAGGCATCGAACAGCCGCGGCGCGCTCTTAGGATTAGGCTCTGTGTTCCGTCCGGCAGCCCTTTTCGCCACCAACAAGGAGAATTTCAACCTTGACAACGGCGACATTTACACCGAGCTCAACTCCTCCAACATGCTGTGGTCGCTTTCGGGCAACCTGGCGCTGACGCTGAAAATGCTTTTCGGCATCCGGCCCGAGGCAGAGAGCATTGATTTCGCTCCCTTCATTCCCAAGGCTCTCGACGACAACCGCACCATCACCGGTCTGCGCTATCGCGACATGGTGCTCAACATCACCATCAGCGGCTACGGCAACCGCATAGCATCGTTCCGCCTCAACGGCAAACCCCACAGCCCCTCCATTGCCGCCGACCTCAAAGGGGAACAGAATGTGGAGATACGCATGGACAACAACACGCCACCCCAAATGAAGGTGAACGAGACCGCAAATGTGAAAGCACCTCTGACACCCGTGGCATGGCTCACCTACGGCCCCGACTTCCATGTCGGCATAGGCACTGATCCCCACATGAACCTGCTCCAGTGGCAGCCGATTGAATATATCGCCTACTACAAAGTTCTACGCGACGGAAAAGTCGTGGCACAGACTCGTGAGACACAGTATCATGCCCTCGAGCCGGGCGAATATCAGGTTGTGGGCGTGAGCGCCGAAGGTGTGGAATCCTTTGCATCCGAACCTCGCAGCAACCGCATCCGGGTGACTGCCGAGATGCCCGTCGAAAAGTCGAAAATCACTTCGGCAGAGGCTCAAAACGTGCCCGCATCCCCGCTGAGAGGATTCTACGGCTCGGGCTTCGCCGAAATCGACCACACCACCAAAACCATCTATATCGGTGTGGACGTGCCCCAGACAGGCTACTACTCCATCGCCTTGCGATATGCCAACGGCAACGGCCCCGTCAACACCGAGAACAAATGTGCCATCCGCACCCTGCTGGTCGACGGCAAGGATGCCGGCACCGTGGTGATGCCTCAGCGAGGCTCAGGCAACTGGAACGACTGGGGCATGACCAACTCCGTGGAAGTGCATCTCAGCGAGGGGCACCATGTGATCGCCCTGCAGTACCGCCCCGAAAACGAGAACATGAATTTTCACACCAATCATGCTCTTGTCGATCGGGTGGTTCTCAGCTACCTCGGCCCCGTGCGCCGCTGAGAGCACGCGCCGAATGCCCTCCGAGTGCCCTCCGAGTGCGCACTGAAAAAATATTAAGCGATTATGGCTTAGAAAGTTGCGCATGTCGTGAAAAGTCATTATCTTTGCAACGCTTTTTAGCGCCGGAAATGCCGGTACGCCGCCGGGCGGAAGCCGTAACCCATCGTCAGTCAACGGATTGCGAGCAGAAGTCCGGGTCAGCCGAGCCGACACTACCGGTAAGCATCATCAATTTTATTTATTAACCTTTTAATTAAATGACTGAAGAAGTTAAAAACTCTCCTATCGCTGATTTCGACTGGGATGCCTACGAGAACGGCGATACCAAGAGCGAGAAGTCGCGCGAGGAGCTTACCCGCACCTACGACGAATCTCTCAACACCGTCAAAGACAAAGATGTAATCGAAGGTACCATCATCGCCCTGAACAAACGCGAGGCTGTGGTTAACATCGGCTACAAATCCGACGGTATCATCCCCATGAACGAATTCCGCTACAACCCCGACATCAAGGTGGGCGACGTGGTAGAAGTGTTCATCGAAAACCAGGAGGACAAGAAAGGCCAGCTTATCCTCTCGCACCGCAAGGCTCGCGCCGCCCGCAGCTGGGACCGCGTGAACCAGGCCCTCGAAAACGACGAAATCATCAAGGGCTTCATCAAATGCCGCACCAAAGGCGGCATGATTGTCGACATCTTCGGCATCGAGGCATTCCTGCCCGGCTCGCAGATCGACGTCAAGCCCATCCGTGACTACGATATCTTCGTAGGTAAGACCATGGAATTCAAGGTTGTGAAGATCAACCCCGAATTCAAGAACGTCGTTGTTTCGCACAAGGCACTCATCGAGGCCGAGCTTGAGCAGCAGAAGCGTGAAATCATCGCCAAGCTTGAAAAAGGCCAGGTACTCGAGGGTACTGTCAAGAACATCACCACCTACGGCGTATTCATCGACCTGGGCGGCGTTGACGGTCTTATCCACATCACCGACCTCAGCTGGGGTCGCGTAAACCACCCCGAAGAGGTTGTTCAGCTCGACCAGAAGCTCAACGTGGTAATTCTCGACTTCGACGACGAGAAAAAGCGTATCGCTCTGGGTCTGAAGCAGCTCCAGCCCCATCCCTGGGATGCCCTCGCAGCCGAGCTTAAAGTCGGCGACAAGGTCAAGGGCAAAGTTGTTGTCATGGCTGACTACGGCGCATTTGTCGAAGTCGCTCCCGGCGTAGAAGGTCTTATCCACGTCAGCGAAATGTCGTGGAGCCAGCACCTCCGTTCCGCTCAGGATTTCCTCAAAGTCGGCGACGAAGTTGAAGCAGTCATCCTCACCCTCGACCGCGAGGAGCGCAAGATGAGCCTCGGCCTCAAGCAGCTCAAGAAAGATCCCTGGGAAGACATCGAAATCAAATATCCCGTCGGCTCGAAGCACACCGCCAAAGTGCGCAACTTCACCAACTTCGGCGTGTTCGTTGAAATCGAAGAAGGCGTCGACGGCCTCATCCACATCAGCGACCTCAGCTGGACCAAGAAAGTCAAGCACCCCTCGGAATTCACCAAGATCGGTGCCGACATCGACGTTGTCGTTCTCGAAATCGACAAGGACAACCGCCGTCTCTCACTCGGCCACAAGCAGCTCGAGGAGAACCCCTGGGAAGTATTTGAAACCGTCTTCACTCCCGGCAGCGTACACCAGGGCACCATCACCGAGATGCTCGACAAGGGCGCCGTGGTTCAGCTCCCCTACGGTGTTGAAGGCTTCGCCACTCCCAAGCACCTCGTCAAGGCCGACGGCTCTCAGGCCAAGGTCGACGAAAAGCTCGACTTCAAGGTAATCGAATTCAACAAAGACAGCAAGCGCATCATCCTCAGCCACAGCCGCACCTTCGAAGAAGCCGGTAAGGCAGAGAAGACCGAAAGCCGCAAGCCCGGCAAGCGCGCCGACCGTCCCCGCAAGGAGGAAGCTCCCCTGCTCAACACCCCCGTTGAGAAGACCACCCTCGGCGACATCGAAGCTCTCGCTGCCCTCAAGGAGAAACTCTCAGGCAAGGCTTAATGGAGAACCCCTCCGGCAACGCTTAACAAGCCGAAACCTGTAAACCCATCCAAAGGAGGATGCGCACACCGCCAACGCGGCCGCGCATCCTCCTTTCATATATATACCCCTGTTCATTTATACTTCCCTGTTTTTTATACTCACCTGGTGTTTTATACTATCCTGCCGCGGTTTGACAATCATGTGTCGGCAATATCACAATTTGTAATATCAGATAAATTGCAGGCACAAAGCAATTACAATGCAGTTACCGATTAGGCCACAATGATCCGTGTGGCTAACGTTTGCAAAACGTAAAGGATATTTACCAGTCATATCACGTTTATATCTCAGAATATTATCAGTCGAATCCATAATCACACAAAGACCAATGGCGGATTTACACCATCATGACAACAAAGATATCGCGTCAGGCGATTCCATCAGAAAAATTCTGGTGGTAGACAACGATGCGTCGACCGCCGAACTGATCCGCGACAACATAGCACCCGACGGTTTCATCGTCGATGCTGTTTCGGCTGACGACAATTCTTTCTCCATAAATCTCGCACAATACAAGCTTTATTCATCAATCTCGGAGAGGAGACCGAGAGCGGCCTTGCTCTGCTCGAACAGATAAAACAACTCGACGGCGGCAAAAAAACTGCCGTCATAGCCTACTCGGTGCGCATGGGGCCCGATACCATAATCGGCGCGCTTTCGGCCGGAGCCGACGACTACCTTATCAAACCGTTTTCAGTGCGCGAGATGCGTGCACGCATCAATTCCGTGCTCCGCCGCCATTGAAATACAAAAAGAAACAGGAGATACGCCACTGACGACGTATCTCCTGATTGTTTGGTAGCCTACTGAGGCTACCGGACATTAGTGCTCTTAAAGATTCTTTTATAACAAATGCTACCGATAGGGTCGCTTTTATTTAACCGGCTCTTAATCTTTCGAGCGGATTTTATCGGCTAAATGTTCGGCGGCATCGCTCCCCTTCTCGAGTGCGTCAGCTGCGAAATTCTTGGCTTTTTCAAAAAAGGAAGAGCCTTTTTCTGCTGCCTTTTCCTTAAGCTCCGCGCCCTTTTCCACTGCCTTGTCCCTGAGATCAGCAGCCTTGTCGGCGGCATTGTCGGTCAGTTGAGCAGCCTTCTCTTTCAGTTCGGCGGCCTTTTCGGCTGCTTTTTCCTTAAGTTCGGCGGCTTTGTCAGCGGCTTTATCCTTGAGTTCCGCTGCTTTGTCGGCAGCCTGAGAGGCGGCGTCGCTTACTTTCGATTTCAGATCGGCCGATTTCGATTCGGCCTTTGCGCGAAGCAGCTCAGATTCGGCCTTTGCGGCCTGCACCGTTGCTTCGCGACCAGTATTCACGGCTTTGATAGCGACATCTTCGGCATGCTGAGCCTTCTGTTCGAGATTTTCGGTGTTCATAGTTGATATGTTTTGGGTTGGTTCAACTATAACATCGAATATCGCGAAGGGGTTTGTGGGCCTAATCTTAATTTTTCTAAAACCGACAGACCATATTCCCGTCGGTGGTCAGCGGAAGCGCCAGGTGATGGTGCCGGTGGCGGTGGGAGCGTCGGGGTCGGGGGAGAATTTGCAGGCGCGGGTGCGCTGCACGCAATGGTTGCGGAGCGAAACGTCGGCGGCAGCTGCACCGTTTGAGCGCGACGGATCGTAGCTGGCCTCGATAACTTTACCTGAGGCATCGACTTTCACGCGCACGGCAATTTCACCGAGTTTGGTCGATGGAACCCGGCTGTAGTCGAGCAAACGGCGACCCTTGACACCGTTGCCGGGAGTGCCCGATGTGGCGCCGGTGTCGGAATTACCGTCGGTCTGACCGGCTTTTCCGCTCCCCTTGCCACCGCCGAATGCATTTTTGGCCTTATCGTCGATGGTTTTCTTGGCCTGCTGCCTGCGGGCGGCTTCCTGACGCTGTTTTTCAGCCTCGAGCTGCTCTTTTGTGGGTCCCTTGGGTTTCTTCTCGACTTTCGCGGGTGACGGACGCTCTGAGCTGACGGTCTGCTTCGGCTCGGCCACTTTACCGGCATCGCTGAGGTCGGGTCCCTGCTGTGAGGGCTGTGACTGGTCGACGTCAGACGGAGCCGCCTCGTCGAGAGGCAGGTTGTCAAACACATCGCCGGTCTGCACAAACTCACCGCTGGCATAAAGATCCTCCACGGGCAGGAACTCGATTGCCTCCTCCGACTCCGGCGGGGGCATAAGTCTCCCCGACGGCGGATAGCGCAGGAAGCAGAAGAGCAGCGCCAGCAACAGCGCCGCGTGGATCAGCACCGTGCCGAGCATGGCCCACCAGCGGGCTGAGCGCTCGGATGGGTTTTCCGGGTTGCTATTTCGCATTCTGGACATTGTCGGTGGGTTGTGATTGGCTTACGGTTACAGCCTCCTGCCGGGGATTGCTTACCGGCTGAGTGGCCAGCACCATCTTCATATTGTGTTGGGCGCCAACGTTGAGCACCTGCACTATGCGGCCATATTTGACTGCCTCGTCGGCATACAGGGCCACGAAGCCGGTGGAATCCTGCTCGTTGGCCATCTTGAGAAACACAGGGAGCGCTTCGAGCGACACCGGCTGAGGCCGGTCCTGCCCCGTGGCGGCGAAAATCGAGTCGTTTGAGTCGATATAGACCTTCGTGACCGGTTTTATGGCGCTTTGCTGGGTGCTTTGGGGCAGATTGACCTCCAGGCCGGTGGGAAACACGAATGTCGAGGTCACCATGAAAAAGATGAGCAGCAGAAAGATAACGTCGGTCATCGACGCCATCGAGAAGGCTGCCATCAGGTTGTTCTGACGTTTCAGCATGGGGCTATGGCGTTAATGAGCGGGTTCGTTGAGAAGATCCATGAATTCCATGGTCTGCGACTCCATGCGGTTCATCACGGAGTTGATGCGGGCCACAAGGTAGTTGTAGGCGAAAAGCGCCACCACACCTACAATCAGACCAGCCACAGTGGTGACCAGGGCGGTGTAGATACCGCCCGAGAATGTGGAAATATTGGCCGAATTGCCCTGCGAGGCGATTGCATAGAAGGCCTGAACCATACCGATTACCGTACCTAAGAAGCCGAGCATGGGGGCGCCTGCGGCGGTTGTCGCCAGCCAGGGCAGACCTCGCGAGAGGTTGGCCACCTCGATGTTGCCGGTGTTTTCCACTGCGGTCATGATGTCGTTGACGGGACGCCCGATGCGGCTGATACCCTTGGCTATGAGCCGGCCGTAGGGCGAATCGTTCTTGCGGCAGAGATTGTAGGCGCTTTCGATCTCCCCTTCATGGATATAGTCGCGGATGCGTTTCATGAAAGAGTCGTCGAGGCGGTCGGCCTTATGGATGATGATGACGCGCTGGATGAACACGTAGATGCAGATGAGCGACAGCGCTGCCAACACTATCATCAGGGGTCCGCCCTGGAGGCAGAGATCCCAGAGGGAGAGTTCGGTGGCAGCTGTGGTCTGTGTGGCTGCCGTGGCGGCAGCAGCGGGAGCACCTGTGAGTGCGGCGTCGGCAAGAGGTAGCATGATTGGAAAGGGGTGGTAAGTCGTGATTAATGGTGAATATGCGGTTTGGGCGGGTTATGATTTCAGGGCGGCGCGATAGCGTGAGATAGTTTCGTGGAGACCCATGTAGAGGGCGTCGCACACCAGCGCGTGGCCGATCGAGACCTCGTTGAGGAAGGGCACGTTGCGATGGAAATAGGCCAGATTCACAAGCGAAAGGTCGTGACCGGCGTTGACGCCCAACCCTGCTTTGTGGGCAACTCGCGATGCCTCGACAAAAGGAGCCACGGCGGCCTCGGGGTCTTTGTGAAACATGTCGGCATAGGGTTTGGTATAAAGCTCGACACGGTCGGCACCCACTTTGGCGGCGGCGCGGATGTTGTCGGGATCGGTGTCCACAAAAATCGAGGAGCGGATGCCGGCCTCGCGCAGGATGTCGACAATCTGAGTGAGGAACGGCGCATTGGCGGCCACGTCCCATCCGGCCGACGAGGTGAGGTCGCCGGGCTTGTCGGGCACCAGGGTCACCTGCTCGGGCTTCACTTTGAGCACAAGATCAATGAATTCGGGCGAGGGGTAGCCCTCGATGTTGAATTCCGTGGTGACCAGAGCTCGGAGTTTGATCACATCGTCGTGACGGATGTGGCGCTCGTCGGGGCGCGGATGCACCGTGATGCCCTGGGCACCGAATTTCTCGCAGTCCACTGCCACCTGCTCCACGTCGGGATTGTTCTCGCCGCGGGCATTCCGCAGGGTCGCTATCTTGTTGATGTTTACACTGAGATTTGTAAGCATTGTAAATTATAAACTTTTTAAAAACGCCCGAAGTCAGCGGATTTTTTCCTAACTTTGCAAAAGGAAGCGGCAAATGCCCTGCCCGCCTCTCAGGAACGGTTTTGTAGCCACAAAATTAAAAATTTTATTTCTAACCAGCAAATAAGAGCTTGTTTAATAATAAATGTTGCCGATAGGGTCGCATATCCTGAGACTG
>ERZ827108.2495-NODE-2495-length-18851-cov-16.949404_pt1 | contig 18851 bp, 8 predicted proteins | sample MGYA00519921_ERZ827108 | MGnify/ENA primary metagenome ERZ827108 (study PRJEB31778, sample SAMEA3449258) | human gut metagenome | biome: human gut; feature: human-associated habitat; material: faeces | place: United Kingdom | collected 2010/2012 ... | reverse complement strand
ACATTTTAGGAAAGAATGCCACGGGATATTGTTATGTCACCGGTTTCGGGATGAAAAGTCCTCTGTATCCGCACCATCGTCTTTCTGCATCGGATGATATAGAGGCACCTCTTCCCGGTTTCCTTGTTGGCGGTCCCAATCCTGGCCAACAAGACGGTGTACCCTATCCTTCCAATCTGCCGGATGAGTCTTATGCAGATGTGGAAGGTTCGTATGCTTCCAATGAAATAGCCATTAATTGGAGTGCTGCTTTGGTGGCGTTGGTGTCTTCGTTGGATGCTTTGATGTCAAAATAATGTTTCTATTCAGCCTGCTGCCTTATAAATTCGGATGGGCTGATGTTGAACTCTTCTTTAAAATGTTTGGAGAATATCTTGGGGGAGTTATACCCCAAGGTATATGCAATTTCCGAAACTTGCATCTGGCTTTCTGTCAAGAGTTGTTGTGCACGTTTCATACGGATGGTCCTGATGAATTCGATGGGTTTCTTTCCCGTTATCTTAATCATTTTCTTGTAGAAATAGCTGCGTGATATATTCAGGCTGCTGGCAAGCTCTTCGACGGAAAACTCGGTTTCGCTGATATTGTCCTCTACAATCTGGATGGCTTTTTCCACCAGCTGTCGGTCAAGAGGAGTGATGGTGATACGGCTTGGCTCGATTTTAATTTCCTGATTGAATATTTCCTGCCGTTTGACGTTCATCTCGATAATCTTGTTGATGCGCAGCTTGAGGACTTCCATATTGAAAGGCTTGGTGATATAGTCGTCTGCGCCAACGCTAAGCCCTTCCAATTGGTGTTCTTCACTTGCCTTAGCTGTCAGGAGGATAATGGGGATATGGGAGTAGCGTATGTCATTCTTGATGGTTGAACATAGTTCCAGACCATCCATCTCGGGCATCATGATGTCACTGACCACTAAATCAATATCTTCCTTTTCCAGTACATTCAGTGCATGTTTTCCGTTTGTGGCTTTTAATACATGATACTGCCTGGCAAGACTTTCAGAGAGAAATTTCAAGAAGTCGTAGTTGTCATCTACGAGTAGTATGGTGAATGGATGGGATTCTTCTTTTATTTCCGGTCCTTCGACCGGTTCTCCGTTTTTGGTTTCATTACTGTTCTGGTGTAGGGGTAGGGCAATCAGGAATACAGAACCACAAGGCTGGTTATCCCTGACACAGACAGTACCCTGATGCATCTTTACGTATTCGGAAACAATGTGCAGTCCAATGCCGCTGCCTCCGTTGTTCGACTGGTTTTTGCCCGACTGATAGAATCTTTGGAATATTTTCTCCTTGGCTTCATCCTCTATGCCGCAACCGGTGTCGGTAAAGGTCAGTTCCAGATTTGTGCCTCTTACGGCAATATCCAGTGAGATGCTTCCTTTATTGGGAGTGAACTTGAATGCATTTGACAGGATATTTGTGCATATCTTGCGTATCTTGTCATAGTCGAAATCCATGAATACAGAATGTTGTGGAGCGGTAAGGCTATAGCTGATGTTCCGTTTCTGTGCTATCGGATCGAAAGAGTGGAATATTTCACTCAGAATGATAAGGATGTTGTCATGTTTGCATTTCAGGGTTTCAGCCTTGGCATCCAGCTTTCTGAAATCCAGCAGTTGGTTAATCAGTTCCAGCAGATAGTCGGCATTTTGTTTGACCATATCCAGAATGCCTTTACGATATTCGGGATGGTCTACGAAAAACTCTTCAAGCGGATTGATGATAAGTGACAAGGGGGTCCGCAGTTCGTGACTTATGTTGGCAAAGAACTGCAGTTTCATATTGTTGATTTTCTGCTGCCTTTCATTTTCCACCTCGATGGCCTGCATGATTTGTTTCTGCTTTTGGCGTAAGCGCAGATTGCGGATAATGGACAGAAGGATGCACAAAACGATACCGCTATATATGGTATAAGCCCACCAAGTGCGCCACCAAGGAGGGAGTATCTTTATTTTCAGTTCCTTGACGTTGGGGCTCCATATGCCTTGTGAGTTGCATGCCTTGACGGATAAAGTATAGTTTCCGGCAGTCAGCATGGATAGGTTTACTTTGTTGTTTTCAGCATAAATCCAGTTGGAATGAATCTTATAGGCATATTTTATCTTATCCGTTTCCACCAGGTCGAGGGCAGAGAAGGACAGAGTGAATGAATTTTCCTTTTCAGTGAAGGAAAGATGTTGTGCACATTCAAGTGAGCTGCCGTTCAGGATGTCCGGATGGGTCATTCCGGATTTGAGCTCAATACCGGTAAGGTAAATATTGGCATCATAACTTGTGGTCAGGATGTCTTGTGGAATGATAGTCTGGTAACCTTGTGGCGTGCCTATCAGTATATTGCCGTTCTGTAGCTTGAGGATGGCGTGGACATTGGTATCGTTGCATATCAGTCCGTCGCTTACGGAGTAGTTCACGATGGCGTATGTACCGTTTGTTATTTTGATTCGTGAGATGCCGTTGCCGGTACCAATCCACATCTGGTTGTTGTTGTCTTCCGTGACGGCTCTGACGAGGTTGGCGGCAAGTCCGTTTTTCTGGTCAAGGAAGTAGATGGAGTCGTTCTTCTGGTTCCATATACTCAGTCCGTGTGGATGTCCTATCCAAAGAAGGTCCCGGCTGTCCTTATAGACAGTGAGCATATTGTTCTCCTTGAAGCGGCCGGCTTCGGCGTAGATATTATAGGCTTGGGTTTCCGTATCGATGATAATGAGTCCTCCTTTGGTCGCTACGTAAAGGGTACTGTCTTTATCATAGTACATATCTCGGACAAAGAATTCTCCCGGACGGTACAAGATGGTGTCAAACTGCTCGGTTTCCGGATTTAACCTCTGTATGTATCCTTTCATGGTACCTATCCAGATGTATCCGTGTTTGTCTACCTTTACTGTATACACATTGTTCTCGAGAAGCTGGCTGTTACTTACTGTGTATTGTTTGATTTGCCCTTTCGAGTAGCATAGCAGTCCTTTCTGGAAGGTGCCTATCCATAGGCGGTTTTTGGAGTCGATGGATAAGTCGACTACAATATTGGCGGGAGTTGCTATCTTTTCGTATGAATCGGTCACTAGTGAACGTCGGATTAGTCCCGTACCGTCTGTTCCGTAGTAAATGTATTCCTGGCTGGTGTCTTCGCAGAAGGTCAGGATATCATCATATTCCAGGGATTTGTTGCATAGTATGATTTGGGACATGGGGCTATAATAGGAAATACCGTGTTTGAAATTCCCTATGTATATGGTTCCGTCTTTGTCCCGGTAAATGGTATTCAGATTGTTGCTGGCAATGGTGTGCGGTTTCAATGGATTGTGCACCAAGTTGGTAAGCGATTTGGTCAGGGTGTTGTAAACGAACAGCCCCATATGGCTGGTAAGTATCCATACGTTGCCGTCTCCCAGGTCGAGGATGCGTTGCACGCGATTGTACTGTATGTGAGTGTTATTGTTCAGGCTGATGTCCTCCCATTGCTGTGTAAAACTGTTCTTGTGCAAAAGTAGGCTGTTTTGGAAGGTGTATACCCATAGGCTTTCGTTTTGGTCTATGTAAATGTGTGGCTCATGATTCTCCAGCAAAGGTCTATAGATGGTGGGAATGGCTATTTCCTTGACTTCGGAAGTCTGCTTGCTGATACTGTATAGGGTACCGTTGGAGTACATTATATAAATGAACTGGACACCTATATAGAGGTTTGAAATCTTTTCAACTGCCAGTGGATAGGCTTTGATGGAGCTGTTGTCCATGCTTCGTATGTAAAGTTTGGAATAGTCGTAGGCCCAAAACTCATTCTTGGATGTTTTTCCCATCCTCAGAATGTTTTTACTGGGGATTTGCAGCCCATCGAGTATGGGTTTATAGTCATTGTCGAATTTACCGGTCTTATAATTATAGATACTGTAGCCGCTGGAAGTCCTTATCCATACATTGTCGTCCGGTCCTTCGAAAATTTCGCTGATGGCATCGTCCGGCAGGTCGGAGTTGTTCTGGTAATACTGCTGGAAGGAGTAGCCGTCGTATTTGTTGAGTCCTGATTCTGTCCCCACCCAGAGGAATCCCCTATTGTCTCTGTAGATGCTTCGGACACTGTTGTTGGAGAGTCCTTCTGTTGTAGAGAGCTGCTTGAACATGACAGCCGGCGGGATTTCCGCTGAGTTACCTTGAACAGTAAGGAGGAAGGCCAGGTTGCATATAAGGAATAGGAGCAGTTGTTTCATGTATTTTCTTTATTAGAAGGATTAACAATATTGTAACTGCAAACTTAAATATAATCCTTCGAACGAGCAAGGAAAGATTTGCGTATTCGTGTGGGATGATATCCTCCGTTTGGTGAAAAATAGTATGCATTTTGTTTCCAATGGCCCTATATGGGTTCTATGAAACAAAACCGGATATTAAAAGACATTTTTAAGGCATCTGTGTTTCCTTTAAGAAAAATACATTTGCAGGCGAGATCATTTAAATCCTAATAGTATGAAGAAAGAACTTTTAGCAGTGGCGATGCTGTTGTTTGCCGGTGGCAATCTGTTGGCACAGCCACATGTCAATGACGGTACTTCGTATTTGATGAACCAACCTCTGGACATGAGTACCGATTTCCGTGACTTGAGTAATACCTTGTTTTTTGCAGATCACCTGGAGTCATTCGATGCCAAGTCGGGTGAAGGGCTGGTGAATTGGAAACGCGGGCATCTGATGCCCCGCCAAGCCTTCAATACCAACGGTGCACAGCCCCGTAAAATGAGAATGCTCGATTTCCCCTTCACTGCCTATGAAAATGACCCTAACCTCAAATTCAAGATTGACTTTGTAACTCCGCGTACGGTACGTATCCGTATGCTAACGACCCCGGTGGAACCCAAACCTGCCGCTTCCATCATGTTGGCAAAGGAACCGGGCAGGGATGGAAGCTGGAAAGTTACCGAGACGAATGACAAGATTATCTATTCCAGCGACTATGGAACCATTCAGATTAACAAGAATCCTTGGAGAATCGTCTTGAAGGATAAAGCCGGACGTATCTTGAGCCAGACTGCCGCTTTGAGCGACGCGGACTCTACGCAGGTAAAATATACGCCGTTCTGTTTTGTGAAGCGGGGAAGCGACAATGCTCGCCGCATCAATCCGGTATTTACCTTGACTGCAGATGAAATGATTTTTGGTTGCGGAGAGTCTGCCACTGGGCTGAACAAGGCCGGACAGAAGGTGAACTTGTTCGTTACAGACCCACAAGGGCCTGAGACGGACCAGATGTACAAACCGATTCCTTTCTTTATGAGTAACCGGGGATATGGTATGTTTATGCATACATCCGCTCCCGTGACTTGTGATTTTGGTGCTACCTATATTGGGCTGAACAAAATGTTCATGGGTGACGAGAACCTGGATTTGTTCGTTTTCTTCGGCGAGCCGAAAGATATTCTGGACGAGTACACCGATTTGGTAGGAAAGCCGGGCATGCCCCCCTTGTGGTCTTTCGGTACGTGGATGAGCCGTATTACCTATTTCAGTGAAAAGGAAGGTTATGATGTAGCGGCCAATATCCGTAAGAACAAGTATCCGTGCGATGTTATCCATTTCGATACCGGCTGGTTTGATGTGGACTGGCAGTGTGACTATAAATTCTCCGAGAACCGTTTCCAGAATCCACAGCAGATGTTGAAGGATTTGAGGTCTCAAGGTTTCCATGTATGTTTGTGGCAGTTGCCTTATTTCACTCCTAAAAACCGTTATTTCTCTGAACTGATAGAGAAAGACATGTATGTGAAAAATGGAAATGGTGAACTTCCCTACGAAGATGTGGTGCTTGATTTTTCCAATCCGGAAACAGTAAAGTGGTATCAGGACAAACTGGCGGGATTGCTGAATATCGGTGTCAGTGCCATTAAAGTAGACTTTGGCGAGGCTGCTCCACTGAATGGTATTTACGCTTCCGGCAAGAGCGGATGGTATGAGCATAACCTCTATCCGGTGCGTTATGATATGGCAGTGTCCGAGATAACCAAGAAGTTGCACAACGAGAATATAATGTGGGCACGTGCCGCATGGGCTGGTTCCCAGCGTTATCCATTGCATTGGGGCGGTGATGCTGCAACTACGAACACGGGTCTGCTGGGTACGCTTCGTGCAGGCTTGTCCTTCGGCTTGTCCGGTTTCTCCTTCTGGAGCCATGATATGGGCGGCTTTGTAAAATCCACTCCGGAGGACTTGTATTGCCGCTGGATACCGTTCGGTTTTCTTACTTCCCATACCCGCGCGCATGGGGCACCTCCGACAGAGCCGTGGTTGTACGACAGCAAGCGTGTGCAGGATGTCTTCCGCAAGAGTGCGGAGATGAAGTACCGTCTGATGCCTTATGTGTATGCTCAGGCTAAGGAATGTACAGAAAAGGGCTTACCGATGCTAAGAGCCTTGTTTGTAGAATTCCCCGATGATCCGGGAGCATGGAAAGTGGATGACGAGTATCTCTTCGGTTCGCAGATTCTGGTTGCCCCCTTGCTTGAATCCGGTATGACGGGCCGCACAGTTTACCTTCCCGAAGGAAAATGGATAGACTACCAGACAGAGAAAGTCTACGAAGGCGGATGGCACCGGATTGAAGCAGGCAGTCTGCCGATAATCATGCTGGTACGTGACGGTTCGGTACTTCCTCATCTGAAGTTGGCGCAGTCCACTGCTGAGATGGATTGGAGCAAAATGAGCCTGAAGGTATACAGTGCTGACAAGAAGCAGGCAGAAGGATTGGTTTGTCTACCTGCCGACAACCGTATTCAGGTTGTGAAAGTGGATTGTGGAAAGGCCAAACCGCAACTGTTGAACCAGATTGAAGGCACTTCCCTGAGTTTCTGAACTTAATCTTTGAAAATCTATATTGAATTCACCCCTGTCGGTATGGAAGAGAAAGGGATATAGTTACCGAAATCTGTGCCACTATGGTGGCACAGATGTGCCTTCCCAATGGCACGGCAGTGCCTCTATAGTGGCACAAAATTGTGTCGCATATCTTTTTCCCGATGTGCTTATGACCGGGGTATTTGTTAAACCTAAGTATTTAGTATTTATGAGAAATGTGATGAAGTATTTGGGTATCATGTCAGTATCGCTGGCATGTGCCGGACCTCTCTTTGCAACAAGCGTACAGCCGTTTGCAGGTGTCACTGTCGTACAGCAGAGTGTAGTTACTGTGAAGGGCCAAGTGGTGGATGAGAAAGGCGAGCCCATCATCGGTGCCAATGTCATTGTGGAAGGTACGACAAACGGTATGATTACCGATTTGGACGGTAACTTCTCCTTGCAGTGTCCCGTAGGTTCTACGCTGAAGACCAGTTACATCGGTTATCTGGCGCGAACGGTCAAAGTAACCGGGAATATGAATGCTCTGAAAATTACTTTAAAGGAGGATACCGAAACCTTGGATGAGGTAGTTGTTGTGGGCTACGGTACGATGAAGAAATCCGACCTCACCGGTTCTGTGGCTTCCGTGAATGCGGAGGAAATGATGAAGCGGAATCCGGTGAACTTGGGACAAGGTTTGCAGGGAGCTGCGGCAGGTGTATCTGTCATCCGTTCTTCCGGTGACCCGGAAGGAGGTTTCTCCATCCGTATCCGCGGTGTGGCAACCGTGAATGGTTCTGCCGACCCACTCTATGTAGTGGACGGTGTGCAGGTAGGAACTTCCATCGATTTCTTGAATCCTAATGATGTAGAGTCCATCGAAATTCTGAAGGATGCTTCGGCTACGGCAATCTATGGTACTCGCGGTGCCAATGGCGTCATTATGATTACTACCAAGAACGGTGGTAAGGGGAAGGCAAAGGTGAACTTTTCGGCCAACTATGCCCTCCAGTTCAATTCGAATAAGATTGATGTGGCTGATGCGGGCTTGTTTGCAAGTGCTGTACGTTCCGCCGTCAAGAATGACGGTATTGCCATGACCAATCTGGCATATGGCGAGGATTACATAGGCAGACTGAACAGCATTGACTGGCAGGATGAAATGTCACGCACGGCATTACAGCAGAACTATAACCTTTCTGCTTCGGGAGGCAGCGAAAATACCCAAGCCAACTTATCTCTGGGTTATTTGAACAACCAGGGTATCGTGATTGAGTCGAATTTTAAACGCTTGACGGCACGCGCTAATATCACTCACAAAGTGAAAGACTTTCTGCATGTAGGCTTGAACTTGAACTATGCACATTCGGAAAAGATGGGAGGAGGCAACCTGAGAAACTATGCACAAGCCATTCCAACCATGGATTATGTAGAGGACGGTGTTTTCTATTCCATGCCTATTGTGTTGCCCGACGGTACTTGGGGACATTACAAGAAAGAAGGCAATGGAGACGTGAACAAGGGAGCTGACAATCTGGTTGCTGCTGCCAAGACTGCCGACAGTATTAATAAATGGGACCGTATGCTTGCTAGTGCTTTCCTACAACTCGATTTGTACAAAGGGTTGACTTTCAAGACTATTGCCAGTTATAATTATTATACAAAAGGTTATAATGGCTATACAGCCTATAATGATAGAACCTTTGGAACTCAAGACCGTAAGGACTCGTTCTCGCTGAACCAGAGCCAGTCCACTTCACTCGGTCTGGAAGCGTTCTTGAACTATGACTGGTCCAATGAGCATCACCGCGTAAGTGCAATGGCCGGTTTCTCTACCAGCGATACGAACGGTGCCTGGCTGAATTCCAGTGCCAACGATTTCCCGGCAGACAACATCCGCAAAATTTCATTGACCAATGACCCATCGTCTAAGCAAACGGATGGTGGGCTGGATTTGAAGACAAGATTCCTTTCTTACTTCGGCCGTCTGACTTATACTTTGAACGACCGCTATATTGTGACTGCAACGGTACGCCGCGACGGTTCTTCGAACTTTGGTGCCGGCAATCGTTATGGTACATTCCCTTCCGCTTCTGTAGCTTGGCGTCTTTCCGAGGAAAAGTTCATTAAGGATTTAGAACTGTTCAGTAACTTGAAGTTGCGTGCCGGATGGGGACAGACCGGTAATGCGGGCAATGGTACCAACTTGTCCATAGCACAGTTGTCTTCGGCAAATGCAATGTACTGGTTCTTTAATGGTTCGAGTGTGATTAACGGTGCCGGTATTGCCCAGCAGAAAGAAATTGATACCAACCTGAAATGGGAAACCAATGAGCAGACAAATATCGGTATTGACTTTGCCTTTATGAACAATGAGCTTTCTTTCTCTGCCGATTACTTTATCCGTGACGCAAAGGATCTGCTTCTGTATCGCCAGATTCGTCCTTCCACCGGTTTCTCCAATGTCTATACTAATGCGGGACATATCCGTAACTCAGGTTTCGAGTTTACTGCTGCGTGGAACAAGAGCTTCAGCGATTGGAATATCGGCATAAGACTGAATGGGTCTACCCTGAAGAACGAGGCTATTGAAGTCGGCGATCCGATATTCAGCAAGTCAGGTTCAGCACAAGATGGCGACAACTGGGACAACCACTCCATTACACAGAACGGCTATCCTGTAGGTTCCTACTATGGCTGGAAGGTAGAAGGCATTTTCAGAACCCAGGCCGAAATTGATGAAATGAATAGGCTGGCGGTTGAAAAGGGAGTTGAAAGTGGTGTATATCAGGACAAGACTACCCAGCCCGGCGACTATAAGTTTGTTGATTTGAATGGTGACGGGCAGATTACCGATGCCGACCGTACTGTTATAGGCAATGGATATCCCAAGTTCACTTACGGAATGAACCTTACCGCTTCCTGGAAAAACTTTGATTTCTCGATGAACTTGTACGGTGTAGCCGGTATGGATATCCTTTCTTATTCTTCGGCCCGCTTGACCTCAGTCTATGCACCCGACGGCGGTTATCAGAATGTACTGAAGGAATATATCAATAATGCATGGTCATCTTCGAATACCGGCGCCAAATATCCGCGTATCACCAAGACAGACTATAATAAGAACATGCGTGTGTCCGACGCCTACATCCAGAAGGGGGATTATCTGAAGATTTCAAATATTCAGATAGGATATACATTCCCGAAGAATGTGCTGAAACCGGTGAAAATGGAAAATGCACGCGTATTTGCCAGTGTCGACAATGTATGTACCATCTCTTCGTACAATAAGTTCGGCGATCCGGAAGTTGGTGACTCCAATGTATTGTATTCGGGATTTGACGGAGGACGTTATCCGTTCCCGATGTCGGTTACTTTCGGTCTGAGTGTACAGTTCTAATACTAACGGATAAAAAATATGATTATGAAAAACTTATATAAACTGTTGATCGGTGTGCTGGCCTTAAGCACCGTAACGTCTTGTGACGATTATTTGGAAGTGGATCATTACGATATTCTTCCGGCAGATTTCATGTTTAAAACGGAGGAGAATGTCCTTTCCGGATTGAACGGACTTTATGATACCTTTTATACGGACCAGCACGGTTCCGGTGATGACGAAACATGGGGATTCAAGCCTCAGGTATTTGCTGCCAACCATTCTACGATGGACTGTCAGGCTTCCGGTTGGGATGCGGAATGGCAGCGTCATGCCTGGAAACCCGATAAGGGTTCCCTGGAGACTGCATGGCGGATGAGTTATCGTGCAGTGGACCGTGCAAACCGTTTCCTGGCTGGCCTGGAGACGGCGGATGCCTCTATATTTGCGGACAGCAATTCCAAGACCGTTTATGAAGCGCAAGCACGTGCCATCCGCGGTTATAACTACCTTTACCTGACGAAACTTTTCGGAAGGGTACCGATGTTGCTTACCGGTGAAACCTATACTACTTCGGTAGGAAAGGCACGTCCGGAATCCGTGGATGAGACTTATGCGGCTATCGAGGAAGATTTGTCTTTTGGACGCGACCATCTGGACTGGTTACCCATGAATGGTGAATACGGACGTATAACCAAGGGGTTCTGCAAAGCTTATTTGGCCGAGCTGTATATGTTGAAGAAAGACTTTACGAAAGCCAAGACGGAACTAAAGGATATAGTGGACAGTGGAACCTATTCATTGGAGCCCTGCTTCGGTAACCTGCATGCCTGGGATACACATTGGACCAAAGAATCTGTATTTGAGGTGATGTATCATGAACAAGGATATATGGGCTGGGGAGCCGATTCGTCTTCAGATGCCATGATGTGGTACGGATATATGTGTGCGGCACCCGAATGGGGAGGCTGGGGGTCTCTCTGTCTTTCTTGGGAGTTTGTACGTTCCTTTGAACCGGGTGACAAACGCCGCCAATACTCTGCTGTTGCCAAAGGGGATACGCATCCCATTACCGGGCAGACTGTAGGGGTGACAAGTGGTTTTGACGGTCTTTTCCAAGGTTCCGAAAATATGCCTACTGTTTATTCCTTGAAATACTGGAGATGCAAGCCAGGTGAGAACAACAAAGTATTCAATCCTATTTCGTTGACTTTGAAGCGTTATGCAGGCATCATGCTCGACTATGCAGAATGTTGTTTCGAGACAGGTGACAACGCTACCGGATGGAACATGATACGTCAGATACGTAACCGTGCTTGGGGTAATTTGGAGATGGGAGCGACGATGATTGACCTACCCGCCGACATGTTGAATACCCAGACGGTGGAAGTGCCGGATGCAGAGACCTATTATACAAGCTATAAAGCAGCCAAAGGCTATACTTCTCCGGTATGGAAGGTGGCGCTGATTATAGAGCGTCGCCATGAATTCAATGCCGAGTTCTCGCTTTACCATGATTTGTGCCGTATGGGTATGTGCAAAGAATGGTTTGCCGCCGAATATCCGAAAACAGTAGCCAACTCTTCACAAGAGGCTTGTCTGCAGACTGGTGACTCATTCCGTTTCTTTGAGCACGAGGCTTATCAGGAAATCTTCCCGATTCCGACGAATGAGATTCTGACCAACCCGCTCATCAATCAGGCTGACCAGAATCCGGGATATTGATAAATTATAAATAAACACTTAATAATAAAATATTTGTGAGTGAAATGTCAGGCACCAGTAGTTGTTGTGATAGACGTCAGGGTCTGTCGTGATGAAAGCCGGTGTCTGACATGACAAACACCAGTACTTGAGACGACGAACACCAGTTTCTGATAAACGGGGAATTATACAAGGAAAAGTTTGATGGTTTTAGAGAATAATTATGGAAAGGAAGATGTTTTATTGGATAGCACTGCTGGTTGCGTCTTGTCTGGCAGGCTGCCGGTCGCATTCAGGGGAGACAGATATGCAGACACGCATGCGTACAGAGATTGTCACGAATGTCAGAGACAGCGTGTTGCCGTTTTGGATGGATTATGCAGTGGCTCCCGACGGCGGTTTTTATGGAACTGTATTGCGGAATGGTACTCCGGTAGTGGATGCTCCGAGAGGAGGGGTTCTGAATGCCCGGATTCTGTGGAGTTTTTCTGCCGCATACCGTACGTTTAAGGATGAGGCTTATCTGAAGCTTGCGGATAAATCGCAACGCTACTTCATTGATACATTTATAGACAAGGAACATGGTGGGGTATATTGGCTGGTCAATCCTGACGGTGAGGTGCTGAGTGCTTCCAAATATACGTATGCCATGACCTACGCCATCTATGGGCTGGCTGAACACTATCTGGCAACAGGTAACAGCGAGAGTCTGGATATGGCTGTCGGTTTATATCATACCTTGGAGGAGAAAGGCCGCGAACCGCAATATGACGGTTATGTGGAATCTTTTACTGAAGATTGGAAACAACTGGATAATTATGATAACAATGCACCCAAGACTATGAATGCGCATTTGCACGTGCTGGAGGCTTATACCCTTTTATATCAGTGCTGGAAAGACGACGGACTGAGGAAAAGACTCGAATTCTGCACCGAGTTGTTTATGGACCGCATTTATGACTCTTCAAAGAGACATTTTAATTTGTTCTTTGATAATGCATGGAACAGTCTGGTTGAGATGGACTCTTATGGACATGATGTAGAGGCGGGATGGCTGCTTTGTGAGGCTGCCCGTGTGTTAGAAGACCGGCAACTGATGGATAGGGCGAATCGGCTTGCGCTGGATGTGACGGATGCTTGCTTGGCGGAAGGACTGAGTGACAAAGGGTATATGATGTATGAAAAGAAGGGCGGAAGAACAACCGGGCATGCCTCATGGTGGGGCCAGATTGAAACGATGATAGCTTGTGTCAATGCCTGGCAAATCAGCGGGAATGACGTTTATCTGCAATCGGCCGATACGGTTTGGACTTTCGTAAAGGACTGTATGATAGACCGGGAATACGGTGAATGGTACAGTGATTGTTTTGATGGAGAACCCAAGAAGGATACTCCCAAAGTGAGTATGTGGCGTTGCCCATATCATACGGTACGCTTGGGAGTAGAAATACATAATCGTTTAAAATAGTATTTATGAAGAAATTTATAGCAGGTGCAGCATCACTGATGCTTTGTATGGGGCTGCACGCCCAGGATTTCAGAATCAATCCATCGGGATATTTTGAGAATGGCGGGGCCAATGTGATGGTGTTCAGTGACGTCTACCCTGAAGGACACCAGGGAGGACTGACCCTTGTTTTGAATGGAGACCGCAGGGCTGCCAATGGAGATGTGCGCTTTGAAATCTCGCAAGGGCAGTGGCAGGGATTGCCCAAGATGAGAAGCCGGGTGGTGGATGAGGCTGACAATGAAATCCGTGTCACATTGAGTTATCCGGATTCGGCCAAACACATGGCAGGCTTTAATCCGATGCTTTATCCGGATTTTGTTTTTGGCTATACCATTAAGGTCAAAGGCGAGAAGGATTATCTGGTATTGACCGTTGATTTGGACCAACCAGTGCCCGAGCGGTTTGCCGGCAAGTTGGGCTTTTATCTGGAATTGGTACCTTCCACTTTGCTGGGCAAGCCGTGGATTATGGACAACCGGACGGGAGTCTTTCCCCACCAGGCGATGGGGCCCACCATGAAACAGTCTTCCAATATGGAGCATATCGGAGATTTCAACCCTGACGGGAAAGCTGATTTGGACCAGTTGCTGTTGGATAGAAAGACTTATAACCCGATGATTGCCGATGATATCGTCTCTGCTCCTTTGGCCGCAGGGAAAAAGTTTGTACTCAATCCTCAGGATGATTTGGCAAAGATTACGATTGAAAGTGAGAAAGGAGACTTGCTGCTGTATGATGGAAGGATAAATCATAACAACGGTTGGTTTGTGCTCCGTTCGGAGTTCCCGGCAGGGACAAAGGAAGGTGCGGTGAAATGGATAATCCGTCCGACAGTCACTAAAGACTGGCGTTATGCACCGGTGGTGCAAGCCTCTCAAGTAGGTTACCATCCTGGACAGAAGAAAGTGGCTGTCATAGAGTTGGATAAACGGGATACAGACTTCAAGCAACCTGCCCTTTATCGCATTGCTGCCGATGGCAGGAAACTGGTAAAGCAGCAGGCTGCCAAGGACTGGGGAGATTTCCAACGCTACCACTATCTGCAGTTCGATTTCACGGAAGTGACGGAAGAAGGGCTCTATCAGGTAATGTACGGCGATGCTGCTTCTCCGGTGTTCCGCATTGCCAAAGATGTGTGGGACAAGGGTATCTGGCAGGCAGAGGTGGAATACTTTTTGCCGGTACAGATGTGCCACATGCGTGTGAACGAAAAATACCGTGTATGGCATGACTTCTGTCATCATGACGATGCACGTATGGCCAAAACCGATATCAACCATATAGACGGATATACTCAGGGAACCTCTACTCTTTGTAAGTACCAGCCGGGTGATTTGGTTCCAGGGCTGAATGTGGGTGGATGGCACGATGCGGGGGACTATGACCTGCGTGTGGAATCCCAGGCAGGCGAGGCCTATATACTTGCCATGGCTTGTGAGAACTTTGGTACCTATTGGGACGAGACTTCCATAGATTTTGAAAAGAAGATAGTCGAGATTCACCAGCCGGATGGAAAGAATGACTTGTTGCAGCAGGTGGAAAACGGTGCTTTGACGATAGTGGCGGGTTGGAAGGCTCTGGGGCGTCTCTACAGAGGGATTCTGTGTCCTACCGTACGCCAGTATGCACACTTGGGTGATGCGTCGGCCCATACAGACCATGTCAGTGGGACTGCCGACGACCGCTGGGTGTTTACGGAAGACAACCCTGGTAGGGAACTTCAGGTAGCCGCTTGGCTGGCAGGTATTTCACGTGTCTTGAAGGGACATAACGATGCATTGGGAGCGGATTGTCTGGAGATAGCCCGTGAATTGTTCAGGATTACCCGCTGCGACAACAACCGGGTGCTGACAGCCAAGGTACATGCTGCCGTAGAACTTTATCTGGCGACAAAGGAAGTGGAGTACCGTGATTTCGTTTTGCAGCAGCAGGATTTCATCTGCAAGAATATCCGTCAGACGGGTTGGTTCATCGGACGTTTCGACAAAGCTGTGGGAAATGCACGTTTCAGCAAGGCTGTTCGCAAAGCACTGCCGGAGTTGCAGGCTATGTATCAGGAGTATAGCAGTAAAACTCCGTATGGAGTGCCGCATGACAGAGGTAACCGTTCTTCCGGTTCATGGGAACCCCAGCATCTGGGCTACAATTACTGTTACCTGCATGCTGCCTATCCTGACTTGTTTGCACCGGACTATATTTTCAATGCTGTCCAATACCTGCTCGGTATGCATCCGGGACGTAATCAGGCAGCGTTTGTAACGGGAGTCGGTGCCGAAACGGTGAAAGCCGCCTATGGTGTCAACCGTGCCGACTGGTCTTATATTCCGGGTGGAGTGTCTCCGGGTACAAATCTGATTCGTCCCGACTTGCCCGAATTACTTCATTTCCCGTTCTTATGGCAGGAAGGTGAGTACTGTTTGGGCGGACATGCTACGTGGTTTATGTATATGGTATTGGCATCTCAGAAAATATTGAATGGTAATGAACAGTAAAATAAAGGTAGATAAGTTTGTAATTGTAGCTTTTCTGCTCTGCATGGTCTGCACTATGGCCATGCAGGCAAAAGCTTATGACAATTTTAAGGTATCGGTCTATGTACGTGCCTACGAGGTAGACAAGATGAAGGACATCCATTGGCTGGATTCGACTTGGAATGTGATTTCACAACAGTTGGAAGTGGACAAGATTTATTTGGAAACACATCGTGATTTACTGATTGTGGATGACGCCACCCTGGAGCAAGCTAAGAAATTTTTCCATGACCGGGGAATAGAGACTGCCGGAGGAATTACCTACACCATCAACGAGGCGAACAGTTTCGAGACGTTCTGCTATTCCAATCCCGAGCATCGTGAGATGGTGCGAAAGATTGCAGAACATACGGCAAAGCACTTTGACGAGTTTATTCTGGATGACTTTTTCTTCACCAGTTGCAAGTCGGACATAGAGATAAAAGCCAAAGGTACGCAGAGCTGGACGGAATACCGTTTGAAGCTGATGACTGAAGCCGGGCGCGACCTTGTGCTGAAACCTGCCAAGAAGGTGAATCCTCGTGTAAAGGTAATCATCAAGTATCCCAACTGGTACGACCATTTCCAAGGTTTGGGCTTTAATCTGGAGGAAGGTCCCCAACTCTTTGACGGTGTCTGGACGGGTACCGAAACAAGGGACCCTGCCGGCAACCAGCATCTGCAGAATTATCTAAGCTATAATATTATCCGTTATTTTGATAATCTGCGTCCGGGCTACAATGGTGGAGGATGGGTGGACTCCGGTGGACTGAATCTGGGTATGGACCGCTATGCTGAGCAGCTGCATCTGACCATGCTTGCCAAGGCTCCCGAAATCATTCTCTTTGCCTATAACCAGCTTCTGGGCGTGAAGTTGTCTCCCAGGTTCCGTACCCCTTGGCAGGGCATGGGCACCAGCTTTAATTATGATGAGATGACTGCCCCTATCCGGCAGAAGAACGGAACTTCCATAGAGCCTACCACCATGGCACGCATTGCGGATGTTGTATTGAAACAGACTGATAAACTGGTAGGTAAGTTGGGTAACCCCATTGGCATCAAGTCCTACAAGCCTTTTCATGTGGCGGGTGATGATTTCTTGCAGAATTATCTGGGCATGATAGGTTTGCCGATGGATATACGTCCCGTTTTTCCGAAAGACCAACAAGTGGTGCTGCTGACTGCCCAGGCGGCTCAAGCTCCGGAGCTCATGACCGACATTAGGAAGCAATTGCAAAGCGGACGGGATGTGGTGATTACAAGCGGCTTGCTGAAAGCCATTCCTGAAAAAATTGCCGAAATAGTAGAGTTGCGTTGTACCGATTTGAAAGCTCTTGTCAATGATTTTGGCCGATATGGACAAGCCGGACGCGATTTATTGATACCGCAGGTTCAGTATTATACGAATGATGCTTGGGAAGTAGTCAGTGCGGGCCGTCCGTTGACGGGAGGAGTATCGGGGTATCCTATTTTGTTGAGAGCTCCCTATGCCGCCGGCAATCTATATGTATTGACCATTCCCGATGATATGGGAAATTTATATGATTTTCCGGCAAAAGCCTTGAATGAGATTCGCCGCATTATGAGTAGGGATATGGATATCTATCTGGAGGCTCCCTCCAAAGTCGGATTGTTTGTGTATGACAATAAAACACTGGTGGTGGAGAACTTCAATGATGAACCGGTGGAAGTGCGTATTGTTACCGATGATGAGGTGACGAGGTTGGAAAATCTGGAGAATGGAGATATTCTGGCTCCCCTTCCTGCCGAACCCGTACAGAGCAGGCGTCCGGTGACACCAAAGAACTCTTTCCGTTTGTCATTACTACCCCATTCGTATAAGGCTTTCCAATATAAATGACGGGTAAGAAGATTGTCGGATAGTTATTCGGAAGGGTAACGGGAGGTCGGTTCTACAATGGGTCGGCCTCCTTTGCTTCCAGTCATCCGTGAGAATGCTTGTGTTCTTTCAATATCCTGTGCGGCAGTGTCCCGTGCCCCAGCAACTCTATCGGGCAGTTGAAGTTGCGTTCCAGCCATTCTTCCGTAACGCCGGTATCGGGATGGTAGTCCAGGGTTTCGTTGACGCAGGCAATGGACTTGACTTGCTGCAACACCGTGCCGATGTCGTGGCTGACGAGAATAATGGCGCAATCCTTGTTTATCTCTGCCAGCAGTTCGTAGAGGCGGGCTTCGAAACGCTTGTCGATGTATGTGCTGGGTTCGTCGAGAATCACCACCTGCGGGTCGGAGATGATGGCACGGCCCAGGAGGGCACGTTGCAACTGTCCGCCGCTCAAAGCGCCGATGGCACGCTGCTCCATGCCTTCCAGCCCCATGCGGGCTATCACGGCAGAGGCTTTCTCGCGGTGTCGGGCGGTGAAGCGTGAAGCCAGCGGCTTCTTGCTGCTGAGTCCTGAAAGGATGACCTCCTCTACGGTGATGGGAAATTTCCGGTCGATGCTGCTGTACTGGGGCAAGTAACCCATGGATAATTGACAATTGACAGTTGATAATTGACAATTGGCAATTTCGGAGGGGGATGGAGGGCAGGAGTGATATAGAATCTCCCCGGTAGTGGGTTTCAGCAGTCCCAGTATACATTTGATAAGGGTAGTCTTTCCACCACCGTTGGGACCGATGATACCCAGAAAATCACGTTCGTAGATAGTCAGGTTTATATCATGCAGTACGGTCCGGTTATCGTATCCGGCGCTGAGGTTCTTTATCTCTATAATGGGGGATGCAGGCATAGCTTCTTCTTCGTTAAATGGACAGAATCATCGTTTACTCTTTTACAAGCGCTCTGGCCGTATTCATCATCTCCTCCTCCCAGTCGTATGAGAGGGGATTGATAGCCACTACCCGGGTTCCGGTCTGCTGGGCGATAAGGTCGGCATTGCGGCGGTCGAATTCCG
>ERZ827108.2491-NODE-2491-length-18862-cov-3.447759_pt1 | contig 18862 bp, 23 predicted proteins | sample MGYA00519921_ERZ827108 | MGnify/ENA primary metagenome ERZ827108 (study PRJEB31778, sample SAMEA3449258) | human gut metagenome | biome: human gut; feature: human-associated habitat; material: faeces | place: United Kingdom | collected 2010/2012 ... | reverse complement strand
TCAGTCAGCAGCCACCAACACCGGCTATCAGTCAGCAGCCACCAACACCGGCTATCAGTCAGCAGCCACCAACACCGGCGATAAGTCAGCAGCCTCAGTAGAGGGCAAAGAATCCATCGCGATAGTAACGGGCCGCCACAGCCGGGCCAAAGGCGCCAAAGGCTGCTGGCTCGTCCTGACCGAACGCGCCGACGACGGGCACATTCTCTGCGTCAAAGCCGCCGAAGTCGACGGTGTCAAAATCAAAGCCGACACATGGTACAAACTCATCGACGGCCAATTCACCGAATGCAACGACTAAACACTTTCCGCCATGCCCACAGAACAACCCACCCGCAAATCCGCAAAAGACATCGTAAAAGAATATCTCGACCGACGCGCCGCCGAGGACCAGCTGTTTGCCGCCTCCTACGCCAAACCCGCCAAAAACATCGACGACTGCTGGACCTACATCCTCGGTGTCGCCCGCGGCAAAGGCGCCGCCGTCTGCATGTCCGACCATGAAGTGTTCGGCCTGGCCGTGCACTACTACGACGAAGACAACATCAAAGTCAGCCCCATCTCCGGCGCACGCGTCTCCTCATCCAACCAACCCCGACCCGCTGCGAAACTCACTGCCAAAGAAAAAGCCGCCGCCAAAGCAGAAGCCAGGCGCCTCTACATGGCCCACTGCCTCGCCGAACAGGAAAAAGCCAACGCCCGGGCCAAAAAGCCCAAACCCGCCCCCGTCGAGCAAACCACATCACTCTTTGATTTTGATTACTGACACATGAAACCCAAAAGCCGTATCGAGCACGCCATGCTCGCTTTAGCCGAAAAACTGCCCCCCGTCACACCCCGGCAGCGTCAATGGGCATTCGACCACTGTTTCGAACCCCTCGCCGTAGTGTGGCCCCGCAAATGCCAGGTGCGATGCCTGTGCTGCGGCCAGACAATGGTCTACGACAAAACAGTCATCCAACATATCCGCAAAAACAGCCAGTACGACTGCCCCCTGTGTGGTCGCACCACAGACGCACGCGACGCAAATGCCCCCACCCCCGGCGACTTTTACACCCTCAGACACTTTACCATCCTCACCACATTCCGCCGCCATCAGCTGGCCCGCACATGGGAGGTGCGCCGCATCAACGACCGCAACCAGCCCTTCGCCGAATACACCTGCGACGAAATATTCCAGATATGGATCACCGACGAAGGCCGGGAAGTAATCACCGGACGCCAGCTCCACCGCTCCTTCAACTCCACCACATGGGATTTCCACAAACCCCTCGGCATCCGGCACCACAACGGCGGAGGCACCGGCGCCATCTGCTGGGACGATGTCTACGACATCACCGGCAACTACCTCTATCCCCAAGCCCGAATAACCCCTCTGCTGCGGCGAAACGGCTGGCGCAACGACATGCTGAAATATCACAACATGATACCCATGACCGATGTATGGAAGATGCTGCTCACCAACTCCACAGCCGAGATGCTCGCTAAAACCGGACAACGCGATCTGCTGCTCCACATGGTGCGCAGCGGGCTGAAAACACTGCCCTTCCTCCACTCAGTGCGCATCGCCAACCGGCACGGCTACATCGTACCCGACGCCTCCATGTGGCTCCACATGCTGCAGATGGCCCAAGAGCTTGGACGCGACACCCACAACCCTCAGATCGTATGCCCCGACGACCTCCGAAAAGCCCACGACTCCCTGCTGGCTCCCGTCACACGCCTGCGTCAGCGCCTCGAACGTGAACGTAAAGCCCGCGAAGCCCTCGAATGGGAAGCCCGCTACGCCCGCGAGAAAGCACCATATCTCGGCATAAAATTCGGCAGCGACGACATCAGATTCCACGTGCTGCAATCCGTCGCCGAGTTCGCCGAAGAAGGCAAAGCCATGCACCACTGCGTATTTGCCGGCTCCTACTACACGCGCCCCCAATCACTCATACTCTCGGCACGCGACACCGCCGGCCATCGCCTCGAGACCGTCGAAATCGACCTCCACCACATGAAAGTACTCCAGAGCCGTGCCCTCTGCAACGGCAACAGCCCCCACCACCAAGAAATTCTGCAACTACTCAACGACAACATGCACCTGATCCGGCGAGCCAAAGCCTCCGCCGCCGCAGCAAAAAAAGCTTGAACCCGAATCACTTTAACACCTAACCGATATGGTAGATAAAAACACAGACAAGTTATTCAGGAATCCCGTATTGCTGCTTTGCGATGCGGACGGCGAAATGAAGCCACTCGGCAAAGTTGTGGAGTGTAGCACAAGCCTTGAATCGGAGGAAGAATCCGATTGTGTCCCGACAAAGGGGAACTTCTCATTTTCGTTTGAAATGCCGGGCCTATCCAAGTGGTTTGAGGAAAATGCCAACCCTAAACCGATACGGGAGGCGCAGGATATGCTTAGTCGTTTGCGCGACTACCACGCTCTGTGGTACAAATACTACGGCTTCGGGATGCGCAAGGAACGCAGGAAGATTGAGCGAGATTTCAACGCACTTGCACAGCGTTTCGTAAATCATTGCAGGCTACATGGAATATCAATCAAGTCTGAACAAACAGCAGAAAAAAAGGCCGTATTGTAGCAATGACCAACTGATAAGAGAATGAAAAATATTGAAAAACTCAGGTTTGATCCGGAACTGGAAATCGCCATCGCCCCCTGCCGACTGTCGAAAAAATGGCAAAATAAGACATGGCGATGGAGCGAGATTCTGGAGAGATGTGCTGAAACCAAGCGCACAGGCGAAAGTATGCGCGAATATCTGCGCATGAGCCGGGAAGAGCAAAGCAGCATTAAGGACGTGGGCGGGTTCGTCGGCGGCTATCTGGCCAACGGCATACGCAAAACCGCGAATGTCCTCAGCCGCTCAATGGTGACTCTCGACATTGATTTCGGTACCCCTGACGTCTGGGATGATTTCACACTGAATTTCGATTGTGCGGCGATGGTATACAGCACCCACAAACACATGCCGGAAAAGCCGCGCCTGCGTCTGGTGCTTCCGGCCAGCAGGCCTATGTCCCCATTTGAATATGAGCCGGTCTGCCGCTACTGGACCTCGCGCGTCGGTATCGATATGTTCGACCATACGACCTACCAACTGCCACGTTTGTTCTATTGGCCGAGTACCAGCCGCGACGGCACATATTTCTTCGATTATCAGGATGGCCCGCCTTTTGACGTAGACAAAGTGCTGGCTACATACCGCGACCCCAGGGATGTCAGCGCATGGCCCGTGTCGAGCCACGAGGGCGAGGTTCTGGCACACGAAATACGCAAAGCCGGCGATCCTACCGAGAAGCCGGGACTTATAGGCGCTTTCTGCCGCGTATACTCGATTGAGGACGCAATAGCCAAATTTCTACCGGAGATCTACGACAAAACCGCCACGGAAGGGCGCTACACCTATCGCGCCGGAAGTGTCGCCGGAGGCCTTGTGACCTATGAGGGCAAATTTGCATATTCCCACCACGAGACCGACCCGGCGAGCCTGAAACTATGCAACGCTTTCGATTTGGTACGTATCCATCTGTTCGGTGTTCACGACGAGGGGAGCCGGGTTTCCGACGTGACCAGTCTGCCGTCTTACATCAAAATGCAGGAATTTGTGGCTGCCGACAAGGAGGTATGCTCGCTGCTCACCAGGGAACGGCTGGCGGAAGCTAACAACGATTTCGCCGGCATTGAGATGAATGAGACTGCACAACCGGAGGAAGCTGACACCGGCTGGATGGCGGAACTTGACTACGACAAGAAAGGTAATACCAAAGCGACGCCGAAAACATTAAGGAATATTATGCTGAATGATCCAAATTTTAAAAAGGTGAAATATGATCTGTTCAGTCAGCGCGATGTTATCACGGGGCAGGAATGTCCGTTTGTCGGTACACACGGCGCCGATGAGGTGGATGATACCTCGCTGTCGCGCATGTGCGGCTATCTGTCGGAGATGTACGGAATAGATATGGCCATTAATTCCTTTGTCGACAAGGCTCTGAAACTGACAGCTCCGGAGCGGTCATTCCATGCGGTCAGAGACTTCATTGCCCGCGAGCAATGGGATGGCACACCGAGAGTGGAAACGCTGCTCATCGACTACTTGGGAGCCGAGGACACACCGCTCACCAGAGCCATAACACGCAAATGGATGGCCGGCGCAGTGGGACGGGCAATTGATGTCGATCCCGACGACGGCGAGGGTATCAAATTCGACTATTGTCTGGTGCTGTATGGCGAACAGGGAACCGGTAAAAGCACATTCGCTGAAACGCTGGCCAATCGGTGGCGCGGCGCCATCTCGTTCGCCGACGCAAAAAAAGAACAATATGAGACTCTGCAAAGGTCATGGATAGTCGAAATTCCGGAATTTAAAGGAATGAAGACCGCCGACACCGACGCTATAAAAGATCTTATCTCCAGCCGTTCAGATAATTTCCGCGCGGCCTATGCCCGGCAGTGGAACAAAAACCCCAGGCACAGCATCCTCATAGGATCCACAAACAACGAGCATTTCCTCAAAGATGTATCGGGCAATCGCCGGTTCTGGGTGGTTAAGGTTACCGGCGGAACCGGTGTGCGCAGCTGGAGAGACAAACTGAAAGCGGAGGTAGGCCAGATATGGGCAGAGGCGTACACTATATATTCGAATGGCGAAGAGCTTATGCTTTCTGAGGAACTGGACGCACAGGCACGCGCCTATGCCGAGAATTTCAACGAGATCATGGGTGATCCCCTGCGTGATTATCTGGCCGAATGGCTGGAGATTCCACTGCCCGCTGACTGGGATCTGTACGAGCCTAAACGGCGTGCCGACTACTTCCGGTATTACGATCTCCTGGAGGCAAAAGGCACTGTGAAAAGGGAGGCTATTGCCATCTGTGAAGTCATCACTACTTGCCCTTATCCGGGCATTACCAAGTACAGCCCGCAGCGAATCGGAGCGATCCTGAAATCCCTCGGATGGGAGCGCGCAGAAGATCGTAAAAGGGTGGTCGGATACAGGGGGGCAGATGGTAAAAACATCAAGGCCACTTTCTATCACAAGTTACAATCTGTAAGCGAAGACGAAATTTAACACTTATGTGACCACCCTATGTGACCACCAATGTAACCACGGATAATGCTATAAAAATTACAGTGTTAAACGGTAGGTGGTCAGTGGTCAGTAGAAATAGTAAAAAATAGGGAGATATACATAATATATATATAATGATTATAAATTATAATACGCATATAATGGTATATAATATATATAGAATTTCAGTGACCACTGCCCCCCCCCAAAAAAAAGTATGAAAAAGAGAGATTTTATAAAAGCAATTTCCAAGTATCCCGATGACGCCGAAATGCGCATAGTGATACAAACGGATGCCCGCTCCCTGTATCGGAATGTAGGGCACATACGCAGTGACGGAGAGACTATTTGGATTGATGTCTGGAGACATTTCAAAGATGACAAAGTATTTGGCAATAAAGAATCGAAATCATGAATCGCAAAAGTATCGAGAATCTGACCCGACATGCCGATTTTTCAGAGAAGGCAATCGAGCGTTATCTGGTGGATATGGCGAAGCAAAACGGGTTGCTCTGCCTCAAATATTCCAACGCGAATATGGTGGGTTATCCCGACCGTCTGTTAGTGCTTCCCGATGGTCAGGTGGCATGGGTCGAACTCAAGAGCAAAGGCCGGAAGCCTACAAAGATTCAACAGCTGCGGATGGCAGAGCTGTCAGGCATGGGGCATCCGGTCATAGTAATCGACAACAAGGCCGACGTCGACAAACTGATTGAATTTTTCAAGCCATGATTTACCAGCCATTCGATTATCAACGAACTGCGACGCAGTGGATTCTGGACAATCCGAGCTGCGGCCTTTTTCTCGACATGGGTCTGGGCAAAACGGTCAGCACTCTCACGGCCATTCAGGATCTCATCGATGATTGCGAGATCAGCCGCGCCCTGGTTGTGGCTCCGAAAAAGGTGGCCGAAACCACCTGGACCACTGAGGCCGCCAAATGGGATCATCTGCGGGGGCTGAGGGTGGCCAAGGTCATGGGCACGGAGAAGCAGCGCAAAATGGCTCTGGCCGAAAAGGCCGACATCTACGTTATCGGGCGTGACAACTTTGTGTGGCTTGTCGGGCTGTATGGCGGGCAGCTGCCTTTCGATGTACTGGTTATTGACGAACTCACGAGTTTCAAAAATTCGAAGTCTCAGAGATTCAAGGCTATGCGTGTAGCCCGCCCGAGTGTGCATCGAGTTATCGGTCTGACCGGCACTCCGGCTCCAAACGGTCTGATTGATCTGTGGGGCCAGCTGTACTGTATCGACATGGGGCAGCGGTTGGGCAGTTCGGTGACGAGATATAGGGAAAGTCACTTTGAAACCCACAAGTGGAACAACATCATTGTACGGTGCGATGTGAAAAAAGGACACGATGATATTATTCGAAATCGTATATCAGACATCTGTCTCAGTATGCAGGCGAAGGATTATCTCCAGTTGCCAGATCTGATGATACATACCGTATCTGTTGAATTGCCCTCTGCGACTATGGCCGCCTACAATAAGTTCGAGCGTGAGAAGGTGCTGGAGTTCACACAGGAGCATGAGGGGGAATCGACGAATATTCTGGCTAATTCAGCCGCCGGTCTGATGAATAAGCTGGCACAGTTTGCCAATGGCGCGGTATATGACGAGGGACATAATGTGCATGAAATCCACGACGAGAAGGTGGACAAACTGGCCGAGATCGTGGAAGCCGCAAACGGCTGCAGTGTTCTGGTATTCTACCAGTTCAAGCATGATATTCCGAGGATCACAAAGAAGCTCAAAGGCCATCGCGTGGAGGTATACCAGGGAGAGCGACAGCTGGTGGAATGGAATGCCGGTAAAATCGATGTACTTCTGGCTCACCCCGCCAGCACGGCATATGGCCTAAACATGCAGCAGGGTGGCCACTACATCGTTTGGTTCGGCACAGGCTGGGATCTGGAACTGTTTCAGCAGGCTAATGCCCGTCTGCACCGTCAGGGACAGAAGCATCCTGTTGTCGTATACAAGCTGATCGGCGCGCACACTGTGGATGAGCGCGCCAGCGCGTCTCTCGAAAACAAGAAAGCCAAGCAGCAGAGCTTGCTGGACAGTCTGAACTACCTGATACGTAAGCATTCAAATGGCTAAAGATAAGGATTACATAAAGCTGATTCACACGTCACGTTGGTTGCGTCTGCGCCGGGACGTTCTGACGGAGCACCCGCTGTGCGAAAGGTGTGAGGCTGAGGGTTATGTTACTCCGGCTACCGAGGTTCACCACCGGAGGCCTGTGGAGGAGGGCATCAACTACGCTGAGAAATACCGCCTGATGTACAACCCAGATAACTTGTGTGCCCTGTGTCACAGCTGCCATGTCAAGGTTCATACTGAGATGGGACGTGGTGGAAAGGAGGCGACGCGTCGTCGGAATGCAGAAAAGGTAGCTGCCGTAATTGTTAAATTCTTTAACGATTCGTGACAAAGAGGGGGGGGGGGTTTTTAAGGGGGAGTGCCTCCGTTGAACCTCGCCTGCCCCCTGTCTGAGAATGCGAGCGATTTTTTCAATTTAAGCAAATATATAAATTTTAACAGAGCATGGCTAAAAAGGTTAATGAATACAAAAAGGAAGTCGAAAAGGCGCTGAAAGCTGCCGGGAAATACAGCAAGAGTCTCGGGGCACAGATTCTGTCGCTGGCCGGTGCGCTGCGCACTCTCGATTTGGCAAACGATGAGATCGACAAATTGGAAGGTGTCACCATACCTGTCACGTCGCGCTACGGGAATGAAACGTGGGCACCTCATCCGGCATTCAAGGTTCAGAAGGACGCGCAGGACAGCGTGACCCGACAGATGAAGGCGTTAGGTCTGACCGCCGAGGAGTTGACCGGAACTGACGAAGACGATCCTCTGATCGATCTGACCAAAAAGGTCAAGAACGCAGGCCGCAAAAAGGCCAGCATTGTGAAGCGGTCCGGCACGGTGGAGGTGGAGGCTTCGGCGGATGTGGCCGGCGTGGAGGCGGAGGCTTCGGCGGATGCAGAGGATCTGTCAGAGGCGGGGCGTAACGTGGTGAGACAGGGATCGGAAACGGGGAAATCTAAAGGGGTGATGGCATGACGGAGGAAGAAAAGGACAGATTGCGGCAGGCGAAGACGGATGTGTCGGCGCAGTTGGCCGAGGTGCTGGGGCGGCTGGGGGATTACCGGCTGGTTGAGGTTGATGAGAGGCTGCAGTGTTATGTCGAGGAGGTGGCCGGGAATCCTGACGGTCACAATCTCTATGAGCAGCTGGCGGTCATGCGCTTTTTGCGTATGGCTGACAAATACGGGATAAACGCTACAGAGGTGCATCGGTTTTTCACGCTCTATGAAAATCTGTATTTCCCGGGGAAGACCGGATTGCAGAGGTACAGGCTGACGCCGGTACAGGCGTTTCAGTTCGCCAGTATCTACGGGTTCTGGAACAATGGTCACAGGGTGGTGCGTGAGGCGGTGCTATTTGTGCCCCGCAAGTTCAGCAAGACTACGTCGAGTGCGTCGTTTGCAATTGATGATCTGCTTTTCGGGGACGCGAATGCGGAGAGTTACACAGGGGCTAACAGTAATGATCAGGCGAAGAAGTGTTTTGACGTGATCCGCGGGTGCATGCGGAAATTAGACCCGAAGGGGCGGCGCTACACCATCAACGAGCAGACGATAAAGAGCAGGCGCAAGGATCGTAACGCTTTCGCCCAATGTCTGACGGCAAACGCCCGGACAAAGGACGGATTGAATGCCAGTACGGTTATCATGGATGAGTTCTCGCAGGCGCGGGACAATAGTCTGCTTACTGTGTTGACTACGTCGATGGGTGTAAGGGAGAATCCGCTGACGGTGATTATCACCACGGCCAGCGACGTTTTCGAGGGGCCGTTTTACGAGATGCTGCAGGGATATAAATCGGTTCTGTTGGGTGAGTTTGAGGATGACAGTCTGTTTGCCCATATATTCGAGCCTGATCTTGATGACCCTGAGGACAGCGAGGCTACGTGGCTGAAGGTCGCACATGGGAGTGACGGTGAGTCTGGATTTTTATCGACAGGAGTACAAGAATGCCTTGCGTAACGGTTCGGCAGCTATGCTGGCGTTTCGCACCAAGCTGCTGAATGTCTACTCGGAGAATCAGCAGCGCAGCTGGATCAGCAGCACTCTGGCCCGGAGTATTGCGCGCCCTATGCCGTTGGATGCCATCAAGGGGAGGCCGGACGCGATGGTGGCTATTGACCTGTCGGAGAGTGATGATTTTAGCGCCGTGACTGTAGGGATTTATGATTATGACCGGAAGAATTTCAATTTTCATACGGCCTACTTTTTCCCGGAGGGTGCGTTGCCGGGGCATCCGAACGAGAGGATGTACCGGGTATGGGCTGAAAAGGGTTATCTGACGCTGACGGCGGGCGATGTCATCGACTATCGCGCGATTGTGGATTATGTGTTGTATCTCAACAAGGTAGTGCGTATTCTCGGCATAGGCTATGACCCGTATAAGAGCCTGGAGGTGGTCAATATGCTGGCGGCCTCGGGCGCGGATAATGTGCTGGCGGGTGTGCGGCAGACTTACGGAAACTTCACGGCTCCGGTGGAGAGTTTCGAGCATGGCGCCAAAACGGGTCATATATTCATCAACGACAACCCTATCAATTACTACTGCTTTGGTAATGCTGTGCTCGACAGTGATAAACTCGAAAACTGCAAGCCGATCAAACGGACGCAGACTCAGAAGATCGACGGTGTTATCACTACGCTCATGTGTCTGCGTCTGTTTATCGACTCTACGCGGTAGGATGAGAATCCTCGGCTTCCGCCTCGGCACGGGATGGCGAATGGACAGAGAATCGGGCTGTTGGAGATTGCGGGTTATTCGGGGTCTGGGTCTGCGGCGTCGATTTCGTCGGCGTGGGCGTTGAGGCGGCGGGCGATGTCGCGGAAGGCTTCGGCCAGCTGGTGGTATTCGTCGGGACGGAATCCGGCTTTTTTGTTGAAGACGATGTTTCCGTTGATGCGCTGTGTGAGCCATGAGGGGCTGCGCTTGAAGTATTGACGGGAGAGGGCGGCGTTGTTGATCAAGCCTTCCAGTTCTGTGAACGCTACGTTAGTGGCTCCGCGCTTGTCGCAGAGGTCGGCGTTTCGCAGGGTTTCGTATTCCGTTTTGTTAAAAATTTCTCGTTTGCCTAAGTACATGGTGTTTTTGTTATTTTAATTTGTAAATTTGCCCCCGTCTGTCACCCGGGGGCATTTGTTAATCACTGTTTCGTATCTCGTTTAACAGCCCTCTGATTTGGCTGATGATTGATTGGTTAGATTTATTTTCGATAAGTGAAAGAAGTCGGAAGATAATTCTAATCAATCTTTCTTTTTCTGTCATTTCATTTTTACACCTCCTTTCGTTATTGGTTTTTGATTACACTACAAAGATATAAAATATATTTGATATAAACAATTATTCAGGGATTATATTTGTTAAATAGAGTTAAATATTTTAGTCTTTAGGAAAATAAAGGAAAATAAAGGAAAATAAAGCGACCAAAGGAAAACAAAGGAAAATAAAGCGCTGAAAGTCAAATTTTTAAGGAAATGTGCAATTGATTATCTTTGCATATCAGTGCAATTCGAAATGGGCTTTTTGCGGCATATTTTTGATTATTTCAAGCGGGAGAATCCGACTGACGGTTCGGCGAGCTACTCGCCGCGCACAGGGAATGCTCTGACGTTTGATGGCAGCGATCACCGGGCCATGAGTATAGCCACGGTTTTTCGCTGTGTGAAGCTGCTGAGTGAGAGTGTGGCTAATCTGCCGCTGCAGTATGTCAGATTGCGGGACGGGGTGTTTGTGGAGGCGCCGGATCCCCGGCTGGATTATCTGCTGAATGTGCAGCCCGACAATGCGCGCAATGCCTTTGATTTCTGGCGTCAGGTGGTGCAGGAGTTGCTGCTGGAGGGTAATGCCTACATCGTGCCGGTTTACAATGGCGCGAGTATGGAACTTGACCGGCTGGCGCTGTGCGGCAGGGGCACCGTGGCGCACGATACGGTCAATGACTGCTATACCGTCTGTGACTTCGAGAACGGGATTAGCGGGACGTTTGCCGAAAACGAGATCATCCACATAAAGGGTCTGACGCTTCGCGACAGCAAAAGGGGCGTGAGTGTGCTGACCTACGCGAGGCTGACTATGGGCATTGCGGTGACGGGTGACCGGGAAACACGGAATCGTTTCGCAAACGGAGGCAATGTGCGAGGCATATTGTCGAACGACAAGACTGCGCATGGCTTCGGCGAGTATCAGGACAAGCAGCTGGCCAAAACGGCGGCATATATCGATGGCCTTTTTCAGGGCGGCGAGCGGATAGTTAGCCTTCCGGGGCAGGTGGATTTTCAGCAGCTTTCTCTGAGTTCCACGGATCTGCAGTTTCTGGAGAGCCGGAAGTTTACGGTGCTGGAGATATGCAGGTTTTTCAGCGTGCCTCCGACGTTTGTTTATGCCGACACGAGCAACAATTACAAGACGGTGGAGCAGGCCGATGTGGATTTTCTGAGCCACACGCTGAATCCTCTGCTTCGTAATATCGAGACGGAGCTGCGACGCAAACTTGTGGCTCCTCAGTTGTGCTACAAATACAAATTCAAATTCGACCGCCGCGAGCTGTTTGCATGCGATCTTAACGGAATGATGAACTACGGCACGAAGCTGCTGCAGATCGGCACGTCAGTAAATGAGGTGCGCAGGATGAATAATCTGCCTCCGGTTGATGGCGGTGAGGCGATATTGGTATCAGCTAATCTGCGAGGTATTGATGAGATCGGCGCGGCGGGTGCTTCCTCGGCTTCCGCCTCGGCACAGGCAGAGAGAGATGACAACGCCGGCGGTGATAAGGAGGCAGACAAAGACGATGACAAAGACGATGGCAAAGACGATGACGAAAGGAAATAAAGATACTGAGGTGAGGCGCACTATGCGCACTGTGTGCGCGGAGCTGCGCGTGCGTGAGGTTGCGGAGGGGGAAGCCCCCGGGCGCATGATCACCGGTTATGCGATTTTGTTCAACACTCCTTCGGATCCGTTGTGGAGCGACGAGGAGAGCGAGGCGCGCGAGGTGATTGCACCGGGGGCTATTACCAAGGAGCTGCTGGATGGCTGTGACATCAAGTTTACGATGTATCATGACCGCCAGCTGATTCTCGGGCGAAGCAACAAGGGCACCGGCACTCTGGAGTATTTCGTCGATGAAAAGGGCGTCGGCTTCAATCTGGAGCTGCCTAAGTCGCCTAATGGTGATGAGGCTCTGGAGCTGGTGCGTCGGGGAGATTTGTCGGGGTGCAGCTTTGCTTTTACTACCCGATACTGGGACAGCGATTTTGTGGAGCGCACGTCGAAGGTGGTCAACGGGGCCGCTCAGATAACCTACACTGTGAAAGCTGTTACGGGCGTGTATGATTTCACGCTGGCGGCGGATCCGGCATATCCGGCTACGTCGGTGGAGGCTCGCGAGCTGGTTTCGGAGCTGCGGGAGGGAGGGATGTCCTCGGCTTCCGCCTCGGCACGGGGAGAGAGTGGAAACGCACCGGAAGGGCGAAATGCACCGGAAGGGCAAGAGGCTCCGGGCGAGAGAGAGGCTGTGTCGGAGGGTGAGGCTTCTGTGTCGGAGGGTGAGGCTTCTGCGCCGGAGGTGGCGGTCCCTGACTATGATATGGTGCGCAGGCAGGTGCGCGAAATGCGCCGCGCCGCCTCTCAGGAATTGATTTGAGAGGCGTGAGAGATTTGAAAGATGTGATGGACTTAAGATATTGTTTAATTAAATTCTAACTTAGTTTCAGTAATGAAAGATAAAGAGAAAAAGAAGGAGGGCAACAAGCCCAATGTGCGTGAGCTGATTGACCGCTATCAGGCCAATTGCGACCGTATCGGGGAGATTGCCGAGGTCTGCGAAAGGGGGCAGCGCGAGCGCAGCGAGGCCGAAAACAAGGAGTTTGCCGCCCTCGCCCGCGACAATCAGCTGATCCAGATGAAGATGCAGGCCATTCAGGCGGAAAGTTTCCATGGCCGCTCGACGCAGGTCGATCCGGACGAGGTGCTCCGCGAGTCGCTGCTCAGCCGCGATCAGAAAGTGACAGTGCTGCTCACCCGCGCCGCTGGGGGTGATTCCGAAACTGATCCGACTACTCCCGCCGCCCCTGTGGTGAATCCTCAGACTACCGCGGCTCTGGCCGACACCGGTATTATCTCGGTGTATGAGCAGGAGATGTTGAAGCCTATCCGCAAGGGTCTGATCTACGACAAGGTGGGTCTGAGTATCCGCAGCGGTCTGAGCGGCACTCTGCGCTGGCCCAAGCATGGCAAGGCGGTGGCGTCGTTTGCCGACGAGGCCGAGCGACTTGTGGACAGCTCCATCTCGTGGGACAAACTGGAGACCAACGGTCACCGCATGGGTATTGCGGTTCCCGTTACCCGCGAGGAGCTGGAGGATAGCCACGGCATTGTGGAGAGCGTTGTGCGCGAAGAGATGCCAAAGGCTATCACCGACCTGATCAATGGCGCCCTGTTCTCGACTACCGACACCTACACCGGTGCCGACGGCAAGAGCAAGACCCGCAAGGTGGTGGGGCCGTTTGTGGCTGCCGCGAAGAAAGCGACTCAGTTTGCAGGCTCGCTTCCTACCCGCCGCGAGCTGCTGCTTATGGTGGCAGGCGTGGCCGAGAAACTCGATCTTATCGCTCCCTGCTGGGTGATGACCGAGGCGATGAAAGCGGAGTTAAGCGACGTAAAGGTGGATTCCGGCTCCGGCCGATTCCTTTGCGAGGGCGGCATGATTCTCGGCTATCCAGTGTATACAACCTCCGAGATCGGCGCGGGCAATATCGGTTTCGGTGACTGGAGCTATCAGGCTGCCGGTTTCTTCGGAGACTGGAATCTGACTGTGGATCCCTACACACTGGCCCGCCGCAATTCGGTAGACTTTGTGTTGAATGCCCGTTTCGGCACCGTCACTCTGCGTGACGACGCGTTTGTGCTGGGCAAAGTGAAAGCTTCCTAACTTCCATGACCTATGGCTGCAGTGAGTCTGGCATTATTCAAGAAGCACGTCAGAGCGGATGATTTCGCCGACGATGATGTGTATCTGGAGCATCTTCTCGAGGCTGCGGAGGTGGCGGTGGTGACTGCTACTAACCGCACGCCGGCAGAGCTTTGCGAGGCTGGCGCGGGTGATTTCCCGTTGCCGCTGAAGCAGGCGATAATGATGCTGGCGGCGCACTGGTACAATCAGCGCGAGAGTGTGAGCAGTGTGCAGATGCACGAGGTGCCGGCCTCGCTGCAGGCGTTGGTGAAACCTTATCGTAAACTTGTGGACGATGCAGGCGGGACGGATGAAGTATAGGCTGGTTCTGCTGGAGCCGGTGAGTGGTGCCGACGGGTTCGGGGAGGAAACACCGAGCTACCGGGAATTTCGCACGGTGGCCGCCGAGCGGGTGAAAACCAGCGGGCGGCGCAGCGAGGAGGTCGGCGAGCATTTCCCCGACTACAGGGCCGAGTTCAATATCCGCGACGCACATCCGGTGAGTGAAAACTGGAGGGTGCGGCAACTGGGCGGGTATGAATACACGGTGACCAATATCATACCGAATCTGGAGCGCGGCATGAAGACGCTTGTGTGTGAACGTGTAAACAAATAGTGTATGGCTTCTCCCCTACAATATGACGACCGCGGGCTGCAGGGACTGTTTGAGGATCTGGCGCCGAAGCAAAGGGTGAAGGCTCTGCGGGGTGCTTTCCGCAGGGAGTCGAACCGGGTGCGCAGGGCTGCCATCGGCAATCTGCACGACAGTATCGGCGGCGACAAGGAGCTTGACCGAGGCGTGAGGGCGATAGTGTTCAGACGCAAAGCGGGGTTCCGGGTGACTGTGGGCACGAAGCGGGCCAACAAGCGGGGCAAGGGTGAGCGTGGGTATTACATCAGCCGCAAACGCCGCGGGAAGCGGAATGCTACAGGGAAGCCTGTGCTTATCTGGGCTGAGGAGGGCACCACATGGCGCCGGACCAAGGGTCATTACGGGAGCCGGTGGCGCAAGGGCCGCGAGACGGGACGGATGAAGCGCTACGGTTTTATGCGAAAAACTTTGTCGGAGGTGCGCGGCAGTGTTACCGGCGCTCTGCATAAAGAAATTATCGATCAGATTAAAAAAGCTGCTAAAAAGAATGGCTGTTGCTAAGACATCGTTAAGCGCCGGGGCGATTATCCGCGCGGTGCTGCTGGAGGATCCGGAAGTGTCGGCGAGAACCAACAAGGTTTTCCCGGTGGCTACTGACAGCGCGGAGCTTCCGTATATACTCTATCGCCGCAGCTCGCTGGCGGCGCGTCCGCAGAAGAGCGGGCAGCCGGGGGCGGACGAGATACAGATCGAAGTGATCTGTTTCACGGAGCGCTACGGCGAGGGGGTGGAGCTGGCGGAGGCAGTGAGGGGGGCACTCGACCATGTGAGCGCCGAGCACAACGGCATGTGTCTGCGTTCATGCTATCTCTCGGATAGCGAGGAGGCCTATCAGGATGATGCCTTTGTGCAGCAGCTTGTTTTTAGTGTGAAAATGTAAATAAACAATTCTTCAACAACTTAATACTGAAAAAGGGAATTATGGCTACAACAACCAAGACGGGCTACTGCAACGGTAGCGACATGTTGTTATACATCGGGGGCAAGGCCGTGGGGCATTGCACCACCCACACCACCACGGTCAACAGCGAGACCAAGGACCGCGCGGTGAAGCCTGTGGCGACAAAGGGGGTATCTGCGGGGCTGTGGAAAAACAAGGGTGTGGTTGGTCTGAGTGTCTCGATCTCGGCTGAGGGGCTTGTGTTCTATCAGGAGAGCGAGAACGGCCACAAGGCTTGTCTGGCGATGATCGCCAAGGGTCAGAGCGTGGAGGGGAAGTGCATGGAGCGCGAGAACACCGACAAGCCCTATCTGACCGGAAAGTTTGTGATCTCTTCGCTGGAGCGCACCGACGCCGCCCAGGATGATGCCACCTATAGCATCAGTCTGGAAAATGACGGTGAGGTGACGTTTGACGAGACGGCTCTGACCGAGGCACCTGAAACTGAAGGAGCATGAAGCGCATCGAGATAAATATTAACGGCAAGGCATACCCCTGTAGCCCGACTATGGGGGCTATGCTCCGTTTCAAGCAGGAGACGGGCCGTGAGATTACGGAGATTGACGCGGGAAGTTTCACGGATCTGTGCACTTATCTGTGGTGCTGCGTGGTTTCGGCGTCGAAGCGTGAGGGCTTGCAGTTCGATATGTCGCTGATGGATTTTGCCGACTGTCTGACTCCGGAGGATATGGCGCAGTGGAATGAGGCTGTCATGGCTGAGCCGGATGCTCCGGAGGGTGAAAAAAAAAGGAAGCGCCGTTAGCGGTCCATGAGCTTCTGGGAATTGCGGTGGGGGGAATCGGCATGTCGTATGACGATTTCTGCAAATGCACTTTCGAGGAGTTCGAGGGTATCTGCAAGGCGTGGCGCGAGATGGCCGACGGGCAATATCGCGATGCCTGGGAGCGGGCGCGGACGGTGGCGGCGATAGTGATCCAGCCTCATCTGAAAAGAAAAATTACTCCGCAGCAGCTGTTGCCGCTGCCGTGGGACCACAGGAGCCGGACGATGGAGAGGGCGGCACCGAGGCTGACTGCCGAGGAACGACTCAAGAGATTTGAGGAGGCCGCCCGTCGTCTGGACGGTGGCGGGGTTTAGCGGTCTTTTCGGTGGCTGGGTCTTTTTTGTTTTCCGGGAAAAAGGATATGGTGACTTCTGTTTTGGAGATAGGGTCGTCGCCGTGCTTTTTTACTTCGACGAACATACACCAGCACACAAATAGTATGAATGCCACTAACCCGTATCCGAATATTTGGGCGATGATTTCTACCATGGCGATGTTGGTATAATAGTTTTTGGCAAATATAACAAAATAACAGTGGCTATCCAAGAAAGTTGCTGTTATTTTTTTTGAAAAAAATTCTGAAAACATTTGGTATATAGTAGAAAAAAAGCTACCTTTGTAAAGTCAAACAAGAACAACATGAATAAGTACAAAGTAAAAGAAGTAATCAGGCTGCTTGAAGAGGACGGCTGGAAGCTGATGACCATTAAAGGCGACCACCGACAGTTTAAGCACCCCGATAGAAAAGGAAAGGTTACAGTAAGGGGCAAGCCCAGTGAAACATTAAACCAGTTCTTACTGAATAGTATTTGGAAGCAGGCGGGATGGCGTTAAGCCATCCTCCTCTCTCCCTTCCTTCCTTAAATAGTAAACACAGACTAAATAACAAGACTTAAACAATAACATAAAGATGGAAAAGAATAAAATTCACGTAGATGTAAGTTGGTCGGGCGATAATTTCTGCTGCGCATGGGAGGACGAGCAAGGAGGAGCAGTATTAGTGACGGCCAAAACATTTCAGAAGCTCAAGGATGATTTCGCGGAAGCTGTCCACCTGCACGTTCAGGGCTGCGTTGCCGACGGCGATACTTTCCCGGATTATTTGATACGCGGAGATTATGAGATTGATTATGACATGGACGCCTCCGCCCTTATCCGAAACGCTGAAACATTTACGACAATGTCGGCTATCAGCCGTATTTCCGGCATCAATCGGAAGCAGCTCTCTCATTATGCAAATGGCGTAAAGCATCCTCGTCCTATTCAATTAGCAAGAATAAAGGCTGCCCTCGCAATCATAGGGACACAACTGATAGCTTTGAGTTAGTTCTTGTTTGACAGCAGAATAACTCCGGAATGTCGGTTAATCCGACTCCACGCCCGACAGATCCGCAAGGCCTGTCGGGCTTTTTTCTGTGCTTTTTTTAGGGAAAAAGTTGCTGTTATTTTTTGTTGTTTCAATTTTTTGTTGTAGTTTTGCGGTGTCTAAAATTTCTTATTCGCGGTACGAGACCGCCGGATAGCCCCCGGCTATTTTTGTACCTGTACTTATCAAAAGTCAAAGATATTTGGCTGCGCCGTGTCGCGGAGTGGAAACACCTGCGGAGGTTTTATGCGAATAAGAAACCTTAGACAACACGTAGCGCAGCTTTTTTATTGTCTAAAATTTTTATTCGCATGAATGCACTAACGACATTCAGCTACGAAGGTAGCAAAATCACATTCGCCACAGAGAGCGGCGTAAGGGTCAACGCAACACAGATGGCAAAGCCATTCGGGAAATCCGCAAAGGATTGGCTCAAAACACAGGCTTCAAAAGAATTTATTGCCGCACTTAGCGAGGGGATGAATGTCCTCTCGACTGACTTAGTGGAAGTTATCTATGGTGACAACGGCGGCACGTGGATGCACGAGGACGTCGCACTGGAGTTCGCCCGTTGGCTTTCGCCGAAGTTCGCCATCTGGTGCAACCGCCGCATCAAGGAGCTGCTCACAGCCGCTCAACAGCCCGCCGAGGCCGAAGTGTTACCCCCCCCTATTGAAAATCAGCGAGTTACGCCGCAACTCGTCGAGATGGTGGACGGAAAGGCCGTCACGACATCGCGAAAGCTCGCCCAGATACTGGGGCGTGCGCACGACAGCGTGCTGGCGACAATCAATAACAACCTGCATCAGAGGGATTTCAAGCGCGCGAATTTCAAGATGCGCAATTATACGTCAGGCCGCAGCGGCCACGGCTACGAGTTCCTTATAACGCGCAGGGGGCTTGAGAAACTCGCCGGGATAATGCGGTATAACGCCAAAAATCGGATTGCCGAAGCCTACAAGGGGGCGTGGCGTATCAACGCCAAAGC
>ERZ827108.2488-NODE-2488-length-18902-cov-18.556216_pt1 | contig 18902 bp, 37 predicted proteins | sample MGYA00519921_ERZ827108 | MGnify/ENA primary metagenome ERZ827108 (study PRJEB31778, sample SAMEA3449258) | human gut metagenome | biome: human gut; feature: human-associated habitat; material: faeces | place: United Kingdom | collected 2010/2012 ... | reverse complement strand
TTATTATTTAATATCATGGTATAACCCCCTTTATTTATAAATTAATGGCAATATAATATTTGATAGGCCTAGAAATAGGCCCACAATTAATAGATCGAAACAAATATAGAAGTAGAATTTTAAGAGTGCAAGAAATAACACTTGCACGTTATTCATTTTGTTTAGGTGCTTACGTGTTACCATTGTCAGCACCTACCAATCAATTTCGATATTTGTCAATACATAATTCCAACTAGTTCCGAAATGAGTTACACCCCATAAATACATATCTAGCGTTTCATTATAATAAACAATTTCATTTGTTTCTTGTTGTAATAATCTAGCGCCCCAGTCGTCTACAATAAACCATTGAAATACTTCTGGATCGTCGTCTTGTTCACTTTCAAGCTCCGTTATACGATCGTTTATTTCATTTATTTCATTTTCAGTTATTTGTGATGGGCTGCTTTCGTTTTCTTCTTCTAACTCGTCCCTTTTTTCTTCCAACTCTTCTATCTCGTCCGTGTTGTCAATAGCTCCACTTACTTGCTCCCATGAACCTATGTCATATGTCAATGACATAATGTCGTTATTCAATACAGCGTCAAAGCATTTCGATAGTGTCGCATAGTCAACATAACCGTTATCTAATCCATATTGACTGATCGCATTTCCATAATAATATTTTTGTTCCATATTTTCTTTTTAGCCCCAAACTGATATAATTAGGACGTATATATATTTTTTGGGGCTTAACCTCCATATACTATAATTTATATATACGTTTTTTAGAATGATCTTACTTTTTCGTTGTCAGCGTATGGAGTAAGATCTTTTTTTTGTGTCTTGTTTTTGGATGTCACCCCTTTTCTTTACACTGTTATTATATCATGGTACTACTATAAATGCAATGGTAATATTGCCTTTTTTTCACGTTTTGTTCACGAATCGTGAATATAATAGCGGATATTTTCGTACTACACCGTGTTTTTGTCTACAAATCGTGAACAATTTACAAAATACAAAATATACAAAATACAAAATTTTTCGCCGATTACAAAATACAAAATACAAAATTTATTTTTTATATTGACAATTTTTTCTTTTTGGAACACTTAAAAACCCCTTTAAATAAAGGATATTACTTATTTTTTGTTCACAAATGAGTATTTAAGCAAATAAAACAATAAAAAAACCCATCAAACTACATTAGAACTTGATAGGTAAATAATACTAGTAATAATAGTGTATATATCTTCTTCTTATAGGGTTTGGAGGAGTCCGTGGAGGACGTAGCTCCTCTTTTCTTCTTTCCCCCGAGGTCAAAACCCCTCTTTATCTCCCCCGAACCTCTTTCCTATTATATATATGTATCGAGGGACTTAGATATATCGTTTTTTCAAAGATCAATCACTTTAAAATATGCAGAATACGTATAATATAGGCTCTGTGTGCTCAAAACAGAACCTTAAACCATACAATCTTCAAGATATAGAATTAATAAAGAATTTCTAAAGGAGTAAGAAATGAATTATCTGACTATTCATTTCAAAGTAGTAGTATATGACTACGTGATGACAATTTATGAACCAACCTAAACAATCGTGTGTAAACATTAGTATAAACATTATGGAACTTATCGTGTTTATTACGCATATTTGACTGTATGGACGTTTCTATATCTCTGAATCAACTTGTTTTTCTTCTTTTCCCCCGACCTCTGTTGCGATATAAGGCCACGTTTCACGCAAATCCTGTTGCGATTGGGTCGGCCCTTGCGATTCGGTCGGCTATTGCGAATGGGGTGGCATTTTCATTGCACTCATGGGTGTTATTTCTATTGCACCCTACCCCGTCAATTTATATTGCACTTACACCGTTATAATATCCTCAGGTCTCCCCGAGGCACTCAATTCTGAGTAAGTAGAAGTAAAAAATGTCTCGTTAGAAAGTGGCAATATTTGGTCTTTTTTAGGTACTTCCTAACTACATATATTATACCATTTTTAAGTGCGGACGTGTGAAAAAAACCTATAAAAAAAGGCTATTTGTTGTTAGCCTCTTTCTTTTCTCTTTCTAAGTCTTGCAAGATCAATTGTCTTACATAATCCGCTTTGCTAGGTACTGAATTTAGTTTGTCTAGAATTTCCTGATTATTTTTGGTAATATACTTCAAATTTACCTGGCTTACATTTTTTTTGTTGTATTTGTTATTCGCTCTGATTTTCGCTTCACTGTTCTTTGCCATTGTTATTACCTCTACTTTTCTTTACACCTATAGTATAACATACAATGATACTCTTGTAAACAATAAATTAAAAAAAGCCTATTTTTCTAGGCTTGATTTCTGTTGTATGCAAATCCTGAATATTCTAGGCAATCCCTTAGTTCTTCAATGCTATAGTTGTTAGAAATGAACTGTATGTAGCTTGAAAGTAGCTGCTTTCCACTTCTAACCCAATTTAAATGCAATTCCACCCCAAATACAGATACCCCGATAAACCACGCAAATGCAAATGCATCTAACTCTATATGTTGGGCCTCATATCCTTCATTTTCGCTCCCTTTATACTCTTTTAACTCCTTTTTCCAAACTTTGAGCATTTCAGGAGTAGCAATATCCGCCAATCCAACATCATTTATAGCCTGATATTGAGCACAATGTCTAACTTCATGGGCCAAACTCAAGTAAAGATCTATTTCATCCTTGAATTTATCTAAATCCACATAGATTTTATTCTCTTTCACGATTGTTGTTGCTTTGGCAGATGGTTTTAATTGGAAACTTTCTGTTTTTTGCCCGTTTCCATAGTAAGCTTTTCCGTCTTTCTGATAGATAACAACAGGCGGTTCTATCGCCATTAAATCAGATAAAAACATAATGTAATTGTTGTAAGTGTTCATACATATATTTTACTACATAAGACTAAAAAAGGCTATAAACATATTTATCGTTTTAAACGTGTTTTTAGCCTTTTCTTTATTTACCCTAACAAATACTCGTTTCAATCTATTTTGCTCGTTAGAATCACTTCTAGACGTGTTTAAATTGATTTTAAGAGTTTTTTCTTCTTTTTCTTCGCAAGTTATAGTCTTTGTCTATCAAAATTTGAAATATTATTGTTCTATCAACTAGATATTCAATTCCATCACTATTGAAACCAACGATCTTACACCACCAGCGATTGAAAGTATAAGGTTTAGTCAATACAATTTGCACTAATTCAGTTTCATCAAATAGCGTTGCCATTGCGACATCACCTGCTCTTAGACCAATATTGCCATGGTAATTAAACCATCCTCCGCAGGTTTCTTTGAAATGCTCGTATTCTGTATCTCTTTTAGGCATTATACAATCCTTAAATAATTCCCATCTGAGTTAATAATGCACATTTTACTTCTTTTGCTTCTTGCCAATCGAGTGATTTTATATGCCACTTAACATTTTCTCTGTTGATTGTTAAAATTTGCTCTGCCTTTGCCATTCCATATTCATGTCCTGTATCTACCATCACATGGCATGGTAAATCTGTTCTTTTAAAATTGCTAGTAATTGGAATTACATTTACTGTTTTACTCCATTTATTTTGAATATCGTTTGAAATAACGATACAAGGTCTCCTTTTATAAAGAATTGTATTACTGTATTTTGGCAAATCACACCAATAAATGTTATTGTTTAGGATTTCCATAATGACAACCTCCTATCCTTCCCAATTTATCCTCTAAATTTCTGTTATGCTGCTGCAATCCGTATATTTTCCTGTCTCTCTCGATTAAAGCTTGTTTAATTAATACCATATCGTCATATGCTTCATATAATCCGTTCTCTTTCAGAGCTTTTTCTACATTTTTAAAACTCGTCTCTACTTGAGTTTTTGCTATCATCTTCTTCATTCCAATCCATCCCGTATACATCATCCTTTGCATCATCCTCATCACTCTCAATTGGAACACGTACAACTTTAGTTCCAATTCTATGAGTGAATAAAATGCAAACTGCCCAAATAGGGTGTACATGAATCACCATGTACGCAGTAAATATCATTACCGCTATATTGTGAATTGCCATACTTAAATACATCATTTTGCTATTTTCTCCTTCATGTATTTTGAACTCATACTTTGAGCTTCTACCCCTTCTTTTTCCAACGCAATATTCCAAATATCATTTAATAATGAATCAACAATATTACATGAATTACTGTTTTCTGTATCAGAAACAGTAACATTCAATTTAATTTGTACATTCGTACTTTCTTTAGGTTTATTTCGTTTCTTCAAACCCATCATATCCATATCTTCTATGTTGATACTTGTATTTTCTAGCTTCATATTCGGCTTTGTTTAGATCATCAATCAATCTACCATTTTCAAGCTCCAATTCATTAATTCGTTCTGAAACAACTAAGGAATAAAGGAGCATTGAAGCTATGCCACCTATAAAAAATCCTGCAAAGAAATAAATCATCATACCACCTTACAATTATCTAAGATTTCACGAATCGGGGTACTTGTATCAATGCCTTTAAAATGTCCTTTTCCATACATTTCAAGCAAAGTACCGTAATTTGAAATACACTGCCGCATTCCACTATTTTTATATGCATTCAATAAATCATATTCCCACTGGCTCAATTTATATGGTAGCTTTTTGTATGGTTGTTTAAGCCATTTCATTATTTCATGATTACCAATACAATGACCGTTTTTATCTTCAAAATCACATTCACTACATGGTATTGCGCAGCATTCAACAACTTTTCCTTTTGAAATAGCTAATTCATCAATACACAATTCAATTATTCCATCCTTGTAATGCTCAAGGTTAGTTTCAACATTCTCTTTAAAATTCTCATTTACTAATTCTGTAATTAAATTTATATCTTCTTTGAATCTGATCATTGCATCCATTGAATTGTCTGAACTGTAATATGCTTCTTCCATTCGATTTAACGATTCTTTATATTTATTCATAGCCTTGTAACACCTCAATTCCTAACTTTTCATATTCTTCTTTAATTAATTCTTTGTAATCTTCATAATATTCATCAGAACTACAAGCGTCTTTAGCGGAATAATAAGTAGTTTCTTCAATATCTTTGTTTCTCAATAAATCAGAAAATAAATCATCTAAATCTCCACCATAGTTGTATATTTCTTCTGATAAATCATCTTCACAATAAATATTTCCATTGTATTCGTATTTTTTATTCATATGCCTTTAATTCCTCTTTAAGCTCATTTATAGCTTCTTTAACTTGTTTCAAGTCTAAATCTACATTAGAAACTAAATCTGCCATTCTACAATTTGAATAGCCTTGTAAAGCTCCTTCTAACGTAGAGTGAAAGGAAATCTGTTTCTTGATTTCCGCTTCTACTCCGTCTTTGCTTTTTTGAATTGCATCTTGAACTAAAGTATAGCTTTTTCCATCCGATACAATTCCGTATCCGTTCTTTAAATTAATCATTGTTCTTGCTCCTTTAGCTTTTTAACAAATTCATCAACTTCTTTTTTGATTTGTACCGCTTTTTTTAGTTTCCTCAAATTTGCGTTTTGCAGTTTCTTTAGAATTTCTTCTTGTTCTTTTTCTGTCATACTTCAGCCTCTTTATCCACTTTCTTCCTTATGTTTCTTTTTAGAAATACAATCGTATTTTTTAACGATTCAATAACCTCTTTATCGTCTATATCATGTATATCATAAATAAACCTAAGAGCCATTTCTAAGCCGTCCGATACTCCATTTCCATAAGTTGTACCTCTATTTTCGTATTCTTCCATTTTAAGAAACACAAAGTTTTCTATTTGTTTAATTTCTTCTTTTTTCATACTTCAGAATCCTCATCTTGTGGCATTTGGAATGTTTCATCGTATGAACATTCGTACCATTCTTGAATATCGTTTAAAACTCTTAAAGCTTTATCTTTGGTTGAATATTCGCCTAATTTGAAGCTTGTATTAGCATATTCTAAACTAATCAAACATTCATCAGGATATTCATTAATCATTATTCCGTTAGATGTATCAACATTCGTTAATAACCATTTATCTTGACTTCTAATCCACATCTTAATACCCCTTCGCTAATCTTTCTTTATTGATCTCATTCTTGCGAATATATTCGTTATAAATTTCTTCAATCGAATATCCTAAATGCAATCCTAATGCGATTACGTAAGCTAATACGTTATCATCTCGTGTTAAACTGATTACACAACTAAATGCATATGCCTGTCCAAATCCTAAATCAGTTTTAAGCTTGTTGTAATTCCACTTAATATCCTCATCCATATAACATCCTGTACCGAACTTGATTTCGTACATCAACGCAAAGTGAACAACATCAATGTATTCCTCAAATACTTTAGCTTCGTCCTTAGGCTCTTGTGTGAATTTCCACCAACACCAATCTGATTTCTGAGCGTGCATCAATTCGCCTAATTCATCAAACAATGCACTTTCTAGTTGAGTTTTAGAAACATAGTCAACATTATGTTTCTTAAATACTTCCGCATCATATGCTTTCTGTCTTTCAAGCATATCTTTAATTAATTCTGTACTTGTCATTTGGTTCTCCTTTTATAATTCAACATTTTCAATCAATGCTCTTTTTTCAAGAACGGATAAATACAATCCCATATATTTTTGTTGCTCTCTTAATAGTTCAAGTGGGCAATCATGCTTAGTTACTTCTTTGCCTAACATTTCTTCTACTTCAATTTTGTTACAGAAATTCTTCAATTTCTCATATCTGATTTTTACTTGGTGATATTCTGCTACAAATCTTTCTTTGTAATCCTCAGAGTTCATTAACTCTACTGTTTCTTTTAATTCCATGTTGTTTTTCTCCTTTTTTTCTTTGATTTTTCTAATCTCAATTGATGCTGGGTAAATTTGCAAAGCTTTTTGCTTAATTTCAAAAGATTTTCGATTTCTAATCTTATCCCAAACTTCTTTTTCTGAATCAGCTTCTACGATTTCTGATAATTTAGCGAATATATTCGCCTTAAATAAATATTTTTCCATGCTTTTACTCCTTTAAAACAATCTCTTTTCTTCTATTCTCTTTAATCTATAGCCTATCCTTCTATATTCCTCATAAACAGGCTTCCAAATTAATTCACATTGCTTGCGTTCATTTGGAAGATATTTTTCCATAACTTCCAACTCATCCTGTAGATGTATCGCAAATGGACATCCTTTACATCCTGTTCTCTTGAAGTTGTAAGGCGGGTAATAAAGCTTGCATAACTTAATATTTCTTTCTTTTATGTACCATTCCATCCAATCATCATTTACAGGATTTAAAGGTTTGAATTTAACAACCACATTTTTTTTCGTCAAAATACATCCTTCATGCATTGATCTAATTCCACCTTCGGCTTGTCGAAGTCCAATAATTGCAATTCTCCTTTTACTTTCTTCTTCCCATTTGTGTAATGGCTTTTTCTTCAACTCATTACAACAATTTGGACTTAAATGAATATTGAAATCTTTTGAGAACTGATATTTAAGTATTTCTGGGCATTTGAACTTGGCAGATGCCTCTACTCCACTTGCCTTTACACCTTCATAATAATTTCGGTTTGTCTTTTCAAAATCGCCTTTTAATTGAAATCTACGCACTTGTTCCGCATGAAATTTCGATTTAAAAGGATATCCTTTTTCTTTTAACATTTGTGGAATGTTCACTTTGGAATTTACAATGACAAATCTAAAATCATTTTCTGTCAATTCCTCAACGAACCTCCGTATGTCGTTATATTCAATGCCTGTATTCATAAATACTCTAGGTATTTTATTTCCAGGTATCGCTTCATCAATTAAATGATGTAATACTGTACTGTCTTTCCCTCCTGAGAAAGATATGTAGAAATTTTCTTCCCCATACTTCTCAATTGTATTTTTTATTACTTCTATTCTGTCGAATAGAATAAAATCATTTTCTGTCAATTAATCAACCGATAATCTAATTTCTATACTAGGTTAATTTGCTACTTGATTGTTAATCCATGTGTTTAAATTTTATGAGCGAACACATCATATTTCGCTCAACCTAGTTTCACTAGGATAAGATTAATTTTCCTTTCTATTTGTTTTCATTTATTCTTCCTTTTCAATAAACTTTTGGCCCTCTAAAAATAACTACCATGGAAGGAAATGGGGCACTATGTTTTCCTTCTCCAAATTTCAATCTACCTTTAACAAAACGAATTTCACTTCGATTTAATATAAAATCGTGAAAGTATTTCGTATCTGTTCTAGCTGGTATTAGTAACACAACAAGTGTGTTATCTTTAGTACCTTCTCTATATGCTTTCTCAACCCATTTTTTGATTTGTGAACCATATGGAGGATTGCAGAATACTCTAGCCCCCCCCAACTTTGTTGGAGTCCATCTTGTTCTTTTGTGAAGAACCTTTTACATTTGTTATTCTTTCCATCAGAACATGGGTCTAGATTGAAATTAAACTCCTTGTTTAACTCATCAAAAAATTGTTGAGGTGTTGCCCATTCATTTGTTTTGCTGCTAAACATCAATTCGGTATTCACTTACCACACCTCCTATTTAAAACAACGTTTCTTGTTCATACTTTTTACCATTGCACGTAAATACTTTGGATTTCTTTTTCTCACAATCTGATTCATCAAAATATTTAACTAACTCGTTATAATTGCTTGTGAACGTCCCATCATAAGCAACTCCGTTTATCACTGTATGATAATCAAGATCAATTTCTTCATCTTCTCCAATTCTTTCAAAGACTAGTGCGTGCTCGTAATCTAAATAAAACTCTGCGTAAGGAAACACACGCTTTATATACTTATCCGCTTCTTTTAATTCATAGTTTTTGAAGAACGAAGCAAATCTTCCGTAAATGTTATTTATCAACATACTCTCCAATATAAATTTCTCCATTGATAACATACACATTCTTGTAGTTCTGCTTTGTTACCCCTAGAAAGTCTTTACCAGGCTTCTTAAAAGCTAGTTTTCCATCTTTCGTACAGTATTTGTATTTATTAGAACTATCATCATCACATCTTTGAACACTGTACATAAGTTCATCATCATATCTTTTCGCAATCATCTAGAATGGCATCCCTTCGCCCAAATCATCATTTTGAGGATATGATTGGTAATTTACTTGATTCGTAAATGGAACTGTTTGAGGTTGCTGCATCTGTTGTTGAGGCTGATATGTCTGTTGACTTGCTTGTTGTTGATAAGCTTGTGTTTGTGGCATTGTCGCATTGTTTAAAGCTAATTCTACGTCCATAACGTAAACACTAGTCTTATACACCTTCTGATTGTCTTTGTTCGTGTATGAGCTTTTTTGAAGCTTTCCATCAACTGCAATGTGTTGTCCTCTAAATCCATATTGATTAATATGTTCTGCATTGTCTCCCCACGCAGTACAATCGAAGAAAGATTTAAATTCTTGTCCATTCTTTCCCTTTTCTTTAACTTCAATTGAGAAGTTACATAGGCTTTGTCCTGTAGCAGTTTTCTTTAAAGTGATATCACTACCGATTTCGCCTGATAAAATAACTCTGTTCATTTCTTTTCAACTCCTTTATACAAATTCAACACCTATTGAATTAGGTCTGATTCCTTCTATCATCTGATACATATGTGATTTAGAAATGAAATTCTTTCTAGCACACTCGGCAATTGAGCTATAGACTGTATCGCCTATTCTTACTTTCTTCTTGTTTCTCAACCCCTGAATCTGAGCTAGTTTGATAACTCTTAGGTTTTCAATTTTCATTTCGCCGTCCCAAACAATAGAATCATTCTTTTCTATTTCCCCGACAAAAGCTTTGTAGGCTTCAAACAATACATTCAAGTATCGTTTCCCTTCTTTAAAGTTCACTACAACTCTGTAAATTGATTCCGTTTCCTTTTTAGCTTTCATTTCCCTTTGTTTTCCTTTTAGATCAACAGAAACAACTCTCAAATAACTTGTAATGTAATATCTGATTCCTGTTTTACTTTCGCCGATTAGTTGGAATTGTTCAGCATCTTCACTTGTTACTTTTCTTCTTTCTTCCTCATCCGTTTCAACAGGAAGAAGAATACATCCTTTGTAGTTTTCCTCGTTTCTCACCATTTTAGAGAACTGAGCATTTGTAATGCACAATTCCCTCATTACATCTTTGGCATCTACGATTCCACGTACAACTGATATATCGTTTTTATCCAACATATAATAATTCACTTTCCACACATCCCTTTCTTATCCGTTCATCAAATCTCCCAACATCTTCATTCCTTCCTCCTTTTTTGGAGGTGCAGGCAATTGATCGTGTTGTGTATATGTTTCCAAACTGATTTGTCCTGAATTTAATAACTGTACTTCTTCTTCACAAACCTCTTTATAAGCTTGTAAAAATCTATCTCTGTAATATTGCAAGTCTTTTTTATTACTCCACGCAATATCTCTTAACAGATAGCTACCTCCGAGTGCTTTCTGAATGTTTCTAGGCAGTTTATCGTAGTTTACCTTACTAGTATGAGGGTCACACTTTGCGTTCCTTAAAACGATTTCCCAAGCCTCTCCAGCTTCCTTTGTTTTTCCAATCGCAGTTTTACTAATTCTTGTTTTTACTTGTGCTACATTTGGAGCAAACTCTCTTGTATCACTTTGGATGATTTGATTAACTGCATTTGCTACAGTTAAATATTCATAATTCTTAAAAGATACTTGCCAAAGTTTTAAATAGGCTTGTGTATCTTCTTGAGTCATGTTTTTGTAACTCATTGGGTAATTGATTCTTAGCACCTGTAAGATTCTTTCAGTTTCTTCTAATGTCAAAATGCATACCCCATTTCTTTTCTAGTCAATTGTCTTTGACTGCCATTGTTATTGTTCTGCAACTTGTAGAATGTTGACCAACTATGTACAATGCTCTGATTTACAATAGCAATCTTGGTAACATCATCTAATGCTAATTCATTTAATTTATTCAAAGACAACTTCATAGCTCTAGCAGTCAAAGGCTTTCTTGCTTTATTTCTCATTTCAACAAAACCATGCAATGCATCTTGCAAATCTTTGTTTTCTGTATACTCTGCAATAACAGAATTAACACTTTCTTTTTTTATATTTTTTTCTTTATATTCATTAGTATTTAATTCTTTAGTATTTTGTTTATTAGTACTTTGTTTATTAGTATTTATATAAGCACCTACGTTTTGTAGGTCTACATTTTGTAGGTCTACATTTTGTAGGTCTACATTTTGTAGGTCTTGCTCAAGAGGTACGTTTTGTAGGTCTTGAGGTTTTTCATAAAATACATACTGATACTCGATTTTGCTTCTTTCTGAATTTGGATATAATTTATTTACTTGTAAATATCCACATTGTTTTAGTTCAGAAAGCGCTCCATTGACCGCTCTTTCTCCGTCCTTAACACTTCCAACAAGCCCCTTTACTGTATAATGCCAATCATCAGGCAAACTTAATACAATACTTAATAATCCAACCGCTTTTAGTGATAGTCTTTTATCGTGCAAATGTGCATTGCTCATCACTGTATAGTCTTTGTTCTTTACAACTCTAACGATCGCCATACTTCACACCTCCTAACATTCAGTTCCTATGTACTTTGTATGAAACGTTATAAGGACACTAAACGCACTCCAAATGTCCGCTTTAAATCCGTAGAAATATCCAGGCTCTTTTTTTGTTCCTTTTCCTTTGTTTGGAGTATCTTTTGCGAACAAATCAATCAGAGCTTGTCTAATAGTTGCGTCTGTCGCTTTCATAGAGTGGCATAGAGTCATTTTTTCTTCACTTCGGTATATTAATGTGGGTTCTATGTCAAAAGCTTCAAATTGCTCTAATAAGCGACCTATAAAGTAACAAGTTTCAAATGTTGTTTGACCTACAGGCATACCGAAACTTTGTATTCCTTCAATCGCCACATAATCAATTGGATAATTCTCTGCTTTCCAATTTGAAATTTTATCTTGCAATTCTTTGTTAGGAATTTTTCCTTTATCTACAACTGCCGATAAATCATTCTCAACTACAACAAATGCACTATATTCATTTGCTGGATCAATACCTAAAATCATCTTATGCACCTCCAATCTCAAACTTAGTGACCTCAATTTTTTTCTTGGTCGCATTCATCTTGGCTTCGATTGATTCGTAAGCCGTCTTGAAACGTTTTAAATCAGAATCAACTTTTGCAAGCTTAGTTCTTTCATCAGCTACTTTTTGACAAGCTAATGCTTCAAAGAATTTAATACTAGGTGCTTTCCCATCATGATCACGTTCCCAAGTACTACGTTCTACATAAATAGCGTTTGTCATTTTATTTTCAATATCTGCCTTTAAGATATTGGAACTCTCTTGCAATCTAGCCATCATTTCACCAATTAAGAACATTTGATTTGCAAGGTTTTCAACATTTAATGCCATTTCCATTACTGCACTTTCATCAGGAATATAAGCATCCACTAAAATTTCAAGTTGTTCTTGGATTTCTTCGTCTTTCCAATATTTAACTTTGAATGGATTGTATTTAAACAACAGTTCATTTTGACTTAGCATTATATTTCACCTCTGATTCATCAATATGTCCGTAGATGCGTTCTAAATATCTTTTGGCAATGCCTAGCATTTTCTCTCTCTTTGAACTCTGGTCTAGTAGGTTATGACACCTTCTACATACTGTAATAATGTTTTTTTCTACCCCAAGACCACCATTTGACCTAGGGATTATATGTGCTTCAGGAAATGCGAAGGGAGAACCGCAAAAGATACACATTCTCCCATCTCTTTCCCATACAATATCTTTAACTGATTTAGGAATATCTGTAGCTTGGCTACGTTTTGACTTATACAAGACTTACTCCTTCTGGTTGTAACTCTTGTGGTTCTTCGGGTTGCGAATATGTTTGTGGTTGAACAGGTGCTTGTTCAATTGGTTGTGTAGGTTGTTGAATTGGAGTTTCATCCAATTTCATATCCACATTCATTTCTTCCTCTGAATACATCTGTTGGAAATCGTTAGGGAACGTTTCTCTCAATGCTTGAGTAATCGCAACTTTACGAACCATTGTTGCCATTTTAGACGCCCATTGTGAGTTAAGTTTTCCATCCTTAGTTTTTCCTGCGTATTCTTCAACCGAAACTTCAATGTGTGTAGGATGAGAAATGTTCTTTCTAAATACATCTGCCCATCCACCGACTACTTCTTCACGATCCTTAAGATAGAAAGCACCTTTTCGGTAAGTTAACTCACCGCTTTCGTTATTAATCACGATAATTCCAGCATCTAAACCGTCAAATTCCGAATTTCTTTCGGCACGTTTCAAGAAAACATCTTTTGAAACGACCATTTGAGCTGGTGTAGTGCTTCCATACTTGATTAAGTAGCAGTCTTTAATGAATGGATTCAAGCCTTGCGATTTACACAAATTAATGAAATACACAACTTCTTGGTCTGTAATTTGACCATTTCCATTTACTAGATAATTTCTTACGATAGCTGGAGATAATTTAACTTTTTCTCCGTTAGCAGAAAATTCTACCAATTGATTGTCGTTTTTCTTTGCAATATTGTTTTGTAACATAATTAACATTCTCCTTTTTCTAAAATATTGATTTTTACACCGTGTTCTTTAATAAGTTTATTTAAAATTGGATTGCAAGCTTGTAACTCTTCCATAGATCCTTCAATACGGAATACGCAATATCTTCTTGCTTGAGTTTGACTTTGGCTTTCATGAGCTTCTAATTGGCTCTGAGGAATCGTTGTTTGATTCATAGCTTGTGCTTGTTTAGACTTTTCAATCTGAGCATTTACTTTTTCTTGAAGTTTTGCTTTAGCTTCTTTGATCTCGTTAATACGTTCCGTAGCTTTGCTTAAATCCAAAGTCTTACAGAACAATTGGATAACTTGTTCTGCCTGTAATTCATCCTCAGGTAAAGAAGCTTCAATGAATGATAATTGTTCTTCGGCTTTCAAGAACTTGTTATTCAACGATTCTTCAATTTCTTTAGGCTTAACAGACTTGTTCAAATATCTTTCTTCAAAAACTAAATCAAATGGGTACTTATCATTTGTCATGTTTGTCCATAGTTCTTTGATTTGATTACGCTTCAATTCTTTTTCTGCGTTATCAATATCATTTATTCCATCACCCAATTTATCGGATGCAGCTTTGATTGTTTTCTCAACTGCCATGATGTCTTTCTTATCTTGAATCCACTGAGCAAAGACATCATTTTCAACTTGCTTACGCTTATCAGATACAAGCTTTACCAAATTGTTTAAAGCAGCTCTATCTGTTTTAGCCTTCTTGTAGTTGCCTTCATCTACTACATAGTTGTAGTGCTTTAAGCCTTCTTGAATATCAGGTAATAATTCACTAGCATTTGTGTACACTTTTCCATTTTGTGCACGTACCTCTAAATTAAATTCCATATTTCCATCTCCTCTTTTTCTATATAGACAATGTGATAGGTGGTTCTACATCTTGGATAAAGTACCTATCCCATTTTTCTAACATTGCTTGTTTTAGATCGTTCATACTGTCTAGAGCTTCTTCTTTTCTGTAGGAACGCTCAATAATTCGTGCATCACCATCTGCAAATCTTAGTTCTGCACAGTAGATAACAAAGTCAAAATCAGTAACGATCAATCCTTCTAATGTTTGGCAATAATAGTTATCAGGAACTGTTTCATTACCTTTAGAACCCCACTTTTGTAAGCTTTGGGAATTGACTATCTTGGATGTTTTGATTTCAAGGATTCCTCTTTCTCCTGTTTCCTTGTTGTAAATCAATCCATCAGGACTGTATCTCAAGAACTCATGTTCTTTAGAAACCAATGTAACGTTATCCACGTATTGCACATCTAACTCAGGATGTTTCGCCTGAAATAGAGTTCTTAAACATGGCTCTGCGGTATTGCCATACTCGATAGCATCATTTGTGATCTGTTGTGAACCGAATTTTTTATCGTGCCACAACTGATTTAATGTTTTCCATGGGTTCAAGTCCATGAAACAAGCTGCATCCGAACCACCAATTCCACGTCCACGCTTTTTTAACCATTCTTCATGACTTCCATACTTTTCAACACTGAATTTATCGGTGTCTTGGTAAAGATTCACCTTTACTTCCTCCCCTCAATTTACAAACCTCTTATGTACCAATTAGCTATCACAATGAAAGCTAAAGAAACCAAGAAACAAATAAGCGAACAAATGTAATTGAACTTAGCAGCTCGATTAACCATGCGTGTCTGCTTTTGACTTCTAACTAGCATTGAATACTGAGTTTCGTACTCGTTATTAGCGAAAGAAGGAAGCGTGATACAATCACCTAATTCAACTGCTTTCTTCTTTGCGGTTGATTTAGAACCAGGCTTCTTCGTCTCTTTCTGCTTTGCAGAAGTCGTAGCAGTAGTCTTCGTAACTGTACTCATCTTGTTCTTCCTCCTCTTCTTCATCTTCATCAATGTATCTGTTGTCATCTAACTCTCTTAAATCATCTACATTCATCATGTTGTTCACACCTTTCTTTGAACTCAGGAAACATCCTGATAAATAACTTTGTTGGAACTTTCTTTGTATCTATCACTTTGGATAGATTGGACTTTTTGTAAGCCTCCGATTCGCATATAAGATTCAACATCTTGTATGCGGTTTTTTTAGAAACACCAAGTTCCATGATGTCTCTATAGCCAAGCAACACTTTCATTCCTTTACACATCTTTTCCCAACTTCAAATCCACACATATAAATGGTTTGAAGAATTGAAGATACGTTTACTAAATCTTCCTTAGAACATCCGTTCTTAATTAGCACATCAAAAACTTTTCCTTCCCAATGCACTGAGTCTTGGAATAATCTAATTGAATCTAATCTGTCACTTTCTAATCTTTCACTTGGTTCTGCCATTTTATTCACCCTTTCTTATCGTTTTAGGCCAATTCTTTTTTGAACTTATTAATGAAGAAAATTTGACCTTGGCCTGTCACTTTTGTGGTTCTCGTGATTCTTGTTGAACCATCAGGATTGCTTATTACTCGTTCTTTAACTTCAAACAATCCTTTTTCCATTGCCTTTTGAGTTGGCATATTTTTTGAAGTACCTGTCTTAATCAAATATCCGTCATTTCGCATTCTTTCAAATAATCGTTTTTGACCAATATCTGTTCCATTCTGTTTGATCAATTTAGCTAAGTCACCAATTAGAATTGAAGTATCGCTAGTTGCAACTGCATCTGCAAAGATCGCTTTCGGTTTCATTTCTTCGTTTTCGATTTGAAGATTAGCAATTGTTTTATGTGCAATGTCTAATGCACGAGCCATAACCTTTTCAGGACTATTCCAAGCCTTTTCTAATTCGATTAACTTTCTTCGAATTTCTTTTCCTTTTTCATTACGTTGGAGCATTGCAATTTCTTTTGCCATATCAAGTGTGATTTGGTAGTCTTGTAATTCTCTAACTTGAATGCCACCATTGTTTTGAACCTCCGTACAATTTTGTACGCTGGTATAATCTACATTTTCTTCAAATCCATATTCCGACATTTGCTCAAACCATCTAGAGAATCTTCCTGCAATGTTTAATTCTTTGTGCAATTCTCTAGCCGACAAAGTTAATTTGTCACCATTTGTAGTTACATTAAATAATTCATTCATTTATTCAATCTCCTTCCTTTCTGTTTATGTGTAGCAAACTGTTAAATTTGAATTGTGTCTTTTTTAGACTCTATATGTTTAAAAAAAATAGATACCATTTCTTGAGGCGTTAACGAGTATTTATTAGATATTGCTTCCACCTCATCTTTAGTGAAACTTCTACCATGCTTTTCATTCAATTTCATGGAAAAAGTTTGCTCAGAAATGCCTAAATACTGAGATAATGTTTTGCCTGTATCATTATTTAATACCATTAATGACTTTAATTTTTTCTTATCCATTTTATCACCACCTTTTTTTGAGGTGTCTTTTTAAGACACTTATAGTATATCACTATTTTATCTTTTTGCAACATGAAATGTGTCTTTTTTAGAAACTTATTAAACTGTAAGTTGAATTTCACGATACATATTTGTTAGAATCAATATATAAGGAGGTCACGATAATTTGACAAAGGTATATGAAAATGGAAACAGGAGAAATGATTAAAAAGCTACGTATGCAAAACCATTGGACACAAGAACAATTAGGAGAAAAATTAGGCGTTCAGAAATCTGCGATAGCAAAATATGAAAAAGGAAGAGTTGAAAATTTGAAAAGATCAACAATTCAAAAAATGGCAGAAATTTTTAATGTATCACCACTTGTATTTCTTGGATATGAAGTTGAAGAACGACCAAACAAACAAGACATACGATTAAAGACCATATGTAATAAATTATCTAGCCATAATCTTCTTAATGAATTATTCGACAAAGTATGTGATTTAACTGATAACGATATAGAATCAGTAATAATGTTTGTTGACACCATACGAAAGCAACGAGGAATTGATGAATAATAATCATCTGATAATTAGAGGTAGCACAAAACGTCCGCAACGAAACATGATAAACTTTAAGTGCCTGTAAATAGGCAACTGTATTTTCATCTCTCTCTATTTCATGGGAAGCACACTCGCTAAAGGGTGTGTTTTTCTTTTTACTAATAAAAAAGCACTAGAAATTAATCTAGTGCATTATCTTTATCCATTAATTTAGCGATTCCTTTATCGGCTTGAGGTAGCCAATGGGCATAAACACTCAATACAGTGCTCAGATTGTCTCCTAAGCGTTTTGCAACGTCATACAAGCTAAAATGTGAGCTTCCATCTCTTACCATATTGCCAATCATATACGAAGCACATGAGTGCCTTAAATCGTGTATACGAATGATAGGTATTTGTTCTTCGTTATTTTCGTTTGCAAGTTTAATAGCTTCTCTCATCCTCGTTCTAACTGTTGTGTTACATACAGGAATATCTATACCGAACACAAATGATTTCTCAGGAACATCCAACATCTCTTTAAACTCTTTGTATTCATCCGATAAGAACTGGGGCATTGTAATTGTCCTATAGCTATTAGGAGTTTTTGGAGTTGTGATTTTATGCAAATCTTTTGACCATGTCTTTTTAATTGCAATCGTATTGTTTTCTAAATCCACATCTTCCCAAGTTAAAGCCAATGTTTCGCCTATTCTCATACCCATGTAGAATTGATTGTCGAATAGAAGATGATACAAAGGATTTTCAACATAAGGAATAAACAGATTGAATTGTTCCAAAGTCCAATACTTCATTTCGACTTTCTTTTCGTTTGGATTTTTAGCCAATTCAACAGGGGAACAAGGATTGCTTTCTAAATATCCTTTACGAACTGCAAATCTTAACATCTTATTGATTCTAGATAAATAATTCTTTGCAGTTTCATATCCTACGTTATTAATCATTAATTCCATTGCACATTCTATATCGTGTGTTGTAATGGATTTTATGCTCACATCACCTAAAATATCAATCCATCTTTCAAGCAATCTATTCTGAACTTTATAGGTACTTTCTTTTATTCTCTTTTCGGTGTATGCTGCATAGATATTAAACAATTCCTCAAGTGTGATATTCTTGTATGGGTCTTTCACGTTCTCTTTGAATATGATCTCCGCTTTTACTGCATCTTTCTTTTTTGGGAAGCCACGTTTCTTATATTGTCTATACTTTCCGTTCTTCATTTTGTACGAACCATAGAAATACCACGTACCTGTTTTTTCATCTTTCTTTACTGCCATGTAATTTTCCCTCTTTCTTTAGATAACATATAAATTTTATAAAAAACTAGTTAAAATAGGTGAAAAATAAGGCTATTTTATGCCAATATCATGCCAATAATATATATCATACTTTATATAAAGCAATTTTCTTTTTGTTGAAT